>Ga0208980_10001710_pt1 | contig 13349 bp, 10 predicted proteins | sample WetSurMetagenome_3_FD_187993 | JGI IMG/M metagenome (GOLD analysis project Ga0208980, IMG submission 187993) | Wetland microbial communities from Twitchell Island in the Sacramento Delta, sample from surface sediment Aug2011 Site A1 Bulk (version 2) | ecosystem: Environmental > Aquatic > Marine...
TTTCTTCATTCAAAAAAGAACTGGAAGGTTATCGCAAGCAACTTGCCCAGCCCTATTTTACAGATCAGACCGTCAGCGATGAGTTGTTAAAGGAAGCCTATGAGCGCAAGCTTTGGGACGTCAGGGCCAGCCACATCCTGTTCCGGGTTGATAAAAATGCTTCGCCGGAAGATACACTGACTGCTTACAATAAAGCGATGCAGGTCAGGCAGCGCATTCTCAACGGGGAAAACTTTGGCCAGGTAGCGGCAGAGCTCTCCGAAGACCCCTCGGCGAGAGATACGGAAGCCAGCCAGTACCGTCCTGCCCGTAAAGGAAACCAGGGCGACCTGGGCTATTTTACCGTTTTCGATATGGTTTATCCTTTTGAGACAGGTGCATATAAAACAGAGGTGGGAAAAGTTTCCATGCCGGTTAGAACGGATTACGGTTACCATCTTATTTTCGTCACCGATAAACAGCCTGCTCTCGGCCAGGCTCAGGTGGCCCATATTTTCGTGGCTATTCCACCAAATGCCACAGCGACGGATTCACTCCAGAAAAAGATGAAGATCGATGCGGCATATGAAAAGCTGAAGGCAGGCGCTAAATTTGAAGACCTGGTAGCCGAATATTCCGAGGATAAAAGCTCTTCAGGGAATGGCGGCAAGCTGCCATGGTTCGGCTCCAACCGCATGGTCCCTGAATTCATCGTGGAAACCCGTAACCTGAAAGACACAGGCGAATGCAGCCGGCCCTTCACAACACCTTTCGGCTGGCACATTATCAAGCTTATTGGTAAGAAACCGGTCGGAACTTTCGAAGAAGAAGAATTCAACCTGAAAAACAGGCTGGATAAAGATATGCGCAACAGCCTCAGCGAAGAGGCCGTCATAAGCAAGATAAAAAATGAATATGGTTTCAAGGAATATCCCAAAGCCAGGGACGCTGTATTTCCTACGCTTGATTCTTCCATCATGAAAGGCGAATGGCAGGTGTCGAAGGCTGCAGGCCTCGATAAAACCGTATTCTCTTTGGGGAACAAAAAATATTCCCAACAGGACTTTGCCGCTTACATTGCCTCAAAGCAAAGCAAAAGAATAACCGATCTGAAGACTTTCTTCAATGAAACTTATGCCAATTATGTCAAGGAAAGCTGCATTGCCTATGAAGACGGCCGCCTGGAAGAAAAATATCCCGATTTCCGCATGCTGGTGCAGGAATATCATGACGGTATCCTCCTGTTTGACCTGACGGATAAGAATGTCTGGTCCAAAGCGGTGAAGGATACCACCGGGCTGAAGCAGTTCTATGAAGCAAACCCTGGAAAATACATGTGGGATAAAAGGCTTTATGCCACAGTGGTCACCATAGTGAATCCTTCTGCGGTGAATACGGAATCGCTCAGGGCAATGTTCTCAGATGGTAAAACGACGGATGAAATCCTGAAAGCCTTCAACGGGGATACTATTACCAACATCCTGATGGAAACCAATAAATTTTCACAGGGTGATTCCCCGGTCGTCGACAAGATTAAATGGAAAACAGGCCTTTCACCCATGGTCGATACGCCGGAGGGGCCTTCATTTGCCTTTGGTTATGAGCTCCTTAAGCCTGAACCGAAGACCCTTGATGAAGCCCGTGGCCTTGTTACAGCAGATTACCAGGCATGGCTTGAAGAACAATGGATTAAGGAACTTCGGGCCAAGTATCCGGTGACTGTCAGCCAGGAAGTCCTTTCGACATTACGATAATATAATACTGATTTGAAACAGCCTCTCATATTTGTTGTCCTGCTGCTGGTCTCCTGTAACCGGATCTTTCAGTCGTCTGAAGATGATCCGGTGGTGGCAAGAGCGGATGACAAATATTTGAGGAAATCGGAAATCACAGGAAAAATTCCTGCCGGTCTTGGTGAAAGGGACAGTATGACCCTTGCCCAGAACTATATCAATAAATGGGTGCAGAACGAAATCCTTACCATGAAAGCCAGGGAAAAGCTCAGTTCGGCGGAACAGGATTTTACCCAGCAATTGGAAGAATACAGGAGTTCCCTCCTGCTGTATTCATTGGATCAGAAATTGGTAAGCCTTTACATGGATACGAATGTCACAGAAACAGAAATCCAGGCGTACTACAACAATAACCGGTCGCAGTTCGAACTTAAAGGCAATATTCTGAAATTCGATTTCATCAAGCTAAAGAAGAGGTCACGCTATTCGGGCGAGTTCAGACGGCTGCTGAAAGCATCGGATTACCAGTCCAGGGAGCGCCTGATGAGCTATGCAGAAAAAAACGCGCTTGATTATTGGTTTCCAACAGAATGGATACCACTGAACCAGCTCCTGAATGAAATGCCGCTGGAGGTTGAAAACCAGGCCCTGTTCCTGCGCCGGACTACTTATACAGAAACTGAAGATTCGCTGTTTATGTACATGTTGAGGATCAATGACTACCGGACGACCGACAGTATATCCCCCCTGGAGTTTGAAAAGGACAAGATCAGGAATATAATCTTGAATGGGCGGAAACTCAATCTCCTGGAACAAAAGCGACAGGAAATCATTGATGAAGCCTTTAAAAAAGACCAGGCAGAGATTTATTAATGCTGTCGGGCACAATATTTTAAGCAGACCAGGTGTTTTACTTCTGAATACTAACGGATGAAATTAAGGACAATACAAGCAGCGGGGCTGGGAATGCTCCTGTTCCTTATCCTTGTTGCAGGCGTTTTACCTGCTGACGCCCAGCCGCAGGTCATTGACCGGATCGTAGCGGTGGTGGGAAAGAATATGGTGCTGGAATCGGAACTTGAAGCCCAATACCTTCAAAGGCGCATGCAGGGGGACATAGAAGGTACAGCCACTTCTGTAAAATGCCAGATCCTTGAAAATATGATACTGGAAAATCTGCTGCTCAACCAGGCGGAACTGGACAGTATAGAAGTGACCGACAGCCAGGTGGAACAGGAACTGGATAGCAGGCTGCGCTATTTCATCTCACAATTCGGATCGCAGGATAAGCTGGAAGAGTTTTATCAGAAATCTATCATCGAGATCAAGGAAGAATTTCGTGGACTGATTAAGAACCAGATCCTCGTTAAGAAGGTCCAGGAGACCATTACTGAAAAGGTCTTTGTCACTCCTTCGGAAGTGAAGGAATTTTACAGGAACATCCCCATCGACAGCCTGGAGCTGATCAATGCAGAGGTGGAAATGGCCCAGATCATCCGTATACCTCCGATCAGCATGGAACAAAAAGTGGTCATCAAGGAGAAGCTCAGGGATTTGCGTCGCAGGATCCTAAATGGTGAAAATTTTGCAACGCTGGCCATCCTTTATTCTGAGGATCCCGGTTCAGCCGCAAAGGGAGGCGAAATCGGATTCTATGGGAGGGGTGAGCTCTACCCGGAATATGAAGCCGTCGCTTATAAGCTGGAAGAAGGCGAAGTTTCCGACATAGTGGAAACGAAGGCAGGCTTCCATATCATCCAGCTCATTGAAAGAAAAGGGGATTATGTAAATACCCGTCATATCCTGCTGATGACAAAGCCTTCCCCCATCGACCTCGAAAACGCCCGGTTGGAACTTGACAGCCTTTATGATAAAATAGAATCCGGACAGATCACCTGGCAGGATGCGGTGGTCAAATATTCTGATGATCCCGGTAAAAACAACGGAGGAGTCATCGTTAATCCATACACCGGGGCGACAAGATGGGACATGGAGCAGCTTGAGCCCCAGCTTTCTTTCGCGATCAACCGCCTTGAAGTCGGTCAGATATCCAGGCCGATCCCGACACAAACAGAAGAGGGAAAGGAAGCCTTCCGGCTGGTCAGGCTTGTTGCCAGGACTGAACCGCACCGCGCCAACCTGGATGATGATTATAACCTGATCCAGGAACAGGCGCTGGCCCAGAAGAAACAGGATAAACTCGACGAATGGGTGAATAAGAATGTTGAGAACGCATACATTATGATCATCGACGATTATAAAAGTTGTGACTTTTATTTTGACTGGTTCCCCAAAGACAATTAATCTGACAATTAATATCTCAAAGGAGCATAAATTATTTTACATTAATACACATTATTCCTGATGATATCATATAAATCTGATGTAGAGGCGGTTGATGCCTTTGTTGAAAAATATAATGTCTTAAGAAAAGAGATTGCCAAGGTCATCGTAGGACAGGATGAGGTCGTCAAAAAAGTGTTGATCTCTATCTTCAGCCGTGGCCATGGCCTGCTGGTTGGAGTGCCCGGGCTGGCCAAAACCCTGATGGTAAATACGATAGCTAAAGCCCTTGGCCTGAGTTACAGCAGGATTCAATTTACGCCTGACCTGATGCCATCCGATATCATTGGAACTGAGATCCTGGATGAGGAGCGGAAATTCAAATTCATCCGTGGCCCGGTGTTCGCCAATATAGTCCTGGCTGATGAAATCAACCGTACACCGCCCAAGACCCAGTCAGCCTTGCTCGAAGCCATGCAGGAAAAGGCCATCACGGTAGCCGGGAAAAACTACAAATTATCTGATCCGTTTTTCGTGCTGGCCACCCAGAACCCGATAGAGCAGGAGGGAACCTATCCGCTGCCGGAAGCCCAGCTCGACCGATTCATGTTCAACATATGGCTCGATTATCCCTCGTTTGACCAGGAAATGGATGTGGTGAAGAGCACCACTCAGGATCGGGATGCTGAAATCCATGTTGTTCTCAGTGCCGAAGAGATTCTCTTTTTCCAGAGCCTGGTGCGAAGGATTCCAGTGCCGGACAACGTCTACAAATTTGCGGTCAGCCTTGCATCGAAAACACGCCCCGACACGCCGATGGCCCATCCGCTGGCCAATGATTACGTGACCTGGGGTGCCGGACCAAGGGCCTCGCAATACCTCATCATCGGGGCCAAATGCCATGCCGCCATTCATGGAAAATACTCACCTGATATTGAAGACATCAGGGCCATCGCCTCTTCCGTGCTCCGGCACCGCATCGTCAGGAACTATAAAGCAGAAGCGGAAGGTTATACCATTGAAAAGATCATTCAGGAATTCATTCAATAAAGAATGTAACCATACCTAACATAGCGGTTATGAAAAAGAGCAGAATTTACCTGATCAGCCTGGGCGTATTGCTGCTGATCGTCATCATCTGGATTTTCGCCGGAAGAGGCACAGAAAAGGAAACAACCGTTAAAGTCCCCGTAAAATCCGGTAAATTTGATATTACGGTCACTACTACCGGCGAACTTGAAGCCAAAAGCTCCGAGAAGATCCTTGGCCCTGTCAATCTGCGCGATTTCCGTATCTGGCAGATAAAAATAGATGATATCATCCCGGACGGTACCGTGGTCGATTCGGGGGAATATGTCGCCTCCCTCGACCGTACAGAGCTCGTTAACAAGATGAAAGACCAGGAGCTGGAGATAGAAAAGCTAGAGACCCAGTTTATCAAAACGCAGCTTGATACAACCCTGGAAATGAGGACGGCCAGGGACAACCTTATCAACCTCAAGTATGAACTGGAAGAGAAACAGATCATCGTGGACCAGTCCATTTATGAGCCGCCGGCGACACAGCGCCAGGCTAAGATCGACCTTGAAAGGTCCCAGCGAAATTACGACCAGGCCGTGGAAAATTACGAAGTAAAGCTGAAGAAAGCCAATGCTGATATGCAGGAGATCAACACCTCCATGCGCAAAGTCAGGTCGGATTACGATAAGATGGTCACCATACTGAACCAGTTCACCATTTTTGCCCCCAAATCCGGAATGGTCATCTACCGAAGGGGATGGGACGGACAAAAGCAGGGCATTGGGTCGCAGATCAGCGTCTGGGACCCCGTTGTGGCTGAGTTACCGAACCTGAAGGAAATGAAATCCAAAACCTACATCAACGAGATTGACATCAGCAAGATCAGGACCGGTCAGGATGTAAATATCGGAATCGATGCATTTCCGGATAAAAAATACACCGGTGAAGTCACCGAAGTGGCGAACATCGGGCAACAATTACCCAACTCGAATGCCAAGGTCTTTGAAGTCATCATCGAGGTCAATGAATTCGATTCCATTTTGCGGCCAGCCATGACGACCAAAAACGAAATCCTGACTGCTACCATAGACAGTGTTTTGTTCATCCCGCTCGATTGCGTACAGTCCAACGACAGCATCAGCTATGTCTACACTTCCGGTAAGAAAAAGCAGGTTCTGCTGGGCCAGTCAAACGAGAATGAGGTCATTGTCAGGGCAGGACTGGAAAAGGATGAAGAAATTTATCTCGTCCCGCCCTCTAATGCGGAGTCTTATGATCTTGTCAGACTGGATCCTTCCATCATCGAAAAAATCAAACTTGAAGAACAGAAGAGTAAGCCTGCGCAGGTCCCTGGCATGATGACGGATTCCGGGTCCATGATGATGAAGGAGATGTCGAAAGAGGACTTCGAAAAAATGATGAAAAAAGGCGGGCCGGGCAGAAGGCCTGGGCCGGGACCGGGAGGCAAAAAGCCATGAAAGCTAAGATTGGCCTGGAAAAATCGGATTACCAGCGGTACCTGCATTCCCTGAATATCGCAACAGAAGCGGTTATAGCCAACCGTTTCAGGTCAATGCTTACGGCACTAGGGATCATCTTCGGGGTTGCTGCGGTCATTGCCATGATGGCCATCGGCACCGGGGCTAAAAAACAGATATTGGATCAGATGAAGCTGGTGGGTGTCAACAATATCGTCATCACTCCCATCATTGATCTTCCGAGCCAGTCCGGCAGTTCCGAAGGGGACGACGGAGGAAAAAAAATGCAGAAGAAATATTCCCCGGGCCTTACCCTGGAAGATGCCAACAGCTTTAAACAGGTTATTCCTACCGTGGTGAAGGTCAGTCCTGAAGTTGGGTATGATTCCTATATCATTAAAGGCGGAAAACGGTCGCCCGCGAAATTGATCGGGGTAACCAACGACTTTTTCGAGGTTTATAACCTGCAACTATTCTCCGGCCAGTATTTCCAGGAACAACAACTTTTCAACGGCAGCCCGGTATGTGTGATTGGGCCTTCGGTCAAATCCAGGTTTTTCTCCCAGGAAGACCCCCTGGGTAAAACGATCAAATGCGGAGGGATCTGGCTTACTGTCATTGGTGTGCTCGAAAGCAGGGCATTCAATATTGATGATTCCAAAGACCTTGGGATCAGCGATTACAATGACCATATCTATGCACCGATACAGACGGTCCTGCTCCGGTACCGCGACCGCTCCTACGTGAATGAAGCCTCACTCCGGCAGGATAACAGCTCGGTCATGATTTTTGACGGCGGCGTTGCTGCTTTTTCCAGCTCTTCTTCAGGTTCTGGCGAAGATAATTGGAATCAACTGGACAAGATCGTGGTACAGGTTTCTGACAGCAAATTTCTGGATGTGACTACAAAAGCTTTGAACGCCATGCTCAAGAGGCGCCACCAGCAGGTGGATGATTTCCAGGTCAGCGTGCCGGAGCTGTTACTTAAATCCGAACAACGGACCAAGGATATATTCAACATAGTGCTCGGGGTAATAGCAGGCATTTCTCTTGTGGTAGGCGGAATAGGCATCATGAACATCATGCTGGCTTCGGTGATGGAACGGACGAAGGAGATCGGTATCCGAAGGGCTACCGGGGCTACGCGCCGGGATGTTGTGTTCCAGTTCCTGTCCGAGGCTATACTAATCAGCCTGACAGGCGGTATCATCGGCATCATACTGGGGGTTGTATTTGCCATGATGATCACACGTACCACCGGCATTCTGACTATTGTAACCCCCCTCTCAATCATTGTATCGTTCGGTGTTTCAGCCTTTATTGGCATCCTGTTCGGCTACATGCCTGCCAAACAGGCTTCAGACCAGGATCCTGTTGAGTCTTTGAGATATGAATAGTTAATTATCGCGTCATCATGAGGTTAAAGAAAATCTTCCTTTTGTTTTTCCTGGTAATGGCTTTGATTTCAGCTTCTTTTGCCCAGGAAGACACCCTTGTGCTTTCCCTAGATGATGCATTGGCCATCGCCCATGCAAAATCGCCGGATGCCCTGATCGCAAAACACAAGTTCAGGATGAGCTACTGGGAATATCGGTCGTTCAAAGCTGATTACCTTCCTTCCGTTAACCTTGCAGCCACTGTCCCCAGTTTCAACAGGTCTTTCAGGCGTATCCCGCAGCCGGAAGGCCCGGACATTTACCAGTACAATACCATTGGCAATGCTTCCGGAGATTTATCAATCAATCAAAAGATTGGCTTTACCGGGGGTTCTGTGTTCCTGCAATCGAGCCTTCAGGGGTTAAATAATTATTATGAAGACACTACCCTCACTTCTTTCCAATCAACGCCCATCATTGTCGGGTATCGTCAGCCTATATTCCAGTACAACGAATACCGGTGGGCCAAAAGGCTGGAACCAATGAAATATGAGAAGGCGAAACGACAGTACCAGGAAGATGTGGAGCAGGTTTCCATCATGACGAACAACCATTTCTTCAATCTTTTGCTTGCCCAGGTAGAGGTTTCTATTGCCGAGAAGAATTTTAAAAACTACGATACTCTTTTCCGGATAGCGCAAGGCCGTTATCAGCTTGGTAAAATAGCGGAGAATGAATTGCTTCAGCTTGAACTTAACTTCCTCAGGGCCCGTTCCTCGGTCGATAATGCCAGGCTGAATTTTGAAAATATGCTTTTCAGATTCAAGTCTTACCTGAGAATTCAGGATGACAGGCGGATTGTGCTTATTCCGCCTACGTCGACAGCGCACTTTGATATCACTGCTGCAAAAGCAGTGGCGGAAGCCAAAAAGAACACGGCTACCTCGCTGGAGTTCCAGGAACGCCTTATCACTGCCGAGAGCCAGGTGCGACAGGCCAAAATGAACGGCAGGTTTGACGCCGATCTTTATCTTGAATACGGCTTAACGCAAAGTACCGATGTGTTCAACGACGTTTATAAAAACCCCCAGGACCAGCAGCAGGTCAACCTGATGGTCAGCGTGCCGATCCTGGACTGGGGCCGCACCAGGGGACAGATCAAGGTTGCGGAGTCGAACTATGAGCTGGAACAGACTTCCGTTGAACAGGAGATCATCGATTATGAACAAAATGTCTTCCTCAGCGTGATGCAGTTTGGAATGCAAAAGGACCAGCTCTTCATAGCGGCCAAGGCGGATACCGTTGCACAGAAACGTTACGATGTGACATCCAAGCGCTATATGATCGGCCAGGTCAATGACGTGCTGGAACTGAACAATGCCCAGATCGATAATGACAACGCCCGCAAAGGTTATTACCAGGCCCTCAGGAGTTACTGGGACAACTATTTTGAACTCAGGAAGCTGACTTTGTACGATTTCAGGGAGGATAAGATGCTGATCTTTGATATAAGGGATACAATGTAAGCATACCGACAAAGGGGCTGAGGTTAAAAAATTTTCTATACCTTTGCCCCCACTAAACATTTAAAACTTATAACTTAAACCTTAATATTTATGTCCGTTTTAGTTGGTAAAAAAGCGCCGTTGTTTGAGGCCGATGCCGTCGTCAATGGTGGGGAATTCGTCGAAAAGTTTTCCCTTGAACAGTATATCGGGAAGAAATATGTAGTTTTCTTCTTCTATCCCCTGGATTTCACCTTCGTATGTCCTACCGAGATCCTGGCGTTCCAGGATAAGCTGGCTGAGTTCGAAAAGAGAAATGTGGCAGTGGTTGGCTGCTCTGTCGACAGCAAATATTCCCACTGGGCATGGCTCAATACCGAACAGAAAAATGGAGGCATCAAGGGGGTGACCTTCCCGCTCGTTTCCGATCTGCCTAAGACCATTTCAGAAAACTATGACGTCCTCGCCGGCGAATATGAATACAATGAAGATGGCGAAATGGAGTTTGTGGGAGAAGCGCAGGCATACCGCGGATTATTCCTGATTGACAAGCAAGGGGTTGTCCGTCACCAGCTGGTGAATGACATGCCGCTGGGCCGCAACATCGACGAGGCGATTCGCATGGTGGACGCTTTGCAGTTCTTTGAAGAACACGGTGAAGTATGCCCCGCGAACTGGCATACAGGCGATAAGGCATTCAAGGAAACAGCGGAAGATATCGCGGATTACCTCGCACATCGCCAGTAGACAGTCTTCAGTCTTCAGTCAGTAGAAAGTAAACAATTACTGGCGACTGACGACTGGCGACTGACGACTGGCGACTCTCTATTCCTCCCTCTTCGCTTCATTCCAGAAAACATCCATTTCTTCCAAAGACATCTGGTGGAGCATTTTACCGGATGCCTTGGCATTTCTTTCCAGGTACTGGAACCGGCGGATGAATTTTCTGTTCGTGCGTTCCAGGGCGGTTTCCGGATTTAAATCAATAAAACGGGCATAATTGACGAGGGCAAACAGCAGGTCGCCAAATTCAAGTTCCAGTTTTTCCTTATCGTGGTCTTCTTCAGCCTTCTCAACCTCTTCGCGGAATTCGTGCAGTTCTTCCACCACTTTCTCCCAGACCTGGCCGATATGGTCCCAGTCGAATCCTACTCCGCTGGCTTTTTCCTGGATCCTATAAGCTTTCACCAGCGCCGGCAGGGAATGGGGGACCCCGCCGAGCACCGACTCGCGGCCTTCGCCCATTTTGATCTTTTCCCAGTTGTCCCTTACCTCGCCCGCATTTTTGACCTCAACATCCCCGTATATATGAGGGTGGCGCCGGATGAGCTTTTCGCTGATGGATTCTATTACCTCCCTGATCCCGAAAGCCTTCTGTTCACTGGCAATCTTTGAATAGAACACAATATGCAGCATCAGGTCCCCCAGTTCCTTCTTGATGCCGTCCAGATCCTTTTCCATAATCGAATCGGAAAGTTCATACGTCTCTTCAAGGGTAAGATGACGCAAGGAATCGAAGGTTTGTTCCTTATCCCAGGGGCACTTGGCCCTTAATTCATCCATTATATCCAGTAATCTGCCAAATGCTTCCAAACGAGGGTCCATATGAGGTATTTTTAGCAAAAGTAATTCGAAATGAAGTCGCAGTAGCCTGCAGTAAGCAGCGTATTTTACTAAATTTGTCCACAATTTTGAAATAGGGCACTACTGTTGAAACGAAGCCTCTCATCTGACTTTAGCGGTACTTTGATTTTCCGGAAAGGCAAAGTCGGATCATGCATACTTATCCTGCTCCTCATAATCGTTTTCATGTACATTTTCACTGGTAATGCAGAGGCACAGGGGGGATTTCATTATAAATACCGGACCTCAAACCTGGTACTGGAAGGCAGATTTTATTATGGTTGGACGCTGGATCATCACATTGAAATGACCCCGTTCAAAAGGCATTACCCTTCGTATGAAATAAGCCTGCTAAAAGCAACCTACGGCCGGGCCCGGTGGGAATATATGTACAATTATCCCCTGGTAGGGGTATCTTGCTGGTATTCTGACCTTGGAAATACGAATACCCTGGGCAGTGCCATTGCAGTTTTTCCATTCATCAATTTCCCTTTGATCGACAAAAAAGGGTTTAATTTCTATTTCAGGCTGGGCGTAGGGCTGGGATACCTGACAAGGCCTTATGACCGGTATGACAATTATAAGAATATAGCCATCGGATCGCACATTAACGGTGCCGTCAACCTTCTCCTGGAGGCCAGATGGCGGTTTGGCCGGCGGTTTATGGCATCGGCCGGATTAGGCTGGATGCATTTTTCAAATGGCGCCATTAAATTGCCCAATTACGGGTTGAATATCCCCTGCGCCCATGCTTCGCTGGCTTTCCGGCTGACCCGTGAAAATGTATATCTCAAAAGAAAGCTCATGCCTGAACTTTATCCTTTTGAATTTGACAACAGAAAATACCTGAATTTCGACCTCAATGCTGCATTTGCAGTGAAGGATATGCAGGCTACCCTGGGAGCCGGTAATAGTTTCGTAGTAGTGACGGTATTTGGAAATATGATGTGGCCGGTCAGCTATAAAAGCCGCTTTGGATTTGGACTGGATGTCTCCTACGACGGATCGGACGAAACATTGCTGGCCCTGAGGGATATCGAGCCCAATCACAAAATTAACCTTGTGAAGACGGGCCTGAATGCGGCGTATGAACTGGAATTCTCCAGGATGTCCATCATGCTCAATATGGGTAGCTACTTATCCGGATTGGATAAGAGCGATGGATATGTTTATGAAAAACTTGCGCTCAGGGTTGGAATAACCGAATCTCTTTTCGGGAGCCTGACATTGAAAGCGCATTATGCAAAAGCAGATTTCGTAGCTTTTGGGATTGGTTACAGGGTGAAGCTCAAATATTACCGGAACCGATGAATAAAACCGCGATTTGCATACTTGGAATATGTGTTGTGCTTAGCCTGGCTGGCTGCAACGATGAAGGCGTGTGCATAAAAAGCACTGGCAAGGTTGTCAGGGAATCCCGGGCGGTTGAGCCGTTCCATTACCTGGAAATCAATGATAATATCAATGTCTTCCTGGTTCAGGATAGTGTAAGCTATGGCATTTCGGTGGAAGCAGGCGAAAACCTCATTGCTGGCATTGCAACAGAAACCGACAGCGGGAGGCTTGTATTGAAAAATAATAATTCGTGCGATTGGTTGAGGAGCTTCGAAGTGCCTGTAAATGTCTATGTGACTTATACGGAATTGGATACTATTATCTTCCAGGCTGCCGGGAATGTGACTTGTACAAATACCTGGAGCAACGATTCAATATATGTGAGTGTGGTCGAAGGGGCCGGCGATATGAAACTCGATATTCTGGCAGGCACTACCACGATACAGGTTCGTTATGGTACGGTGAATGTCCAGATTTCCGGTAAATCCGGGGTGAGTTTTTTCTCCAGCCAGGGTTACGGGCCTTTCCATGCTGAAAACCTCTATTCCATCTTCACCTATGTATATACCTTCAGCCCAAACGATGTTTTTGTTTTTGCGCAGACCGAGCTTGGGGTGGAAATCGGCAACATCGGGAATGTCTATTACACCGGGCACCCGGGTACAATCAGCCAGAATATATACGGGGAAGGACGACTGATAGAGTTTTAAACCTCAGAACTTTTATATCTCCTCCAGCGTTCAATAACCGTCTGCAAGTCGGAAGGTGGTTCGGAGCGAAACTCCATCCATTCCCCTGATATCGGGTGGTTGAATGACAGCGACCTGGCATGCAGTGCCTGGCGGGGCAGGATTTCAAAGCAATTCTGCACAAATTGCTTGTATTTTGAGAAGGTAGTCCCTTTTAAAATCACATTGCCGCCATATGTTTCATCCCCGAACAATGGATGTCGGATGTGCTGGAAATGCACCCTGATCTGGTGGGTACGGCCGGTCTCAAGTTTGCAATCTAAGAGAG
>Ga0208980_10001711_pt1 | contig 13341 bp, 11 predicted proteins | sample WetSurMetagenome_3_FD_187993 | JGI IMG/M metagenome (GOLD analysis project Ga0208980, IMG submission 187993) | Wetland microbial communities from Twitchell Island in the Sacramento Delta, sample from surface sediment Aug2011 Site A1 Bulk (version 2) | ecosystem: Environmental > Aquatic > Marine...
TTCTCCTGGGCATAGTCGGAGACCCCGACGGTTGCGATGTTCCCGTCCACCCTGACCCAGGTGTGTTCGCGGCTGTAGAAGAGATCCTCTTGAAATCCGGCCATGCTTCCCTCACATCATAAGGAGAAGTTGAGTAGGTGGGAAGTTAAGAAGGTGAGAAAAAGAAATCGTTAAGTAATGGCCGTTCCCTCTTACCCTCTTACCCTCTTACCCTCTTACCCTCTCTTTTTTACCCAATAACCTGCAGTTCCTTCGAAAACTCCGTGAGCACCCTGCCTCCCCCTTTCTCGACGAGGACCGTGTCCTCGATGCGGACCCCGCCGAAGCCGGGAAGATAGATCCCGGGCTCGATGGTGATCACCATCCCCTTCTCAAGGACGGCATCGGAGAGGGTCGAGAGCCTGGGGGCTTCGTGGACATCGAGCCCCACGCCGTGTCCCGTCCCATGGGAAAAGAGAGGACCGTAACCGGCCTTCTCGATGACGCCCCTTGCTGCGGCATCCACGTCGCGGCAGGCAACGCCGGGCCTGACCGCCTCCAGGGCCCTGTCATGGGCTTCCTTGACAACACCGTATATTTTCTCGTGCCGCCTTCCAGCCCCGCCGACGGCAAAGGTGCATGTCTCGTCCGAGTGGTACCCGCGCCAGACGGCCCCGTAATCGATGACCACGAAGTCCCCCTGCCTGATCTTCCGGCTTCCCGGCCGGGCATGGGGAAGAGCGCTGTTGGGACCTGATGCAACGATCGTGTCAAAGGAAGGGGCTTCGGCGCCCATGCTGCGCATGGTATATTCGAGCTCGATGGCAATGTCGCGCTCGCACACCCCGGGCCGGATGCGCCCTAACGTTGACCTCAGGGCACCTGCGGCAATGCGGATCGCCCCGCAAATCTGCGTGACTTCCCCGGGGTCCTTGACGGCACGGATGGCGCCGAGCTCCCTCTGAAGGGGCTTCCAGCGCACCTTTTTCGACTTCCGGCGCAGGGAACTCAGCAGCTCCACCGTCGCGACGGCAGGCTCAAAGCCTACTTGTTCAATCCCCCCTGCGGAAAGGGCCTCGGCGATCCCGGAGACTTTATCGCGGTAGAGGACCACCCGGGTTCCGGGGGCCTGTTTTCGTGCCTGGGTCGTGTAGCGTCCGTCCACCAGGAGGGCCGGCTTGCCCGCGCCCACGACGAGGGCACCGTCACTGCCGGTAAAGCCTGTCAGGTAGCGGATGTTCTTGAGATCGAGGATGAGAAAAGCCTCCAGGCCCGAGCTCCGCAGGAGCGCCCGCAGCCGGGATATCCTCGTGGCGGTGGCAGGCCGTTCAGGCATTCCCTTGCATCCTGTCGAGCGAGACAAGCCACCGGTTCAGCTCTCCGATGACCCGCTCGCGCGGATCCGGGATTTCAGGATCATGCAGGGCGGGGGCGACTGCATCAGGCGCCGGTTCATCGGTCTCGAGCAACCCCGTCGTGATCGTGCGGCCGAACAGGCTCTGGAAGGGAGGTACAACGGGCTCTCCGAAAAAGAGATCCTTGCGTTCCCCGTCCGGCTCCCCCTCGCCGGGTACGGTCGGCGTTACATCCTCCCGGGCCTGCGGCCGGAGTTTCCGGAGTCTCTCCAGGGCATCCTGGTTCTGGGGATCCGTGGCGAGGATCTCCTTGAGGAGGGCCTCGGCCAGTTCCCGGTATCCCTGCCGCGCATAGAGATCGGCCAGCGTCAGGGTTTTGAAATCGGCGGCCCGGGGCAATCCGACCTCCTCGTCGGGCCTCTCCGCCCCCGCCTCCGGGTAAGTCCGGCTCTCCCTGCGCAACCTGTCCTCCAGGTCCGCAATGGCCTCCGGGGATTCGGGATTCATGGACATGTAGATGCGGGAGGCCCGTTCGGCCTCCTCGTCGAGCCCTCTGTCCCGGCAGAGTTCGGAAAGAACGCCGAAGACCGGCGACCAGCGGATCACATCGTCGGCAAGTCCCCTCAGCACATCGAGGGCCGGCTCCCTTTCCCCTTTTCGATACCAGCCGATGCCGAGAATGATCTTGGCTTCCGTGTCATCGGGGTAGATCCGCAGACGCTCGAGCGCCAGATCGACGGCGAGGGCCGGATCCTGTTCGAGGCATGCCTCGGCCCGGGCGATGAACTCCTTGCGGTCCACAACCTCGCTGAGACTCACCATCTCGTAGCCGCCTCTCGTGTCGCTCTTTTCCATAAGCCCGCTTCCCGCTCTCTTTCCGTCGCTTTCTTGTCCGCTCTTTCTCGCTTCCGCTCTTCCGATCTTCGCGTTCAATTCGGGGGACTAACACAGCCCCCGTGGCCTGTCAAGGTTGAAAAAGGAAACCCCCGCCGCGTCGTCGCGGCGGGGTTTCTGATCTTGCCTTTATCCTTTAACCTTTAGCCTTTTCTCCGGGATCAGTTGCCCCTGCCGTCCGGCACAACCCTAGGCGTGATGAAGATGAGGATTTCACGCTTGGTCCTCTGTTCTTCCTCCGCTTTGAAGAGCCAGCCGAGCACGGGAACCTTGTAGACGCCGGGCACACCGCTGGTCCCCTTCAGGTCATTGGACTTGTAAATGCCGCCGATGACGATCGTGTCGCCGTCATGGACCACGACGGTGGAGTCGACCTCGTTTTTGATGATGGGCGGGTTGCCCTGGATCGACCGTGTATAGTCGGGATAGTCGTTGGTGGCCTTGATCTCCATGGAGATCTTTCCCTCGGGGGTGATGGTCGGCTTCACGTCGAGCTTGAGCACCGCTTCCTTGAACATGACGGTCCGGGTGACGACGCCGCCCGATGTGGATTCGGTCACGTAGGGGACTTCCTCGCCCTGCTTGATCGTCGCCTTGACGTTGTCGAGCGTCGTGACCTTCGGCGAGGAGATGATCTTGCCCTCGGCCGAGCTCTCCAGCGCATTGATCTGGGCGCTGAGAATGAAGTTGGCCCCGCCGATCAGGACTCCCAGACCCGGCGTCCCCGCCCAGGAGAAGGGGAAGTTCACCGCCTGGTTGCTGCTGGTAAAGCCGATGCCGTTCGGGTAGGTCTGCGGGACCGTCGTGGCGCCCGTCGAGCCTTGCGTCAGGCCCGAGGCGTACCCTGCCGAGCCGGCCATGGCGCCGATCGTCGTGTTGCCGGCGTTGGTCAGGAGCCCGCCGCCCCACTGGACACCAAGCCTCCTGAGAAAGGTATCAACGGCCTCGACGATCTGGGCCTCGATGGAGATCTGCTTCAACTTGCCGCGGGAGACGTCCTCCTTGAGACGCTGTTCCTCGGCCTTCTTGAGCTTGTCCGCGGGCATGACGACGATCACGTTGCCCTGTACCTTCGTCCCCAGCTGCTGGATGTCGAGAATCGTCTCGAGAGCCTGGTCCCAGGGAACTTCATTGAGCTTCATCGTGACGAGCCCCTTCACGTCCTCGCCGGCCACGATGTTGAGGCCGCTCACCTCGGCGATGAGGCGGAAGACGCTCCGGATGTTGGCATCCTGGAAATCGGCCGTGATCTTCTGTCCCTGGTATACCTTGCCTTCCTTCTTCTCGATCTTGATTTCCTTGGCCTTCGGCTCGGGCCGGGTTGCCTCGATCTTGGCCACTTCACTCTTCATGGCCTCGCTCCGCGGCATGTTGGCCATGTCCACATCGACGATGAGCTGGTTGCCCTCTTCGCGCACCAGGTGGGGCACGGCGTCCTTCAGGACGATCTTGACGGCTGTCACGGGACGCTCGCCCGATTTCGTCTGGCTCGAGTAGACGCCCTCGACGACCTTGAAGCTGCCCTCGGGGGTCTTCGTCTTCAGATCATCGGGCACATACATCTTGTCGAGGGTGATCACGAGCGTCCGGGCCGAATCCCGGGAAGCTGTGTATCCCATGAGCTTGGAGGTGGAGACGATCACTCTCTCCTTGTCCGCCGTCTTGTCGAAGGCGATCTTCTCGACGTAGCCGACGTTGGCCTCCGCCGGCCCTTTCGCGGCCGCAGCCGCAGCCCCCGCAGTCGGGTCGGATGATTCGGGCCCGGCGTTCATCGTTGCGCAGCCGGCAACCAGCAACCCACAGAATGAAATCGTCAGTGCCCACATGCTCAGCTTCTTCATGGTCTTCCCTCGCCTTCTTCTTTATGGAGCTTCAGCGCCACGCGATGCGATTTTTCCTTGCCCTTGCTCTCTCCGAGTTTCTCTTCCACGATGACCCGGTCGGGGAGGATCTGGATCACCTTGCCGCCGTTCTCCCCGACGAGAGTCCCCAAATAAACGATATACCCTTTGCCCCCGCCGTCTTCGACCATGGCCACGCGCTTTGCCGACGAGCCGGCGATGCCCGTCACCCGGACTTTGTCCAGGGCTACCCGCTGCAGCGGCGTAAGATGGCCCGTGAGCTTCTTTTTCTCCGGCCCCTTCTTCCCGGGGGTGGGCAGTTCGAGCCTTACGAAGGGCTTGAAGGGATCGATCTTCCCCTTCGGGTCGTACCGGTAGTCGGGGATCTCGAGAGCTCCCGCCTCCGGCTTCACCACCGCTGGCGCCGCTGCAGGCATTGCCGTGGCTACCGCCGCCGGCGTTGCCGCAGGCGGGGCGGCCGCCGGGGCAGCCGTCACGAAACCCGCAAGCAGGAAGACCAGGGCCAGGCTTTTCGCCAGGAGCTTATTTCTTTTGAGCCGCTTTCTTGTCCGTTCCATCAGCCTTCTTGCTCCCTTCAACGGGCTTTTCGACAAACATGTAGGTCTTGATCAGGAAACTCGTTGCCAGGACGGGGCCCTTGGGGCCGTTTGAGTCCTTGGTGGCTTCCCGCCTTTCCATGGAGATATCCGACACGTTGACGATGCGGGGCAGCTTCGCCACTTTCTCGAAGAAGATGGCCGTGTCGTGGTAGACCCCGGTGAGCGAGATCTTCACGGGCAGCTCGGCGTAGAACTCCTTCTCCACGGGAGCCAGGGGCTCAAAGAGCTGGAACTCGACCCCGCCGAGGCCCTCGGCCTCCGACATGGAGATCAGCAGCCCCGGGATCTCCTTCTGTTCGGGCAGCTTCGCCATGGCCACCTTTAGCAGCTCCTGCAGCTGGGCGATCTCCTTCTCGAACTTGAGCTTCTCCTCCATCAGCTTTTGCTTCTGGGCGAGCTCCATCTGGACGGCCGAGAGGTCCTGCTGGAGTTTCTCCTCCCTTTGCATGGCATCCTGGTAGTAGACCGAGTAGTAGGCGAATCCCAGCAGAATGAAGAGCACGAACAGCGCCAGGACCTTCTGCCGCACGGGCATTCTTTTGATATCGTCAACGCTCAGTGCCATGCTCAGATCCCCTTCTTGAGACCGCAGGACAAAGTGAACTGCTTCAGCTTGTTGCCCGCGATTTCCGTTTGTTTCGAAGAGACCAGGTCGACGGAGGTGAGGTGCCTGGATCTCTCCAGGTTCCTCATGAACTTCGCGATGGCGATGTTGTCCTTCGCGAAGCCGTCGATCTTCACGTCCGCCTCGGTTTCCTTCATCGATTTGATCCAGACCTGGCTGGCCGGGACCATGGAGGTCAGCTCATCCAGAAAGGAGACCTTGGCGAAGCGGTTCTTCTCGAGGTAGCTGATGACGTTGAGCCGCTTTTCCAGGATCTCCTTCGCTTTCTTGTACTGGTTGATGTCGCCGATGCTCGACTTGAGCTGCTCGAGCCTCTGCTTGGCGCCCTGGACGTCATTCTCGAGGTCGTTGAGCTTCATCACGGTGAAGATGTGGAACCCGACCAGCAGGACCGCGAAGGCGGCTCCCAGGGCGCCGAGGATGACGACCTGGTTCTTCGACTGGACTTCCTTTTTCTTTTCCCGATAGGGAAGCAGGTTGACCTTGATCATTTGTCCCCGATCCTCCTCATGGCGAGCCCGACACCGACAGACGCCTGCGGCCCGATTTCTTTCAGGTCTTCGGCAGAGAACGATTTCTTGTCGAAGGTCACCTTCCGGAAGGGATTGGCGATCTCGACTTCCACGTTGAGACGCTGCAGAAGGGCCTCACCGATGCCGGGCATCCTGGCCGTCCCGCCGCACAGCAGGATCTGCTTGATGAACTTTCCGGGATAGGTCGAGCGGAAGTAGTCGACGGAGCGCTCGATCTCCAACAGCAGGGGGTCGGCATAATTGAGGAGCTCCTCCTTGCTTTGCTCGTCGGAGGAATTGGCCTTCTCCAGCTTCGTGCGCTCGGCCTCCTCGAAGGAAACCCCCGCCTTGTCCTGGAGGTTTTCCGTGATCGAGTACCCCCCGAGGGGGAAGTCGCGGATGAAGATGGAGGCGCCCCCTTTCACGACGTTGATGTTGGTCATGCTGGCCCCGATGCTTACGAGGATGCAGACATCCTCGTGCCCGTAGTCGTAGTTTTCCTCGTACATCGTCTCCAGGGCGAAGGAGTCCACATCCATGATGACCACATCGAGCCCCGCCTTGCGAAGAGTGTCGATGTAGCTCTGGACGACATCCTTCTTGGCGGCAACGAGGAAGACCTCCATCTGGCCGGGACTCATCTCACTGGGGCCCAGGATCTGGAAGTCGAAGTTGACGTCCTTCATGTCGCCGAAGGGAAGGTATTTCTCGATCTCGTCGCTGATCAGCTCCCTCAGCGATTCCTCATCCATGGAGGGGAAGCCGATCTTCTTGGCGATGACGGAGTATCCGGAGAGCGAGGTGACGACCGTCCGGGCCTTGCAGCGGGAGATCTTGAGGAGTTCCTTGATGCGCTCGACCAGTGCGTTGGGATTGACGATGAGGCCGTCGGTGATGATGCCCTTTGCGAGGGGAACGCTGGCGTAGTTCTGGAGTACGTACCCGTCGGGCCCCTCGGCGATCTCGGCAATCTTGATGGAACTGGATCCGATGTCGAGTCCCGCAATCTGTTTCTTGCTTGCAAACAGGCCGTTCAGTTTGAGCATGGGGTCCTCTGTGTTTTGCGGTCTCGCCCGGCCTGAAAACCGGGACGGACGGAGTTGGTTATGACTGGATCACTTCGCACCACTACGGGCAATACGTTAAGCAAGCACTGTGCCACGGGCAGGCTCAGGGGCCGCCTGCGGCCGGGTTGTCCCGGCTGTAACCCCGGAAAGCCCCGATTTTGGGGCCTTTTCACCCGGGCATCCCCCGGCGTGGCCTCCCGCGTGGAGAAACGGCAGGGGAAAACTCCAATTTCTATAATCGGCAGTGTTCGGGATTGACTTAAATAAAAGAAACGGCGGGCGGTTTTTTGAATCGGCAGGCGATCGCGAGAAAGCGTTGCATGACGCTGTTTTCGGGGGAATGTAAAGGTTTTTGACACCCCCGGAGGAGGGGAGGAAGTTAAGAGGTTAAGAGGGTCAGAAGGTAAGAAGTTACCTTCTCACCTTCTGAATTTGAGTGGCTTCATTCGACGTGGCGGTAGACCCTGTCGTTTCGTCTGACCATCCCCAACTCGTCACGGGCCACCTTTTCGATGTAGCGCATGTCGTTGCGGAGCAGGAGGATCTCCTTCTTGAGGGCGTCGTTCTTCACGACGAGCTCCCCGTTGCTGTTCTGAATGTCGTGGAGCTTCTGGTTCAGGCGGTAGTTGTCCAGGACTCCCCTGCTGCCGAAGAGGATGACCGACCCCATCAGGATCAGGAAGAGCAGAAGAACTTTCCCCACCTTCATCCGCCATCCCCCCGCAGCCTAGTCCTATCGTTTTCGGCGACCCTCCGGCGGCTCAGGGCTCACCGAGGGAAGGGGCATCTGGGGCTCGCCCAGCAGGAACTCCCCTTTTTCGATCCAGGTCTTGAGCGTCTCGGCGATCTGCCTCGCCCGGTAGTAGCTCGACATGGAGGCCGTGGCCACTTCCTTTCCGTTGAGGACGATCCGGCCGCTCCGAAGCTCCTTGTACGTCACCTCTCCGAGGCTCTTCATCTCGCCGCCGCCGGGATAGTCCATGCTGTAGTCGTAAATCTGGGTCTGGATGTCTTCGTCCTTCACGGCTGTGAAGCGGGCCATCTGCTCGTCGAGGATCGGGATGGGGATTCCGATTCCGACATAGAGGGAGACGCCGTACCCCAGGAAGCTGGCTCCCACCAGCCACTCCGGGGACATCCCCTTCAAGTCGCCGATGACGGCAAGCGTCCCTGCACCGCCCGTCGGGACCCCGCCGGGCCCCCGGGGCGTATTCGGGTGGTGCTGCGTGCCGTGCCAGGCCACATAGCCCTGGGCACCGCCTAGAAAAATACGGGTCCCGATGCCGATCGTCCGGTAGTAGGGGTCGTTGAAGAGCGGGCTGAGCTGGCCCGACGTGGCGTAATTGGCATTGGCCACCCGCGGGCGCAGGACCCCCATATAGGTGTAGATCGTCTTGTCGGACATGTTCACGGCGCAGTTGTAGTTCTGGTAGCAGTTGCGCGGGTTGAAGAGCATGGCATCCCGCAGGTCGTGCAGCAGGATGTTCTTCTCCTGTTTGCGCGAGGGGTAGCAGTCCGTGCCGTAGCCCTCCAGGCGCAGGCGGATCACGTTGCCGGCAACGAGGTCCTCGATGACGTGGCCGCCGCCGTAGTTGAACTCGCCCGGGAAGACGCTGTTGAGGGGGTCGCCTTCGGCTACTTCGGTGACCCCGATGTAGCAATCGACCGCCGCAATCCCGCCGTAGGCCGCAACGTCATTGAGCCAGACCTTGTGGGCCTTGATGCGGGGGGAGGTGTGGCCGAAGTTCAGGAAGGCCCCCGAGGAGCACATGGGTCCGAAGGTGCCCGTGGTCACCACGTCGACCCGCCGTGCGGCCTCGATATCGCCGTGGCGCTCGACGATGTCGATCATCTCCTCGGCCGTCACGACGACGGCCTTGCCCTGCCGGATCTTCTCGTTGATCTCGGCGATCGTCTTTTTGACTTTAAAACTTTTCAAGGGTCTGTTCCGTCTGTTCGGTCTGTTCTGTCTATCCGGTCGAAGGCCCGGGCAGCCGAAGGCTCCTGGCTTCTCGACTTCGTAACGTTACGTATTTTAAGCTCTAATAGACTATTTCAAAGGAGTTGTCCATCGGAAATGCGGGAAACACAAGGCTTGGGCGGCCTTATTGGCCCGTGTGGCCGAAGCCGCCGCTTCCGCGGGCCGTGTCCGGCAATCCCTGCCCGAAGTCCCAGATGACCCGGGAGAAAGGCGCCACGATCATCTGGGCGATCCGATCGCCCCGACGCACCACGAAAGGCTCGGTACCGAGATTGATCAGGATGATCCGGATTTCACCGCGGTAATCGGCGTCGATCGTGCCCGGCGAATTCACGAGCGTCACCCCGTTTTTCAGGGCCAGGCCGCTGCGGGGCCGGATCTGGGCCTCGTAGCCCTCCGGCAGGGCAATGGCGATTCCCGTGGGGACGAGGGCCCGCTCACCCGGGGCAATGACGATTTGAGCCTCTACGGCGGCAACGATGTCCATCCCCGCCGCATGCTCCGTCATGTAGCGTGGAAGGGGAAGATCCTCCGACCCGCCCATCCGCTCAATGGCCACACGCAACGATTCCATCAAATCCGTCTGTTTCGTTCTTTTCGTTGATTTCGTTTGTTTCGTCAGTCGCTGACGAGACAGGTCACAGGCTGCAGGCTACAGGCTAAAAAATGAAAAACGGGATTTCTGCGGCCTGTTGCCTGTAGCCTTTTGCCTTAGAGTTCGACATCCCCCGTGGGCATTTCCGATTCCGTCATCTCCCCAAGGAAGACCATGGAAAGGTTGGGGCGGGTGAACATCTTCTCCGAGAGGGCCAGGATTTCCTCGCCGGTCACGGCATCGATCTTCGCGACGATCTCCTCGGGGAGAATGTTGCGGCCGAAATAGATCTCGTTGGTCGCCAGTTTCTGCATGCGGTTGTCGGTGCTCTCCATACTGAGGAGCAGGTTCCCCTTGATCAGCTCTTTCGCCGATTGCAGTTCCTTGTCCGTGAAGAGCTCCGTTTTCATGCGCCTCATCTCGGCCAGGATGATGTCGATGACCTCCTGCGTCTTGTCCTTGGAGGTCCCCACGTAGATGTTGAGCATCCCCGTGTCGCGGTAGGAAACGATGTAGGAGCGCACGGCATAGGCAAGTCCCCGTTTCTCGCGAATCTCCTGGAAGAGCCGCGAGCTCATGGAACCGCCGAAGACGGAATTCATGAGGATGCCGGCAAACCGGCTGTTGTCCAGGGTTGCCGGGGCCGGCGTGCCCACGACGAGGTGGAGCTGCTCGAGTTCTTTCTCGATGCAGGACAGGCGGGCCGTGGTTTGCGGTTTCTTTTCTTCGGATTTGACGTGAATGGCCGGGAGCGTTCCGAAGAGCTTCGCGACGAGATCGACGAGGCGCTCGTGTTCCATGTTCCCCACGGCGGCAATGACCAGGTTGTCCCCCCGGTAGCGTTCCTCGAAGAACTGCAGAACCTTTGCACGCTCGAATGCGTCGACGGAGTCCCTCGTCCCGAGAACGGGCATGCCCAGGGAGTGCCCCTCCCAGAAATGCTTCTCGAAGATGTCGTGGATGTACTCGTCGGGCGTGTCCTCCACCATGCTGATCTCCTGGAGGACAACGGCTTTCTCCTTGTCGATGTCATCGAGGGTGAACTGCGAGTTGATGAAGATGTCGGCCAGCAGATCGATGGCCAGCGGAAGGTGGTAGTCGGGCACCTTGACGTAGAACGCCGTCAACTCCTTGCCGGTAAATGCGTTCATCACGCCTCCGACGGAATCGATGTCGGAGGCGATGTCAAAGGCCGACCGCCCGGCCGTCCCCTTGAAGAGCATGTGCTCGATGAAGTGGGCCGTCCCGTTGATCCGCTCGTCCTCGTGGCGCGAACCACAGGGAATCCAGGCCCCGATCGAGACGGAGCGGACGTGACGGATCTCTTCCGTGATGACCTTGATCCCGTTAGAAAGGACTGTTTTTCGGTACGTCTGCACCCAGGGCATCCTTCCTGCTCAGGCGGATCTTCCCGTTCGAGTCGATCTCGATGACCTTCACGGGGATCTTGTCGCCCTCATTGACCACGTCGGTCACCTTGGCGACACGCTTCGTGTCGAGCTGCGAGATGTGGACAAGCCCCTCGGTGCCGGGCAGGATCTCCACGAAGGCGCCGAAATCGACGACCTTCTTCACCGTGCCCATGTAAATCCTCCCGATCTCGGCCTCCTCGGTGAGCCACTTCACCATGGCGATGGCCCGGTCGGCGGCCTCGAGGTCGGTGGAGGCGATGAGCACCGTACCGTCATCTTCCACGTCGATGTTTACTCCCGTTTCGGCGACGATCTGGCGGATGTTCTTGCCGCCCGTGCCGATCAGGTCGCGGATCCGATCGGGCCGGATCTTCATGGTGATGATCCGCGGGGCGTACTGGGAGAGCTCCTTGCGGGGCTCGGCAAGCGTCTCCTTCATCTTGTCGATGATGAAGAACCTGCCGTCTTTGGCCTGCTGGAGCGCCTTGCGGAGGATCTGCTCGTTGATGCCGTCGATCTTGATGTCCATCTGCAGGGCCGTGATGCCCTTCTTGGTGCCGCAGACCTTGAAGTCCATGTCGCCGGCGTGATCCTCGTCACCGAGGATGTCGGAGAGAACGGCCACGTTGTCGCCTTCCTTGAGAAGCCCCATGGCGATGCCCGCCACGACGTCCTTCAGCGGCACGCCCGCATCCATCAGCGAGAGGGCCCCGCCGCAGACACTGGCCATGGACGAGGAGCCGTTCGAGGCGACGATGTCCGACACGGTGCGGATCGTGTAGGGGAACTCCTCCTGGCTCGGGATGACGGGAAGGAGCGCCCTTCTGGCCAGGGCCCCGTGGCCGACCTCCCGGCGCCCCGGGCTTCCCATGCGCTTGACCTCGCCCACGCTGAAAGGCGGAAAGTTGTAGTGCAGCATGAACGATCGCCTCTCTTCGCCCGTGATGTAATCCATTCTCTGCTCGTCCCTGGAGGTCCCCAGGGTGATCGTCACCAGGGCCTGGGTCTCGCCACGCGTGAAGAGGGCCGAGCCGTGCGTTCGGGGCAGCAGTCCCACTTCGCAGTTGATCTGGCGGATCTCGTCGTAGGCGCGCCCGCCGACGCGTCGCTTCTGCGAAAGGATCATTTCCCTGAGGATGCCGCGGTCGATCTTCTCGACGACGTGCTCGACGATGGGTTTGAGCGACGCATCTTCCTTGCAGAGGGTCTCGATGGCCTTCTCCCGGACGTCCCTCAGCTTGCCGTAACGGTCGAGCTTCTCCGAGATCCCGTAGGCCTCTTTGAACCCTTCCGTCACCAGACCGGAAATCTTCTGATAAAGCGCCTCGTCGATGACGGGCGGCGTGAAGGCCCGCTTGGCCTTCCCGATGGCCTTCTGCATCTCGTCCTGCAGCTCCATGACGGGCCGCATGGACTCCAGGGCAAGATTGATCCCCTGCACGATCTCCTCCTCGCCCAATTCCTTTGCGCCGCCCTCGAGCATGACGAGGTTGACGTCATAGGGCTTGCCGCCCGTCCCCGGGACCACCTTGCGCCCCACGATGAACATGTCCAGATCGCTGTCCTGCATCGAGGTGGGGTTGGCGACGAGCTTGCCGTCGATGCGCCCGATCCGCACGCCGGCAATCGGCCCGTTGAAGGGGATGTTGGAGATCTGCAGGGCCGCCGAGGCGCCCAGGAGGGCCACCACATCGGGGTCGTGCTCCCCGTCCACGGAAAGCACCGAGGCGATGAGCTGCGTCTCGAAGTTGTAGCCCTTGGGGAAAAGCGGCCGGATGGAGCGGTCAATGATCCGGCAAATGAGGATCTCCCGCTCGTTGGGCCGCCCCTCGCGCTTGAAGAACCCGCCGGGGATCTTCCCGGCGGCAAAGGTCATTTCCTGGTAGTCCACGGTGAGGGGAAGGAAGTCGAGACCTTCCCTCTGGCTCCGGGCCGAAACGATGGTGACCAGCACGACGGTCTCCCCGTAGGTCACGAGGACGGCCCCGTCAGCCTGCCCGGCAATGTAATGTACCTTGATGCTGAGATCGCTTCCTGCGAACGCTTTCTTGAATATCTGACTCATGCTTCTTCTTTCTCCTTACTGATGACGATAGTGTTCAGGACGTTTCCCGGCAGCGACCGAAAGGCAAACAGCCCCCCTGTCCTGGAAGAACCCATTTCCGAAGTTGCGGACGAAACCACCATTCCAGGAGCCTGAACCCGGGATATCGAATGGCTCGACGGGTGCGATCGTTGCCCTGGCCTCTACTTCCTCAGACCGAGCCGCTCGATGATCTTGCGGTAGCGGCTCACTTCCTTGTTCTTGAGGTACTCCAAAAGGCGCCGGCGCTGACCGACGAGTTTCAGAAGTCCCCGGCGGGAGTGATGATCCTTCTTGTGAGTCTTGAAATGCTCGGTCAGGTACTGGATCCGGGCGCTCAGCAGTGCGATCTGCACTTCGGGAGAGCCCGTGTCGCC
>Ga0208980_10001712_pt1 | contig 13333 bp, 7 predicted proteins | sample WetSurMetagenome_3_FD_187993 | JGI IMG/M metagenome (GOLD analysis project Ga0208980, IMG submission 187993) | Wetland microbial communities from Twitchell Island in the Sacramento Delta, sample from surface sediment Aug2011 Site A1 Bulk (version 2) | ecosystem: Environmental > Aquatic > Marine...
AACAGAGACCATACTAATTATTGATGATGAGGTTCAGATACGTCGATTGCTTGAAATAACTCTTTCGACAAATGGATTTAAGGTTACAGAGGCTTCCACCGGAAAAGACGGAATTGTTGCTGCTGCCACACATAACCCGGCACTTATTATTCTTGACCTTGGATTACCTGATACTGACGGTATTGAAATTCTTAAAAAAATCAGGGAATGGTATCAGAAACCTGTCATTATTCTTTCAGTAAGAAATTCTGAAGATGATATTATTAATGCTCTTGATAACGGAGCCAATGATTATCTGACAAAACCGTTCAGGACAAGGGAACTCCTTGCACGTATAAGAGTTGCTCTGAGGTATAGCCAGGATAGTGTGGAAGAACCGAATCTGACTTTCGGTACCCTCACAATTGATCTTCCAAACCATATTGCACGAAAAAATGATAAAATCCTTAAATTGACCTCTACCGAATTTTCCTTACTTGCACTTCTTGCAAAAAATTCCGGACGGGTGTTGACCCATCAGACTATACTGAAAGAGATCTGGGGATTCGGATATGTTGGGCAGACACAATATTTAAGAGTCTTTGTGGCACAGCTCAGGAAAAAAATCGAGGATGATCCGGCAAAACCAAAGTTACTTATCACCGAATCGGGAATCGGATATCGATTTTATGAATAAGCCTGATTTATTGGTTCCTCACATCAGCAACAATTAAGAATGTCTTATTAATATCCCCGGTACATTCATACGGTCATTTTGTAATTGGATAAGTCTGAAATTGACTTTTTGATACTTTAGATTATCTTTGACTATCTACGCTTTAACTTCTGACTATTTATGTTGAAAAATGGGTTGAAGAAATACAGTAAATTGAGGGATATATTTCTATTCAGCTTAACCCGGATTTCAAATTATATAATGACATTTCCTGCTTACTGTAATAGTAATCTCATCCTGGTCCTGTTTCTTATTATTGTTCGTGGAATGTTCCCTGAATTCATCCACGCTGCACAAGGACATTCAACTGTATTTCAGCAAGATCTTACTGATAAACAATTACTTCTTAATGGAAGGATCTGGCAAAACCCATATTCAAAGGCTCTTAACGACCAGTTTTTCCTGACAAACACATTTCTTAAAGGATCAGTGACTTTAAACGGACGGAAATTTGAAAATCTTGACCTGAAGTATGATATAACCAATGACGAGCTGATATTGAGCATAGAGCCTTATCCGATTATTTCAATGAATAAGGAAATGGTTGACAGTTTCAGTCTTATGTTTGGAAACAGGAACTATAATATAATTAATGCCGGAACTGATACATCCAATGTTATAAAAGGCTATGTCAATGTGCTTTACGACGGACCTACCGCCCTTTACGTTAAATACATGAAAAAGATTCAGCCACAGGCTGTTGATGGAAGATATGACCTTTTCGCTCAGGAACATCATATGTATTTGAGGAAAGGTTCAGAAATAGTTCCTGTAACGGGAAAGAAAAAGTTGCTTTACCTTCTGAAAGATAAAAAGAAAGAGATCAGTAGTTTTCTGAAAAGCACAGGGTCCAAATTGTCACGAAAAGATCCTGACACTTTTATCCCTTTACTGAAGTATTATGACAGTTTAGGGGAATAAGGAGAAAAGAGAAAGGTGAAAGGTGAAAGGAGAAAGTAAATGAATATCAGAACTATTATTACTGTTGTCTTCATTGCAATTTCACTTAAAGTCCATCCTCAGGTGAAAAATACGGTTGACTGGGACTATTCTGGCCAGTCATTTGAGATTTTTGTCCGGGAAGCTGAGTCGCGACTGCCTGTTAAATTCTTTTATAATGCAGAATGGACCAAAAACCTTACTCTGGGCAGCTATGGTGACAAACATATCCTTAACGAGATACTTGATACACTTTTCAATGGGAAATCAATTTACTATTATGCTTCGGGAACCGGGAACATTATTCTCACAAAAAACTTTGCAATTAAATCAATAAAAGTGAAGCCGGCAGGGAACCTGAGTTATATTCCAGGCATGAATTATTCCGAGGACAGAAGTATTGTGATTACCGGAGAAAACCTTGTTATAGATATCGGAAATCCTGCTGACAGGAATAAGCCTGGGAACGTTACACTATCAGGATATATAATAAACCAGGACACGAAAGAACCTGTTCCGGGAGTTACTGTTTATATTCCTAAACTTTCAGCCGGAACTATTACGAATGCATACGGTTTTTACAAAATAAATGTGCCACGCGGTACCTATTCCGTTCGATTCACCTTCATAGGGATGAAAGAAAAAATGATTGATCTTAATCTTTTCAACACCGGGGAACTTAATGTGGAGATGAAAAGTGTGCTGGTAGCTCTCAAGGAAGCTGTTATAACTGCAGAAAAAGATATTAAACTTCAGCGCGCTGAAGTGGGAGTTGAAAAGATCAATATCACCTCGTTCCGTATGATGCCCACTTCCATGGGCGAGTCGGATATTACTAAAAGTATTTTACTTATACCTGGTGTCAATACTGTCGGGGAAGGGTCAGCAGGTTTCAATGTAAGAGGAGGTTCAGCCGATCAGAACCTGATTCTCCTGTATGGTGCACCTGTTTATAACTCTTCACATTTTTTTGGTTTCTTTTCAGCCGTCAACTCCAACATTATAAAGGATGTCACACTATACAAGGGAGGGATACCGGGAAGGTATGGTGGCAGGCTTTCATCAGTGCTCGATATAATTCCCAGGGACGGTAACAGGAAGAAATTTGCCGGCAATGCAGGGTTAAGCCCTGTAACAGCCCATATTGACTGTGAGGGGCCCATAATACCAGATACCCTTTTCTACCTGATAGCCGCAAGGACAACCTATTCAAACTGGATTCTCAGGTATATAGATGACCCTGCACTACAGAACAGCCAGTCATTATTTAATGATATTAATGCAAGGATAGCCTGGGATATAAACAGGAAAAACAAAGTTGATTTTTCGGTTTATTACAGCTACGACGCATTCAGACTCAATTCAGATACTACATATAAGTATCAGAATAATATTGTCTCTTTACGATGGCGTCACTATTTCACCAGCCGCTTTTTCTCGGCATTTACTATCAACAACAGTTTTTATAAGTACGATATATCAAGCCTGAGGGTACCCCAGGAGGCATTTGTTCTTACACACAGGATCAACAGTACGGGATTTAAAGCCGATTTCAACTGGTTTCCGGGAAGAAATGAATTCAATTTCGGAACGGACCTTAACAGGTACGATGTCACTCCTGGAAACTATATGCCTTCAGGCGATGCATCTATTGTAATTCCAAATTCAATTGAAAGAGAGAGAGCCATTGAAGCTGCTGTCTATCTTGAGGATAAATATATTTTAACGGACTACCTTTATATTAATGCAGGCCTGAGGTTTTCTTCCTTTTTTGTGATGGGTCCGCAGACTGTTTTTATTTATGATCCGGCTTTCTCCAGGAGTATCTCATCAGTAGTGGATACAGCCACTTTTAACAGCAGGGAAAATTATAAAACATACGCCGGTCCCGAATTGCGGCTTTCAGCAAACTTCAGGCTGAACAATAACAGTTCAATTAAGCTTAACTATAATCATACAAGGCAGTACCTTCACCTGTTATCAAATACGGCTTCGATATCCCCGAGCGATACCTGGAAACTAAGTGACTATCATTTACAGCCTCAGTCGGGTGACCAGTTTGCTGCCGGTTATTATATGATGCTCAATAAAAACAAGATCGAGTTATCAGCCGAGATCTATTATAAAAATATTGACAATATGGTCGATTTCAAGGGAGGAACCGATCTGATTATGAATGAGCATATTGAAAGAGACCTCATAAACGTTTACGGTAAGGCATATGGTCTTGAACTTATGGTTAATAAGCCTGAAGGACGGAATCGCTGGAGTGCATCCTACACCTGGTCAACGGTACTTATCAGGAGCAAGGGAACCTTCAATGAGGAGTTAATAAATTCAGGTAAATGGTTCCCTGCCAATTTTGACAGGCCGCACAACCTTATCTTAACTTACAATTATCTGCTTTCGAGAAGGGTGAGTTTCTCAGCGAACTATAATTTCAGCTCTGGCAGACCGGTGACATACCCTGTTTCCTCTTATTCAATAGGTGATATTGTGATTACTGATTATTCCGACAGGAACAAATACAGGATACCATATTATTCCAGATTTGATTTATCTGCCACGTTTAGTGGAACCCTTAAGTCGAAAAAAATAGCAAATCCACACTGGATCTTTTCAATTTATAATGTAACCGGAAGAAACAATGTTTATTCAGTTTATTTCAAAAATGTAAATAACACTGTAAAAGGATACTATGTGAGTGTCTTTGACAGGCCGATACCATCTCTTTCATTCAACTTTGACTTTTAATTAAAAATGAGATCACTTACTTCAATAAGAATAGTCCTTTTCCTTACACTGGTTGCAGGATGCACTTATCAATTCTTTCCTGATCCTGATGAAAATCAGGAGGTGCTTGTAGTTGATGGAATGATAACCGACCAGAACAGAGTGAATAAAATAAAGCTGTCAAAATCGATGCCGATAGGGAAACCTCTTGTACGTAACCCTGTTAAGGGAGCTGTAGTAACAATAACAGATGAGACAGGAAACGTGACAACGCTGAAAGAATTACCAACAGGAACCTATTGTACAGATTCGTTAAAATTCAGGGGGTGTGTCGGAAGCCGGTATTCACTGAATATTAAATTAAATAATGTGAATTACGAGACAGATTTTATTGAAATGAAACCAGTCCCGCCAATTGATTCATTGTATTATGAAAAAGTGGTTATTACTGCTGCAAAAGATAGCAATGATATTGATGAGGGATGTAAAATATATGCAGATACGTGGGATCATTCCGGAAAATGTCTTTTTTACCGATGGAATTATACTGAAACCTGGGAATATCGTATTCCTTACAACGTTACAAATAAGATTTGTTATGTTTATGGACACTCAAACGAAGTTCTTATAAAAAATACATCAATTTACAACCAGGCCAGGGTCACAAAGTATCCGATCCTTTTTATCAAAAATAATACTGACAAACTGAAAGTCAAATACAGCATCCTGGTTAACCAATACTCCCTGAATGAGCAGGAATTTGACTTCTGGGAAAAGGTCCTGAATATATCTGAAAATGTAGGCGGTCTTTACGATTTAACACCTGTAACCATACCTGGCAATATACGCTGCACCAGCAGCCCCGGTGAGAGTGTTCGCGGTTATTTCAGTGTATCTGCTGTTACACAAAAAAGATTGTTTGTTAAAGATGTGTTCCTCGGACAACCAGTTTTTTATACTTATTGCGCGACTGACACTATTTATGGAAACCTGCCTGCAGATGGACTTAATACCAAATACTGGGTGATCGAAGAAAACATTGATGAAATTCCTCCAATTTATGTCATTACAGAGTACAGGGAGTGCGCAGACTGCACAACCGAGGGAACAAAAATAAGACCACCATTCTGGGATGATGACTTAAAGAAAAATAAATGAAAAGGGTTGTGACACCAGCTAACATCATTATTCTTCTGGCTTCGTTGTTAACAACATCAAGTCTGTATTCACAGGAATTGACCTCAGCTGAGCATGTAACCAAAGTGAAAGAATATTTTCAGAGCACACCAGGGGAAGATGTTTATTTACACATTGACAGGTCCAGATATATAGCAGGTGAGGATATTTGGTTCAGCATTTACACCCTCGACAATGAAACAGGAAATCTGTCTTTAAGAAGTGCTGTTGCATATGTCGAGCTGCTGAATCCGTGGAATGTACCATTAATCCAGACACGGCTCCGGCTTTCAGGTGGAAGGGGCACCGGTAATTTTACCCTTCCGGATTCAATCAGCTCAGGCACATACACTATTCGCGCTTATACAAACTGGATGAAAAATTTCCTCCCGAATATTTGTTACATGCAGGATTTAGATGTTATAAACCCTTTCAGAAATTCAGATTTCACCAGGAAGGTAAGCTCAATGAATAATCAGAAAAACAAAGAGACTCCAGTTCACTATGAAGACAAAGGAGCGATTGCTTTAGCTGCCGATAGTGTATTTGGCAGGCGCGAATTAGTTATTCTTAAGATAGGAACAGGAGATTCTGATGCGGGGCTGTACAATAGGTATGATATGAGTATTTCTGTAACTCCTGCCGGAGTATCTTCGGAATCGCAGGGGATAGCAGAATACATGTTTAGCAGAAAGAAAAGTTGGGAAGACATACTAAACGGTATAAAAGCTCCGCTTCAATACAGTTTTGAGAGTTCAGGACATTATCTTTCTGTGATGATAAAATACAGGGGAGGAAGTATGCCTGATTCATCCAAATTCCTCTATATGTCTATCCAGGGAAAAGTTGCTGAATTCAGATATGCAAGTAGAGACACTGCTGATCATTTCAACTTTATTCTGCCTGTCGACAATAAATTCAGAAATCTTATATTTCAACCGGAACATACCAGCAATAATATGATTCTTGAAATCGAGCCCTCATTTTCATGGAAATTACCGTCGACCTACTGCTATAGGGATACCTTAAATGATACTCAACTTGATATGTTTTCAGAGCTGAGCTTTAATTACCAGGCGTCCAGTATATATGGAATAAGGTTAAAAAAGGAGGCAGTGATAAAAGATGAAGTGAACCTTAAAAAGAGAAGGTTTTACGGGATACCGGAAATGGAAGTATTTCTTGATGATTATATCAGCCTTCCTACAATGCAGGAAGTCTTTTTTGAGCTGCTTCCGGGAATTATACTAAGATCAAGAAAGTCGGGCTATGAAATGCAAATTACCAATCCACTGACGGGTGTATTTTATAAGGAGCCGCCACTTGTAATGATAGATGGAGTTATGATTAATGATATGTCAGTCCTTGCAGAACTCAATCCCGAAATAGTTGAGAAGATTGAAGTGGTAAAAACACCCTACCTCATGGGAGATCTTGTTTTACACGGGATTGTAAATGTATTGACACGCTCAGGTAATTTCAGAAATGCCGACATGCCTGACTATGCGGTTATATTTCCTTACAGGGTTATTGAAGAACCATCCACCATTACAACTCCCGACTATTCTGATGAGCTGACCAGGCTGAACAGAATACCTGATCTCAGGAACACTCTTTACTGGAATCCTTCAGTGAAAACTGACATGAATGGAAAAGCTGAAATCAAATTCTGGACATCAGACCTTCCCGGTAATTATGTTATCATTATACATGGTATATCTGCAACCGGTGAAAAGGTAACGTTGCATAAATCATTAGTGGTCAGGTAAAGATAATACATACAATCTGATCGACAACAGCGATATTTCAATAAATGTTTTTACCAGAGTTACCAAGTTTGACAACCATCCTGCCTCCTTTAACAATATCTGAAAAAGGGACAAATGTCGAATGAAGTTCTTTGCCATCAACGGAAACTGACTGGATGTAAATATTATCACCGGTGTTGTTTTCAGTCTCAATAATAAACTGTTTACCTGGATAGTACCTGTTATTGAGTGTTATTGTTATCTTATCAAACAGAGGGGATGCAAGGCCAAAAGTGGCGTCAGGCTCTGTGAGCCCCTTTACATCAAAAAGTCCGATTGCTGCCATCACATACCAGGCTCCAAGCTGCCCCTGGTCTTCATCCTGACCATAACCATACCCATGGATCCCTTCTACACCATAAAATTCTTTGCAGATTGCTCTTACCCATTTTTGAGTTTTTGAAGGTTCTCCCGAAAAGTTGAAAAGCCATGATGTATGCAAACAGGGCTGATTACCGTGATTATAAGGTTTTGTTATGCCCGCAAAAGCATTAATCTTTCTTCCTCCTCCGAAGATATCTTTCTGAGAGATAAGAAAAGTACTGTCCAGACGGGTGTTGAATTCTTCTTTACCAATTCTGGTGACAATACCCTCCGGATCGTGAGGCACATAAAAGGAATACTGAAATGCATTTCCCTCCTGGAATCCGTCATGAGGCACGGTGGGATCAAACTCTTCAAAAAATTCACCATTCTCAAACCTGGGCCACATTAATTTTCGTTTCGGATGAAAGATCTTTTCCCAGCCTTTCGACAGTTCTGTCAGCTTATTATAATCCTGTTCTTTTCCGAGGGCTTTTGCCATCTGGGCTACTGCGAAAGCAGTGTAAGAATATTCGAGAGTATGGGAACAGGAAAATTTCCAGAGTTCATCACTCCCCTCCCCTTTCTGCAAATATGGTACATATCCGTACTTTATAAATTTCCCGACGTCCATTTTACCTGCCCCGAAAACACGGTTTTCCGAAGTTATTTCATTCTTTAAGGATGCTTCATAACCTTCCTGAACATCAAAATCCCTAATGCCGCACATATAAGCGCTTACAATTGCCAGGGGCACCTGGTTCGTACCGACACCTGAAACATATGTACTGTTTGCCAGCCCATCGCCGAGCCATCCCGCATCCTTATAAACCCGGAGATGTGTTTTCACAAAATCTGTCATGTATTCCGGATAGGCCAAAGCCCATAATTGCAGCAGATTCCATTGTGCTCCCCATATTGCATCGGTATTGTAAAAATTATGTAAGGGTTTGTTATCGCTGCCTGAAGGTATCATTCCGACTGTACCATCATGTTTGGGATAAGCGCCGTTGACATCACTGGCCAGTCCACGGCCCAAAAGTGCATGATAAAGTCCGGTGTAGAACCTGACCTTGTCATTATGATTATTTCCTTCAACACGTATTCTTCCCAGATAAGAATTCCAGTTATTATGAGCCAATTCCATGGCATCATCAAAACTCAGTCCCGAAGCTTCAGTTTCAAGATTTAGCCTGGCATTCTCAACAGAGGTGTATGACAAGCCGGATTTGATAACAATGCTCTCATTCTCATCAGTTGAATAATTAAGATATAGCCCGGCTCCGGCACCTGACGATTCATTTTTACCGGGTTCAGTTGAAGAGCCATGAAAAATACCATATGAATCAGGTTTCTTATCAATAACTGCAGAGAAATACATTTTAACACTTGCACCTTTCTGGTATTTTTTAACATATTCAGGATAAGTTTCCACAAAACCTTCAATACGGCCATCGCTAGTTAGTGTAACTCTGGCGTCTTTGACTTCCCCGCTTTCTCCCTGTTTGTTGCCAATATCGAAAATGATATGTGACTGTTTATTTGCCGGGAATGTATACCTGTGAAAACTTACTCTGCTGGTAGATGTTAATTCGGCTTTGATTCCATAGTCCTTTAACATTACTGAATAATATCCGGGATTCATGATTTCGTCTTTTCTGTCAAATGATGAACGATATCCTGTATTCTTAGAGTTGACTTCACCGGGAATGGTCTTAAGTTCACCGTTTGTCGGCATAAACACCACTCCTCCAATCTGAAATTCATGAAAATTCGGAAATCCTTCTATTGATGTATCCCTGAAGTCGTAACCAACTGCTTCCCAGCCACCCGGATTGCCAAGATGTCCATTGGTTGACGGTCCGGGTTTTGCCATACCAAAAGGATTTGCGCCGGGTGCAACATGAAACCACCGGCAATGGGCAGTCCCGATAAGAGGATCTACATATTGGGTAAGATCATCGGATTCTGAAACATTTATTTTGGGTTTACAACTTTGAGAATAAATAGTAAAAACAATGAATAGTAGCAGACAGGTTATTTTGTTCATGGCTGATTGGTTTTTCGGAATTATCAACAAAAATAATAAAATAAAACAACAGTAAATTCTTAAGGTTTTGACAATAAAGCATCTCGTTAATTTATTATAATAGAAATCCCCTAATCCCTGAAATAATGGTGTCAAAAATTATTTAATGCATGTAATTGATTGTTTGCAATCTATTCACCCGTTGCATAACGGGATTATCCGGGGCTGGAGAAATATGAACCTGGAGGCATCAACGATAACAGACAGATTAACATTCCATACTTTATGATTCACTAAACTTCAATATATTTATAATCTGAAAAAAGTATGATTACAGGATATCATTAGTTAATTATAAGATTGCAGGTGAAGATAGAATTGCTGGACAATCCCGATTCGGTTGCACAAAAGGCTGCGTCAATTATCGCCGGAGATGCAAGGCAGGCTGTCGCCCTGCGTGGTCGCTTCATTTTCGCGGTCAGCGGTGGCAAAACACCCTGGAAAATGCTTCGCGCGCTTGCAGATGAAGATGTTCCCTGGGAGGGGATGCATCTATTTCAGGTTGATGAACGCCTGGCCCCGGAAGGACATCCAGACAGAAACATGACCCATTTGCGTGAAAACCTGCTTGGTCATTCTCCATTGCTTCCGGAACAGATTCATGCCATGCGGGTGGAAGAGAATGATCCTGAAGCAGCGGCTGCCGATTATGCCAGAACCATAGAAGAGATCGCCGGATCACCGGCAATAATAGACCTTGTACATCTTGGTCTCGGTCCCGACGGTCATACTGCCTCACTTATACCGGGAGATCCGGTGCTTAATGTTACTGACAGAGATGTAGCACTTACAGGGATCTACCAGGACAGGCGCCGTTTGACATTAACTTTTCCGATGATTAATCGCTCGAGAAAGATACTCTGGCTGATTACTGGAAGTGAAAAAAATGAAATGCTTAAGCGCCTTATTCAAAGAGATTTATCCATTCCTGCCGGACATATATCTCAGGAAAATGCTATTGTGCTGACAGATATAGATGCAACCGGAGATTTAAGAAGGAAGTGGATTTAGATTTAACCAGATCATTCCAATTCCTTCAAGTTCAAAAATCACTTCACCAATCGATGATTTCCCTGCATTTGGTCTTTTTACAGTAGCACTTACCTTCTATTTCAGTGATAAGCTGATAGAAAAGCTCGGGTCAGAGAACCGCATGGACATTGATACATCCCATCATTCCAGTCTGGTTATCCCGATGCTGTTGGGAATAATTCCGGATGGAATACCTGAATCAATTGTTATCGGATTGGGTATACTTGAAGGGTGAAAAGTGACAGGTTTAGTCATGGTATCTGGATTCTTTATCTCAGTGGCTACGGTTATCCTGGAAAATTCCTGAAACGTCGAAAAAGTCCGTTTTTACCACTAAACCCTCACCTTCGGTAAGCTCAAAGCAGCCCCAAGCGGGCTTTATGAAATCAGAATGAGGAACGTTTGAACAGCGAAATCAGAATTTAAATCTTTTTAATTCTTAATTCGTTTGTTCTATTGTTCTTAGTTCAAATAACCCGCCATGAGGTCCTGAAAGCTATAAAACTTGTTGTAATTATTTCTTTTCTACAAATGGAATTGCATCCAGGATCTGTGCTCTTATAGCTATAAGAATATAGTTCTCTATCTGGTAAAACTGGGTGGCAACAATTCCGTCTGTCACTGCTTTCACCTTACCGTAATAGGTTACAATAAGGTTATCTGTCTTCTTCTGAAGATCTATGACTTTTTTGGTCCATGCATCAGCCTGTTCAGATGTAAGTGTCTTGTACTGGTTAGCATATTGCTCCAATAACACGATCCTCTGTTTGCCAAGGTCTTTCCTTTGTGTTTCATATTCGTCATAAAGCTTCCAGAAAGCATCTTTCTGGGCTGGTGACGGCTTAACAAATTCAGCAACTGCAGCTTTTTTATCCATTCCAAATGCTGCCTGTATAAGGTCAACCTCTTCTTTATTGGACTGGGCATAGGTAAATGATGCCAGTAATGAAGCTACTACTAATAAAATGTACTTTCTCATGATTTCGAATTTTTGTTAATGACTATTTAATGATTACTTGAATATGCTTCATAAATATTTATGCAAATTTAGTTTTTATATCACTCAATTAATGTGGTGTTTTTATAAAAGGCAGACTTAATCCGTACTTAAATAAGGGAATTTTAGAAGAACCTGCTGCAGAATTTTTAAAAATCTCAATAAAACTATTCAATTGCGATATCGACAGGTTGCCTCGAAGGAAAGTCTGAGAATAAACAGGTATGAACTGTTTGCGATACAGTTTATTTCTCCTCTAATACCTTAAATAATTAGGTGGAAATGTGAAAAACGTTTAAATTTAATAAAAATTTGATCATGTCCATAAATCTAAACGCATATGGCAGCTACAACAAAAAAAACAGTATCGGCAGAACTTCCTGCTGAAATGAAAAGACTGGAAGAAGACAAGCAAGGTAAAATTCCATGGAAAAAATGGGGGCCCTACCTGAGCGAACGGCAGTGGGGTACTGTCAGAGAAGATTACAGTGAAAATGGGGATGCCTGGAACTTTTTCACCCACGATCATGCCCGCTCCCGCGCCTATCGCTGGGGTGAGGAAGGTATTGCGGGAATTTCGGATGACAAGCAGAACCTCTGCTTTGCACTTGCTCTCTGGAACGGTAAGGACCCTATTCTTAAAGAACGCCTTTTCGGACTAACCAACAGCCAGGGCAACCATGGAGAGGATGTTAAAGAATACTACTTTTACCTCGACAACACTCCTTCTCATTCATATATGAAATATCTCTACAAGTACCCTCAGGCGGCTTATCCCTATGAGGAACTTGTAAGAGTAAATGGCCAGCGGTCAAGGGAAGAGATGGAGTTCGAACTGCTTGATACGGGCGTATTTAATGAAGACCGTTATTTCGATGTTTTTATCGAATATGCAAAAGACGGACCGGAAGATATTCTTGTGAAGATAAGTGCAATCAATCGTGGTCCGGAGGCTGCAGAACTTCATTTATTGCCAACTCTCTGGTTCCGCAACGACTGGTCAGAATGGATTGCTAAATCGAACAGGGCTTCAGGCAAACCAACAATGGCACAGATCAGGTCACCTAAAGGAGTTAGTGCTCTTACAACTAATCATTCTCTCCTTGGTGAATACACCTTATTCTGTGAAGGCGATGGCCCAATGCTGTTTGCCGAAAATGAGACGAACCACGAACGGCTTTTCTCCGGGCAAAAAAACGAAAGCCCTTTTTCAAAGGACGGTATTAACGACTTTGTGGTTCAGGGCTGCACAGGAGCTGTTAATCCCGAACTGACGGGAACAAAAGCTGCGGCACACTATCAGTTAACAATCGGTGCCGGAAAAACTTCTGTTATTCGCCTGCGGCTTGCCAAAAAATCGGATTCAGGCACGGGCACGCCCTTCGGAAAAGTTTTTGAGAATATATTTGCTAACAGACTAAGCGAAGCAGATGACTTTTACAAGTCGGTCACACCACCTAAGATAAGTGCCGATGAGGCCAATGTGATGAGGCAGGCACTTGCTGGTATGCTCTGGAGCAAACAGTTCTTCTTCTTTGATG
>Ga0208980_10001713_pt1 | contig 13333 bp, 15 predicted proteins | sample WetSurMetagenome_3_FD_187993 | JGI IMG/M metagenome (GOLD analysis project Ga0208980, IMG submission 187993) | Wetland microbial communities from Twitchell Island in the Sacramento Delta, sample from surface sediment Aug2011 Site A1 Bulk (version 2) | ecosystem: Environmental > Aquatic > Marine...
CCCCCCCGTCCACGTTCACGCGGATATCCGCAGGACCAGGTTGCTAGGGGCGACACATGTGTACGAAGGCGGTTGCATGATGGTTCGCGCCAGGGACGACATCTACCGCCTGACGAATTTAAAAGGCAAGAAGGTCGGCCTCACCAAGAGCCTCAACAGCATCAAGTGCGATTGGTGGCGTATCCAAGAGGAGCAAGGCATCGAGCTTATGCTCAGGATGAATGACATGACCCGCGATGACGTCGAGATCGTGGAATTCCCATATCCAGATGACTGGTACGATGATCCCATGATGATGGAACCCATGGAGAACCCATCTGAATTGTGGCTCAAGCGTGACCACAAGCACGACCTTGCCTTCCGTCCGTTGGAGTCGGCGCTGGAAATGGGTGTCGTAGATGCAATCTATACCCAAACCGGTCCCTTCCAGCATCTTCAGGAGGCCACGGGCAAGTTCAAAGCAATCGAGGACCTTGCGAAATATCCGGACTGGACCCTGCAGGTGGCCAACGTTCCCGCCGTCATCACCTGCACCGAAGAGATGGCCAATAAGCACCCCGAGCTCGTGGTCACATTCATGAAAGGAATGATCAAGGTGGGTCGCTGGGCCAACGAACACAAGCACGCCGCTGCGGCGATCCTCGATAAGCAGACGTTCTACCTGGACGTCGAGGATACATATAGAGGCATCAGGAATGTCGACATGGTACCTACCCTGTCGCCTCAGAACCTGGCCTCCATTGCGATTGGGAAGGACTTCATGCTGAGCCACGGTTATATCAAGCGCGACTTCGACGTGAGTGAGTGGGCCGCACCGGAGTTCCTGGAACAGGCGGCGAAAGAACTGGTCGAGGAACGCTGGCAAAAGGTGACGGCAGCAAAGCTTCCAGAGACGTCTGTGCTTCAGGCGTCCACCAAACGGCTCGGGTAGTCGGGAGAAAACTCATTCAAGGCCCTACGGCGGGGTCGCAGGGCCAAATTATAAAAAAAGCATGCGGAGAAGGAGGAGGGGATACCTATGAGCAAGAAATTGTCAGATTTGATTGTCGACACCGATTTTCTCAAGGATAAGATCGGAAAAGCTCACTGGGCGATTGTTGATATGAGATTTCCCAATGAATATGCGGAGGGGCATATTCCGGGGTCGGTGCTCATCCCAGGATGGATCTCAAAGCTCTACGCAGACGACGCGAAGCGGCTCCCTATGGTTATCCCTCGCTTGGAAAAAGCCATTGGTGAAATGGGCATTGGGAATGAGAGTCACATCATCGTGTATGGGTCTCGACGCAACACGCATTGGAACGGGGTTATGTTCTGGGTGCTCGAGGCGATGGGATGCAACAGCTTACCCTCAAGGGGCACGGTGCATTTTTACGATGGCGGTATTGAGCAGTGGCAGGCGGAAGGCGGTGACCTGGAGCAGGTAGAGATAAAAGTAAAGGTTGTTACCTTCAAGGCTGCACAGGGAGCGAAGAGAGGCCTGAAAGCCGATGAAATCATACAGGTCATCAAGGGCAAGGAAAAGGCGACCATTATCGATACAAGAACGGTCGATGAGTATGAGGGAGTCGACATACGGGCTCTGCGTGGAGGTCACCTGCCAAATGCGGTGCATATAGACTACAGTAGGAACTTCGATCCCTCGTCATATCGTATGAAGACCCTCTCCGAATTAAAATCCTTATACGAAGATATTCCTTCTGACAGTCGTATCATCACATATTGTCATACGGGCGCGCGAGCTGCGTACTCATACCTAGTTCTAAGGGCCCTTGGGTACGAGAATGTAGCCGTTTACCATGACGGATGGAGGGTATACGGGAGCAATCTGAATCTACCTGTTGAAAACGAGACCTGGTATGACTTCAACAAGGTTAATAATACTATGAAGGCCGTACTGGAATTTCAACAAAAACTAAATAGTAAATGAAGTCGGACTAAGATATAGGAAATCATTCAAAAATTAAAAGGGGGTTGTTGGTCACGCCATCGAATCCAGTCTCAAGGTTCCAGCTAAAATACATGTCATATGGATCTTGGTTATCCGAATGGTTCTATGGATTCATTATGGTGGCGATGGTATCCGGAATGATTACTGGATATAGCTTCATCGGCCTGCATCTATTCCGATGGGAGATAACTTTGTGGCTGATGGTAGTGACATTTGGGGTCAACATCGGATGGGGTCTGATTGATGGGTTCACCGTCGTCTACGGGGGGCTTGTAGACAAGGCGGATGAGGAAAAGCTCATCGGGAATCTCAAGAAGGACAAGAGCAACCCGAGATTGAGAGGGACGCTATTGGGCTCGATAGATGGTTCAGTCGCTGGCTATGTCTCTGAGGAAGATCAGGAGAAGCTAGCGGACAATATCATCGATCAGGGACCTGAGGCGAAGAAGAAATATCATTTCACAAAAGAAGACCGTAACATTGTCCTAGCCACAGTCTCTTGTGACGCCCTCGCCGTAATCCCGGTCATCCTTCCATACCTGATACTCGGCTTCACATCCCTGGCCTTCACGCTCTCGGTGCTGATTGCCTCGTTTGCCATGGCATATATCATATTCATCTATGCGAAGCGAACGGGCCGGAGGAAATGGGTGGGAGCGGGCATATTCTTCGTATTCGCCCTCATCGCGACATTGCTAGCGTACTACTTTGGCTGGTGAGATGGATGGCTCCCGGTATCGTGGAGTGGAAGCAATCCCGGCTATCACCGCATTCTGATTGAACGTAATCCGAGACCTACTGGCTCATTGAAGTCACACATTCTGAGGAATGTGATGGTAAGGCACACAATGAATGAGAAAATCAACTGTCCAATACATTTTTAAGCAACAATAAACAATCAAACCATAATGGTCTATTGTCCTAAGTGCGGCAAGCAGAATGCCGACGATGCGACTTATTGCAACAATTGCGGGGCCTCATTGGCGACTGGAAAACGGGATGCAAATAAGGATTGGGATAATCGCTGTAATGACACTTGCTCTGGACGGGGACGTTCGGGGCTCATTTTCTGGGGCGTCATTGTCTCCTTGATCGGAATTTGGGTGATCATCGAGCTTGGTGTGAAGAACATAACCGGCCTCCCGAGCTGGGTCTATGATATTCAATGGGCTTGGATATTCGGGGTCGTGATTGGCGTGGCCATCCTTATTGCAGGCATATCCCTAATCTTGCGAGCGAACCAGCATTAATAGTAGCCACAGTCACGACCACAAGAGTCGCATGTCTTCGCGTGTCTATAGTCGGAGAGCTGTATCCTAGTGTCCAGCCAAAGGTAGCACACAAGGATTGCTATTAAGCCGTAGGCGATGCTGCCTGTGGAATCCAAAACTCCAACGGTCACGAAGAAGAAACCTAGAACCAGAAGTATGTTGGCTAGGACGTGTGACCAAGGCGCCCCCTTGTCCACCCCAATTTCCAATAAGCTTAGGGCCACCATGCCGACACCGAAGGAAAGGGTAAGAATCGCTTCCTCAGCTTCCAGTCCGGGGGTTAGAAGGTAGGTTGCCATCAAAATCAGAGCGATTACTGAACCGAGTAGCAAACCCAGGCATCCGCCACAATACCTGCCACCATGGATAGCGACAACACGGTCGTCGAACCGACCACAATCGGGGTGATGTGCCACATAGACGGGCATCAGTACTTTGGCACCCTCTTGAATCGGGTCGACCCTATTCTTACCTCTAAGTAATCCGGGCCGATAACTCCTGATGACCCCCCAGACACAGCTAGCCATGAAGACCACGGCGACGATGATCTTGTCCATGAGACTCAATATAGTCGATTGCTGTCCGCCGTTCCAGGCCAGGATGACAAGCACCACCGCGGCCACGACAGAGAGCAGGACATAGCCCAGGACAATTCTCCTTCGGTTCAAATCAGCTGCCTCAGCGTGCCCAAGACCCTCCTTCCCGCAAGATGACGGTAGCATCTTTTCTTGATCTCATTGCTGGAGAACAGACCCCTCATGGCGTTCACGGGCGAACCGAAGAACTCCTTGTAGCAGGTGAACAGCTCCTCTTGCACCTCGCTCCGGGACAAGGTCTCGGTCGGCATGATTGCATGTGCCATGTCGTAATGGCCAAAATTATCGTCCTCTATCCAGCCATTCATTTTCGCCTCCTGGTAAACCTCGGTCCCTGGAAAAGGGGTGAGGATGCTGAATATGACCATATGTGGATCCAGTTCCAATGCGAATTCCCTTAGTCCCTGGATGGAGGCATGGTTATCCTTCCTGGTTCCTATGATCATCATGGCCTGGGCGAAGACATCGTTCTCCTTCAAGACGCGCACCGCCTCCATGGCATCATTAACCGAAGCGCCCTTCTTGAAGTCCTGGAGCACCTGATTAGAGCCATTCTCTACTCCGATGAGTTGCCAGGTGTTGCCGACCTTTCGCAGCTTCGCCACCAAGTTGGGATTCTTGGAGATCGCGTCCGTGCGCGATTGGAAGAACCAGGGAGTGGAATCGTCGAGCTTTTGAGCACCTAGTTCCTCCGCCAGCTCCTCGCCTCGCTTTCCGATCTCGAAGTTATCATCTGTGAGCCAGATGAATCCCGCCCCCAGCTCGTCCCTCATGTGGGCCATCTCCGACGCGATGCGTTTGGAGGACTTGGCTCGCCAAGCGCCGTTCCAATGACGCCATTGCGTGCAGAAGGAGCATCTGTGCCAGCATCCCCTCGATCCCTCGAGGATGAGGTAGCGCGTCTTTCCGGCCATCATGGTGAAATGGTACTTGGACAGATTCTTCTCCACCAGATGATAGGCGGGATAGGGCAGGGAGTCGAGATCCTGGATAAGATCTCGAGGTGGAGTTTGCACAATCTTATCGTTGTTCCTGAAGGAAATTCCATTCACCTTTCCCGGGTCCCCTTTTTCCCGGACACTGTCAATCAGCTCGACCAGCGTCCTCTCCCCCTCCCCGCGCACGATGAAATCGATCTCCGGAAAGGAGGAAAGGCTCTCCACGTCCGTGGAGGAGAAGTGCTGGCCGCCTACCACGGTCACGATGTCAGGATTGACAATCTTGGCCGTCTCAGCTAATCTGGCACACACATAGGCGTTGCAGGTAAATCCCGACATAGCCACCAGATGCGGCGAATAGGACGCGATGCGCTTCTCCACCTCCTTCCAGTCCTTCGATTCGGCTTGGCAATCCAAGATATCTATCTCAACATCTTTCAGCTCCCGTTCGACATATGCAGCAAGTGCGAGCAGCCCAGTCGGTGGAGGAAGATACTCACCCATTAGGAACCAATAGTCCTTGGGGGGCTCTACAAACAGGATTTTAGTTGTCATCTTGACCCAATTGAATAGTCTAGCCGCATTTGAAATATATTGCTAAGATCGGCTCATGACCGACGCCTTCGTCGAGAAGCCTGGTATAAAACTCAATCGGGGCACGGCTAACCTCAAGCTGGACACGACTTCATGCCAGGTGATTGATTATCTCAGTTCGTTATCAATCACCTTCTCGACCGAAAAGGCGAAGAACAGGTAGGTTCCACTTCATCTCGATGAGAGGCTCCCTTCGAGTTGGCAGGGTCTTCGGGGTCCCGATCTTCCTTCACTTCACGCTCCTTATCATCATGCTGCTCTTCGCCTATGTTTTCGGATTCACTTCAGGAAGCATCTTAGGATTTGAGCTGGGCTATGGGCAGCTTTCACTTGATTGGCCATGGTTGCTCTTGCTTGGGGCGATTGCGGCCATTCTGTTCTTCGCTTCAGTTCTGGTCCACGAGCTGGCTCATTCTTTATACGCTATCAAAAGAGGATACGTCATCTCGGGCATCACGTTATTCATTTTCGGCGGTGTCTCCCAGATAGAGAAGACGCCAGAGAACGCTCCGGGAGAGGGGATCATGGCTTTCGTCGGTCCTCTTACCAGCCTGATCATAGGGGCGGTGATCTTGCCTTTCTACCTAGTCCTGGAGAGTACATCAGGGAACGAGGCATTACAGGCGCTGGTAATCACGTTGAGCATTATCTCCTTCTACAACTTGTTCCTCGGCGCATTCAACCTCATACCGGCTTTCCCTATGGATGGAGGAAGGGTGCTTCGCGCTTCTCTTGCGAAGAAGATGGGCTTCCTCAGAGCCACCGAGGTGGCGGCCAACATCGGAAGGGTACTCGCGGTGGTTATGGCAATAGTCGGGATTTTCTTCTCCATTTTCCTGGCATTCGTGGCGATCTTCATTTACATCGCCGCAGGAGAGGAGCTGCGGGACACGAGGGTCAGGGTCGCTCTAAAGGGCCTGAAAGCCAAGGACATAATGACGAGCGGTGCTTCGGCTGTTTCAGCTCAGGACACCGTGGCATCGGTCATTGCTAAGATGGTGAGTGAGAAGCGCACCGCATTCCCCGTCAGTGACGGCCAACACGTAATTGGCCTAATAACAACCAGCGATGTTAGCAGAGTGCCGGAAAAGAACCGTGCTCTCATGCCAGTGAGCAAGATTATGTCGTCTTCTCCGGAAGGCGTCTCTCCTGAAACCGAGGCGGTGGACGTTCTGGATAAGATGTCATCAAGTAGAGTCCTCAATATGCCTGTCATGGATAATGGCAACATGGTCGGTTTTATAACCCAAGCTGACATCGCAAGAGTGGTGCAGATCGCCATGGAGACAAGTCGTGGCAAGCATCCTCAGACCTCCACAGGAACGAACAAACCATGATGTGCATGATTGGCGGCGCTTGAACATCAGGCAATTTCTGATTTCTATTCAGGTCACCATTCATGTCCGCACTTGGGGCACTTATGCACCCACGTCCCGACGATCTCTCCGCATTTAGGGCAATATTTCATTCCCAGACCGATCACCTTTGATCCAGGTCCCTTCTCAGCATTACCATAGCGAGAAAGCAAGATAACGATCCCAATAAAGGCGATGAAGATCAGGGCTAGAACGATCCAGATCCACTCGAAATCGTCCGATGTCTTGGTGATATTCTGCCCTGTGACAGAGCAATCCACCACGACACTCCCAACGGAAGACGCCCCACCTTGCGGCAAGTCAGAGTTGTCCAACACGATGTAGTATTCGATGCCAGGTTCTAGGCCAGTGATCGATCCATAACCATTAGATTGATTTAGGATCGAACCGGGTAGGCCAGAGGCGTTCAACCCCAGTCGATAAGCCTCGTACCCTTTCTCATCCATAAGCAAGAGGTCGATGGCGCCGCCAGTGGTGACGTTGAATTCGAGGTCCACCTGTGCAAGATCGTCGGCGATGAAATGCGCAAGGACAAGCTCGTTTCCTTGTCCAACCTCGAATGTGCCTCCTCCGATGACCTCTGCTTTAGAGCCTAAAGGCAAGAAGGCGGATAGGAACACGAGGGATGTTATGACAAGGATTGACGCAATTATCCTGGCTTTAATCATCCAGCCTAGTCAGGACTGACCATGAGTAAAAAGGTTGCGTCATCCGGTGGGGGCAGGTTCGCCCCCTTCCTACCTTACCACTTCTTGCCGCACTTCGGGCAGTACTGGAAGTCGTAAGGCACGCTATTCCCGCAATTGGGACAGATCTTCATTCCCATCTGGACAGGCGGGGGAGCTTGTGCCTTTGGCTTGTGGACGAGCAGGACGTACAGGAGGACCAGTATGACGACTACGAAGAGTATCGCCCCGATCGCGATTATCAGGATCGCCCTGGATATGATGGAAGGGACATCGACGTTCGTGGCCGTGATGGTGAAGTGCACCTCGACCGACCCAGTCGGAGTGGCACCGCCTTCAGGAGCGTTGGTGTTGTCGATGACCACATAGTACATTTGCCCTTGGTCTGGCGTCGACGCGCTGGCCGAATCGCCTCGCGAATTCAAGACCGTCCCTGGCAGGTAGCTGAAAGTGGATTTGACAATGTAAGCAGCGAAATTGGCTTCGTTCAAGACGAGGACATCTACGGAGCTTGTGTCGGTCAGGACCTCGAAGGAATAGGAAAAGACGGACGATTGCTGCGCTTCATAGAGCATTATGACTGAGTATTCGCCATACTGAATGGTCCTGGTCTCGGTCGTGGTAAGGGTCGTGGCCTGTGCATTTCCAGCAGATAGCAGAGCAGCCAACAACAATGCCATGACAAGGAGCGTAAGGGTTCTGGTCGGAGACATCGATCCACCTAAGAAATGGACGCATTGATGACCTAAAAAACCTTTTCCTGCTCCAGGACACAGTAACTTCGGTCGACGGACCGATCGATTGCCCCCTCCGCTTCAAAAGGGCCAGCATTATCAGGCCATACCTCTTGCGATGACCAATAATTATTTAAGACGGACGACATTAGGGCGCTTTACTCAAGGTGTATGATATGGTCGAGTTCAAGGCCGTCATCAACGATGTGAAGATGGGCAAGTCCTACCAGGTCCCTGTCACCGGTCACCACGCCAACTCCCTTATCGGGAAGAAGATCGGGGATGTCGTGGATGGCATATTCGTAGGTTTGCCTGGATACAAGCTCTCCATCACTGGAGGGAGCGACAAGGACGGGTTCCCCATGAGGAAGGATCTTCCCGGGGTCAAGAGGCGACGCATCCTGGTTACCAAGGGAATCGGCTTCCAGGTCAACGAGCAGGGCCTAAGGCTCCGCAAGTCCATCCGCGGGAACACCATCTCTCCCGAGGTGTCTCAGCTAAACCTTAAGATCACCCAGTTCGGCTCCAAGCCCGTGGACGAGCTGATCAAGGTTGAGGAGAAGAAAAAGTAATGTCCAACACTCGTCAGCCGGAGGTCAACATTGGGATGATTGGTCATGTAGACCATGGAAAGACCACGTTGACCAAGGCGCTGAGCGGTGAATGGACCGACCGCCATTCCGAGGAAGTGAAGCGAGGCATCTCCATCCGCCTCGGCTATGCGGACGTCAATTTCTACAAGTGCAACAACTGCGAGGGGAGCAAGGCCTACACTAACGTCCCCACCTGCCGTGAGTGCGGGGGCGAGGCCGAGCTGCTCAGGAGCGTATCTTTCGTGGACGCGCCTGGTCATGAGACCCTGATGGCCACCATGCTCTCGGGAGCGGCCATGATGAACGGCGCGCTGCTTCTGGTGGCTGCCAACGAGAAGTGCCCCCAGCCTCAGACCAAGGAGCACTTGATGGCGCTGACCATCATTGGGGTGGACAAGATCATCATCGTTCAGAACAAGGTGGACATCGTAACCAAGGAAGAGGCCATGGCCAATTACAGGGAGATCAAGGAGTTCATAAAAGGCACCATCGCCGAGAACGCTCCTATCATCCCGGTCTCGGCCAACCACAACGTCAATATCGACAAGCTCATCGAGACCATCGAGAAGGTCATCCCATCCCCGAAGACGGATGTCAAGAAGCCAGCGCGCATGTTCGTGGCCCGCAGTTTCGACATCAATACCCCTGGCTCAGACATTGAATCGCTGCGAGGCGGCGTCCTCGGCGGCTCGATAATGCAGGGAAAGCTCGAGGTGGGCGATCAGATCGAGATCGCCCCCGGTCGCAAAGTGGAGCAAGGTCGTGAGGTCACTTGGGAGAAGATTACCACCACCGTGGAATCTTTGCATGCAGGCGAGCAAGAGCTCGAGGTGGCCAAGCCAGGTGGACTGATCGCTATAGGCACCAAGCTCGATCCGGCCATGACCAAGTCCGATGGCCTTACCGGCAGAGTTGTCGGTAAGCCCGGAACGTTGCCGCCGGTGATGCACAAGTTCATCATGAAGACCAAGCTCTTGGAGCGCGTCGTGGGCACGGCACAGGACCTGGCGGTGGAGAATATCAAGACCAACGAGCCACTCATGCTGTCCGTGGGAACGGCCACCACCGTCGGTGTCGTCACCTCTGCCAGAGGGGAAGAGTCCGAGGTCACCTTGAAGATCCCTGTTTGCGCAGAGAAGACCCAAAGGGTAGCTATCTCCCGTAAGATCCAAGGCAAGTGGCGTCTGATCGGCTACGGCATCATCCAATAGAGGGGAAATGCAGAACGTCGTTCTCGACACCAACGCGCTGCTCATGCCCTTCGAGTTCCGCATTAACCTGGACCTTGAGCTCAAGCGCCTTCTCGGCGCATGTCAGATATCCGTTCCAGGGTGCGTCATAGGCGAGTTGCACAGGTCCAGGAACAAGCATGCTAAGGTCGCTTTGTCCCTCGCCAGGAAATATCCCGTGGCCGAGACCGGGACCCAGGGGGACGCTGGTGTGATAGAGGTCGCGCGTCGCCTGAATGCGTTCGTTGTGACAAATGACGTGATCCTACGCTCCAAGCTCCGCAAGCTGGGCATCAGGAGCATTTACCTGCGGTCCGGGAATCATCTCACCATTGATGGCGATTATTGATCACAGCAACGGTCGAGGAGCATCCTCGGACCCGCTCTCCTTTCCGCCGCCCAATTGGGCGATCCTCTCCTCCAGGAGATGCTTCCCCGCTTCGCTAGCGGCATAAATCGGTATCTTATTCCCGACCTGGAGCAAAGCCTGGGATCTTGCCTCCTCCCTTACCCAGCGCGAGGCGCAGGCTGAGACGATGTCGCAGTTCTCAAAGAACAGCCTGGCATCCTTTTGATCGACACCGGTGGTGTGGACTGCGAAGATCATGACGTTAGAGCCGAATCCATCCCTTATCATGCGGGCGTCCTCTGCCTTAGCTACCGTCACCCCCACCCTCCTGTGGCCCAATTTGAAGGCTAGATGAGTGCCACTGAACTGGTCGATTCTCCCTTTATCGGGGTCGAGCACGTTGTCCCTTCCCACGGTCTGGATGACCTCGGCGATCGGCGTGGTCTCGATGATCCCAGAAATCCTTCCACCGATGCCTTGAATGAGCTCAGGGTCGGTCACGACCACTGTGCCCGCTCCGTCCGCCACCAGAACGGCCGCATCCAACATGCCCTTGGAGACGGCCATGGCCAATAGCTCCGACACTCCATAGGTCAAGAAATCCTTCATACGCATGTTCCTGTTCGAGGCGCACATGCCAAAGTCGCGCATTCGGAACTCCACGTTCTCCAGCACCACCTCGGGCGTGATCTCCTTTATCCCGCGGTGTTTCATGAATAAGGGGCAGTAGGTGACTGCTGGCTTGCCTATTGAGACGACCTTACCATCCTCGATGACCACCTTGGTCTTGCCCATGGCCTCGATCACGTGGCGGTTCTTCATGCTAATCCTGTTCTCCATCGTCCACATTATTAATAATTGATGCCCTGCTCACTTCGACACCTCGGAATGGAAGGTTGCAATTCGGGGCGGTCCTAAATAGATTAAATAGGGGCGGTTTGCAATGCTGAAGGCGACGTCGATAAAAAAGAGGGATGCGTCTGGAAGAGGAAACGGAAGACCGTCTGGTTCTCGCTCTGCGCAAGATCGCGCTGATGGGCGGGATGCATGATTATATCTCCATATCTTCTCGCGAGCTTGGCGAGACCCTGGGGATGAGCCAGCAATCCGCGTCAAAGCGCATCCTCGAGCTCCTGGGTCAGGGTTGGATCGTCCGCGACCTGGGGGCTAGGCGGCAACGCATCAAGCTCACCGACAAGGGCATCGAGGCGCTCAGGCATGAATACACCGAGTACCAGAGGATCTTCGAGACCCGCGACCACATCCTGGTGCACGGGGAGGTCGTCACTGGCATGGGCGAAGGTCAGTACTATGTCAACCAGGAGGGTTACCAGGAGCAGTTCCTTTCCCTGCTGGGCTTCAAGCCTTATGAGGGCACGCTCAACGTCCGTGTGCATCCCACCGACGTGCACAAGCTCGCCCTCCTCCAACAGGCGAATGGCATTAGTATCCAGGGATTCGAACGCAACGGACGCACCTTCGGGGAGGTGGTCTGCCACATGGCCAAGATACAGAACATCGAGTGCGCGGTGGTGGTGCCGAAGCGCTCCCACTACGAGGACATCATCGAGATCATCTGCAAGTACCACCTGCGCCGCACCCTCGGCCTTCAGGATGGGGACGTGGTCGAGGTCCGCATCAACATCGACTAGGCCAATTTCTTGCGCTTCAAGGCGTACTCCACGGCCGACTGGAATATGATCTTGCCATCACCGTCCCCCGAAGGGTCCAGGTCCGACCGGGTCCATTCCGGGTGGGTGTATCGATGGAAGACCCTCTCTGGATGAGGCATGAGGCCCAGGACGTTACCGGCCTGGTTGCATATCCCCGCTATGTTAGATATGGAGCCGTTCGGCGACCATGGATAACCTGCGTACACTCCCTCCGGGTCCACATAGCGGAACACGATCTGCCCGTTCTCCTCCAGATTTGCCAGGCGGCCCTGCTCCTCCTCGGAGCGGAACATGAGCTTCCCCTCCATGTGCGCGCTGGGGAACATGACTACCTTACCCTTGGGCAGATTGCGGGTGAAGATGCAGTTGCCTCTATTCTCGTGCTTGAGTAGGGTGGGGATGCATTCGAACCTCGCGGAATCGTTCACGTAGAGCGCTGCCTGAGGCTCCTTGCTCATCGCCGAGCCGAAGGCAGGCAACATGCCCAACTCGACCAGTATCTGGAAGCCGTTGCAGATGCCTATGACCGGCTTCCCTGAGTGCACGAATTCCTCCACCTCCTTGGAGAGGGCGGAGCGGATACGCGCCGCGAATATCGCCCCGGCTCGCACGTAATCTCCGGCGGAGAACCCCCCCGGCAAGGCTAGTATGTCGTACGAGTCCAGGTCACGGCGCATCTCCTCCGGGCAGGAATGTGTCAGCTGTTTGAGGTGCACCATCTCCGGGGAGGCGCCCACGTTCTTGAAGGCCAATGAGGTCTCCTCCTCGCAGTTCGTCCCTTCGATGCGCAGCACGCAGACCTTGACCTCATTCGAACTCATCCCATCACCTTCCACATCGGCTCGCTCCAGGCGCGCCTCAGCTCCTTGACCTCGACATCGACCAGAACGTCCTTGTCCTCGATGACCAGCATCTTGCCCCCGACCACGCCGATCCTGGTGGCGGGTGCGCGCATGCGCTGCAGCCACTCGTTCTCCTTCTCGCGGTCGACCTCCACCAGCCAGCGGGTATGGGACTCAGAGAAGAGCTTGACCGCCGAGGGCAGCTTGCCCATACTCACTATGTCCGCATTGACGCCAAGATCCCCGCCGATGCACATCTCTGCCAGCGCCACGCCCAAGCCACCATCGGAGATGTCATGGCAGGAGCGGACCAGTCCTCGGTCGAAGCACTCTCCCAGGGTCAGGATGGACTGGGAAAGGCTGAGCGGCATGACGCCTGGTACCTCCCCTCCCTTACCTCCGAACACGCGGAAGAGCGCGCTCCCCGCCATCTCCTGCATGGTCTCACCCACCAGGTAGATGGGGTTCCCCTCCTCCTTCAGGTCGGTGGTGGCGCATTTA
>Ga0208980_10001714_pt1 | contig 13332 bp, 9 predicted proteins | sample WetSurMetagenome_3_FD_187993 | JGI IMG/M metagenome (GOLD analysis project Ga0208980, IMG submission 187993) | Wetland microbial communities from Twitchell Island in the Sacramento Delta, sample from surface sediment Aug2011 Site A1 Bulk (version 2) | ecosystem: Environmental > Aquatic > Marine...
CTTACGAGTATGTTTGGAGATTGCTTCAACCTGCTTCACAGAACGAAAAACGCAGGTTTCGCAATGACAGTTCCGCGTGATCTTACTAGTTTGTTGGGGGATTGCTTCAACCTGCTTCGTAGAACGAAAAACGCAGGTTTCGCAATGACAGTTCCGCGTGATTTTACTAGTTTGTTTGGAGATTGATTCAACCTGCTTCGGAGAACGAAAAACGCAGGTTTTGCAATGACAGTTCCGGGTGATCTTACGAGTTTGTTTGAAGATTGCTTCAACCTGCTTCACAGAACGAAAAACGCAGGTTTCACAATGACAGTTCCGTGTGATCTTACGAGTTTGTTGGGGGATTGCTTCAACCTGCCAGGTTGAATGAAAAATGTAAGGTAATGAAAGTTTATACAGGATCAATACTTGCCCGAAGCAAAATGGAAAATAACCTGCCAACAGATGTTAGGGTTGGGAAAGGGCTGGAAATCAGTGTGGCACCCTCGCGAGAAGGACCAGATTGCCACTCGCTTCAGGGTTGAAGGTATCCCCGCTCATGCTGCCGAAGTAGGAAATAGACTCAAAACCAGCCTGCTCTAATGCTTGAACCAGCTCATGCTGAACAAGTGGACGAAGGCGGGAGCTAACCACATTTTGAGACCAATTTCCCTGGCCTTCCCGCTTAAGGGTGACCAAATTAAAGGTGATTAAACCATCTGGATCAAAATCGTAGAAGCGTTGGAATATCCACTCGGCGTCAGCTGAAGAATCCGATTGCGGTTCCATCCAGCGGGTTTGATAATTCATGATGGCATCAAAGTTCCGATTTTGGACAAGGAGCAAACCACCAGGCTTCAAGCAGGCTGCAAAATCAGACAAGGCTTTGTTAAGCTCGATACGGGTCAACAGGTGAGGGAGTGAATTGCCAAGACAAAGGAGTGCATCGAATGAATGCATGCCAAATATGATTACCAGATTTCCAAAACCCGCAACCTCAAATTGAACCTGAACGCTGGCTGCGGCAGCATTCAGGCGCGCTTTTTGGATCATGCCAATGCTGATATCTGCACCAGCAGTTTTGTACCCAAGTTGAGCGAGGGCGATAGCATGCATGCCAGTACCGGTGGCAGCGTCCAAAATAGACTTGGCGTTGATTTGTTGTAATTGTTTAATAATAAAGGGAAGCTCGATCGTTAATCTGTTATTCCAATTAACAAAACGGTCGTAATCGGAGCTGAAGGTGTCGTACATATCTTGTTCCATATACAGTCAATTATCGATAATAAATGGAATCAAATGCATTATAGTATACACAAAAGGCTATGGTTATATGCAAGACTTGGTAGTTTGAGTTCCTTCAAAGGCATAATCTAAGCTTAAACTATTCTCTACATGTTCTTCACAATTTCTTCACAGTGGAGTGGTATGCTTTATGAATAGATAATCAATGGAGGTATCGAAATGAAAAAAGTATTGAAATGGATCTTGTATATCCTACTTGGAATAGTGGTCTTATCCGTTGTAGCTGGGTTCGTCGCTATGCTGTTTGGCGGGTATGGATTTGGTTATGGCATGGTGCGACCAGGTTTTCGAATGATAGAACCAAGCTTTCGCATGATGGGCGCTTACAACTACCACAGGCCGATAGGCATACTGTTTGGAGGGTTACTCTGTTTAGGAGTGATCTTACTGGTGATTGTCGGTATTGTGGCGTTGGTATATGCACTGGTAAATAGAAATAAACCAGCGAAAACCACCACACCAACACAAATTAATCCTGCTCCTGATGAAACCACGCCTATTTCAGCTGAAACGACTGCATCATTACATACATGTCCAAATTGTGGTAAGCCATCCCAGGAGGATTGGAAAACCTGTCCATATTGTGGGAACCCTTTGGTTTAATATAGCTCATCCAGGATAACCCAATATCAGCAACTTGATGTTTGGATCCGAGATCCATAATAAATAACAAGCTGTAGAGAAATCCATGAAAGTGGCATCTTGGCAGCTTGTTATTTATTGATTGAACGGGATTAAGTATTTATTTACAAAGGGCAATAAAAAACCGAAATAATTATCGATGACTATGTCCTAGCTGATGCGTAGAAATAGTGTCAATTTCCGATAACATGCTCGTTCGACGTAAGCCTGGTATCGTTACAGTGTCAACCAAGTTCCAATCCCCATTCCTTTTGCCCGACGGTAAATCTCGGGTGCGACAGCCATATCATCCATAGCCAAACCAAGATTAATCGCGAGGGTCCTCTCTTTTGGGTCCTGACGCCCCGGTTTGAGGCCGGCAACAATCTCACCCAGGTCAGCGTAGGGATCTGGGGTGGATTGAAAATAACCGACTGATTTGTAGTACTGATATTGGGCGTGGTCATCGGTGCTGATACGGTTCATTTGAGATAAAGCTTCACCTGTCCAGTAGCTATCAAAATCAACAGCGCTGCCATATGCACCTGGCTGCAGCCAATCCTTCTGGATAGTGGGGGTGGGGTGCTTGAGGATTGGACCGGAGGTAACCACCAAATCGCTTTCAACCACCGCTTGCCTGGGTTCGTCAACTCCAATCACCTCAATGCTCAATTTAGATGACATATCGGCTACATATTGCTGCTGAACTTCGGGGAGGATGTCATAGGCATAGACGCGTTCGATAGGGAAGAGGACTTTAAGGGCTTCCAAATTCGTGCGTCCTTGTACTCCGCATGCCAAGATGCCAGCAGTCTTGCTTTCCGGACGGGCGAGATACTTGGCTGCCAGAGCACTAGCAGCACCGGTGCGATAAGCGGTGATCCAGGCGCAATCCATGACCGCATAAGGGATGCCGGTCTCGACATCGTTGAGGATCAGCAGCCCGGTGATATAAGGTAAGCCACGCTTGTAGTTCTCGGGGTAACCGCTGACCCATTTGATGCCCGCTGATTTGAGTGAGGGGATATACGCTGGCATGGCATGGATAAATGCATCCGGCATGGTATGGACACCAGGTTTGGGAGGCATCTCAACTTTTCCAGCACCTTTTTCACGAAATGCAGTTTCGAGCAAGTTGATCACCGTGGCCATATCAAGATTTACTTTTGCTACATCTGCCTGGGACAAATAAAGGATCTGGTGGTGGGTCATGGTTTCTCTCCAAAGTAAGGGATTGGTTATAAGTATATATTATATAACTATCCCATTCCGAATGATGATTGTGGAACCTTGTTATTGAAATTGGAGATTGTAGATTGACAATCTCCTAATTCATCAATACTTCGTTCTACTTAGTCTTGATTTGTGAGCGACGAATGAAAAAATTCCTGATCCCTTTGCCTATCTCAACAGCCACGAGTAACCCGAGTGCTATGCCGGCAATCCAGCTCCATTGTTGAAGCGAGAGCGGTACAATCCCCAATAAATTTCTAATAGAAGGAATAGCAAAGGCAATCACCACCATGAATAATCCGGCAATCACTGCCGCAATGAGGGGTTTATTGCGGGAAAGAGAGCCTGCACGGTAAAGTGGGAGACGCATAGAACGGTAGGCAAAGATATAGACCATGGAATTGACAGCAAAACTGGCAAAAACCAGGCTTTGACCTTCGGCGATATCTTGATGTGCCAAATAGTAATGACCAAATAATGTTAAGGCAGCAATCGCACTACCGATGCTGATCACACCAATCAGAGTCAGCCCTAGGGGGGCCAGAACTGGTTCTTTGATAGATTTGGGCTTTTCATCCATGATACCTTCCTCTTTTGGCTCAAAACCAAGAACAATATCGGAAGGACCATCGCAAATCAGATGAATCCAGAGAATTTGGGCTACCGCAAGAGGAGCAGGCCAATGTAACATCATGGCAATGAAGATGGTCAAAACTTCGGCAAAGGAATTCGACAGGGTGTAGGCAACAACTTTGCGGATGTTCTCGAATATCACCCGGCCCTCTTCGACGGCAGCTACGATGGTACGGAAGTTATTATCCAGCAGGATCAAGTCGGCAGTTTCCTTAGCAACGTCCGATGCTGTACCCACCACTACGCCAATATTGGCGCGCTGTAAGGCTGGGGCATCATTCACCCCGTCTCCAATCATCGCTGTTACTTCCCCATTCGATTGAAGCGCTCGAACGATGCGGAGCTTGTCTTGTGGGCGGATGCGAGAAAAGACTGCCATATGGTTAACCTGCTGCTGAAGCTGTTGGTCACTCATGAGTGCTAACTCTTCACCTTCAAGGCTGCGATCATCAGGCTTGAGTAAATCAATCGTCCGGCCAATATTTTCAGCAGTGCGGCGATAGTCACCGGTGATCATTTTGATTTTTATACCTGCTTTTTGAGCAATATTTACCGCTTCATGGACACCATCACGAATGGGGTCCTGCATACCCACTAAGCCTACCCATGTATAGCCTGAGTAATCCTCCAGCCTGCCCATCGGACGGTAAGCAAGACCCAGTAAGCGAAGCCCCTCGCCTGCCCAATCATCCACCAGGGAAAGAATTTTATTACGTTCATCTTCGCTGCTTTGGCACATATCCAATACGATCTCGGGTGCACCTTTGAGGAAGTTATAGTGCTCCCCTTTGAAATACACACCCGTCACAGCCGTGATCATATACTTGGTCTCGCTTGTAAAAAGCTCTTCAGCCAGACGCTCGGAACTATCCACCAGGTCTTGAGGAGATACATTGAGATTTGTTAGCGCGTATTCCCATAATGCAATATCGACGGGACCTTCCAGGTTGTTGCACAATACCATGGTTTGTAAAGCACGTTCCTGGTCGGTGAGATCGACACGGGCAACGCGCATACGACCCTCAGTAAGTGTGCCAGTTTTATCGGTACAAATGACCGTCACCGAGCCAAGGGTCTCGACGGCGAGCATCTGCTTGACCAATCCCTGGCGCTTTAATATTTTACGCATCCCCAGTACAAGGATGACGGTGACCGCAATCAGAAGACCTTCAGGGACAGCAGCAATGGCAAGGATAATTGACACCTCGAGCATTTCAAGAAATTCCCTGCCCATTAACAACCCCGTTATTAGGATTGCCAGGGTGAAGCCGATGACAATGTACGTCAGGATCTTACTGAATGATTTTAGTCGCACCTGAAGTGGGGTATCTTCCTCGACATGCTCCCGCAAGGTGGTGGCAATTTGACCCAATTCAGTACTCGAGCCGATTTTAGTTACAATCATTGTCCCACGGCCAGTTATGGTGGTGGTACCCATAAAGATCAAATTGCGACCATCGGTATTATTTTTATTGATTGGCTCGCTTTCTCCTGTCAATATTGCTTCATCTACAGACAGTTGGACACTCTCAATAATTAGACCATCGGCAGGAATATGTTCCCCAGAATTTAACAACGCCATGTCACCCGGAACCAGCTCCCAGACCTCCACCTCTTGCCGTTCGCCATCCCGAATCACCGTGGTGGTGGGTTTTAGAAGACCTTTAAGGGCGGTATAGGTTTGTTGGGCTTGATATTCCTGGACGAATCCCAGGATGACATCAATAATAACGACCGCCATGATAATGAAGAAGTCACCGTATTCACCTACGGCGAGTGAGACCCCGGCTGCCACAAGAATGATATATACAAGGGGGCTTTTAACCTGGTTCAGGAGAATTGTCCATACCGTGGTTCCTTTTTCAGCGGGTAGGCGGTTTTCTCCATGCTGCTTGCGCCGTTCGAGTACTTCCGCCTGGCTCAACCCTGAGTCAGCTGTGCGGACGATGGGAGAAGATTGGTTTTCTAGCACTTTGTTTGAGATGGTCATTTTATTGCCTAAGTGTTTAGTTATTCATCAGTGTTTTTGTTAATATTTATGGTTACTCCGGTTCGATTTTTGAAAACAGGTCGTGCTTTACTTTGAGACGTTTCTTCAGCGACCTAGGTTTATATAATGGGCAGCTATACTTCCTTCACATGCCTAATATCATGATGGAGCTGGCACTTTAAGGAGGAATCCAACTATAAATCCAACAAGGGCGCTCAATGTACCAATTACAGCCAATTCAAGTCCGCTGCGCCCCGGGTGACCTACCGTCACACGAGCTTTATATCCACCGACAATAAACAATACCAGGGCAGTGATAGCTACCGAAACCCACATACCCGTTCCTACCGGTAGGAAAATAAACGGAATCAGGGGTATTAGGGAGCCAATAATCGCTGAAATGCCAACAACTAAAGCTACCTTCCAAGACTGCTTACGGTCTACAGGTGTGAGTTGATGCTCTTCTGCCATCATCACAGCTACCCAGACATCTGGATTAGCTGTAATGGTCTCCACAATGTGCTCCAGTAACTCAGTCTGGAATCCCTTTTGTTGATAGATCTGCCTCACCTCTTCACGCTCGAGTTTGGGCACCTGCTTGATATGGCGTTGCTCACGCTCGAGTTCACTGTCGTAATAGTCGGCCTCGGCGATTGTGGATGTGAAAGCTACCGCTCCCATTGAGACGGATTCAGCAAAAGTAGCTGCAAGGCCAGCGATAAGCACTAAATGAGAATCGCTGGTAGCAGCTGCTATACCAAGGATCACCCCCAGCACGTTTACCAGACCATCCTGACCACCAAGAATAATATCGGACAATATGGATGCGCTACGCTGATGTGGATCCAAGTAGGTGTGGAGCTCGTGTTCCATTTGGTGTGTCGAGTGAGGTAGTTTTATGACTGGTATCATTATTGTCCTGTCTGTTGTGATTAGTATGATTCGGATCCCGGTTCTGTACAGACTTTCACATAAAAAATAGGAACTACCCTTCAGACTGCTGGTAGCATTGGAGGGCTTGAACCTGAGATAGACCTAAAAAAAAGGTAAAAGTTTGTTTTCGAATTTTATTTTCATTATTTCTATCATCAGTATCCATTCTTTACCTCGATGGGTATTTATTTCCTTGCGATTTTTTCAAGAATGGCGGGAAATTCCAGCTCAACATTTGAGAAGATGTCATGCGCCTCCTGAAGGCGTTCCTTTAGCGGGTCTGGCTTTCCAGCCATGAGAAACAAACCGCGCTCGGTAATCTGATGAAGCCCAGAGATCAGACCCAACCATTGGCGCATGTAAATATGCCAGCCACCTGGTTTAAACCGGTAGTAATCGCGGCGTGGAACAGGAGAGGCGACGCGTTCAATCAAGCCTCGTTCCACGAGTAAACGAGCCATGATACTGATGGAGCTCTTGCTAGCTTTTAACCTTTCTACAAGATCGGTGATGGATTGCGAAGGTGGATCGGAGATAAGCAGGGCACCCAGGATCCTGCCAGCCATGCGGGGCAATCCCATTTGTTCAAAGTAAAGACCGATATCTTCAATAAAATGTATTTCTTCAATGGGCAAATGTTCATCCATAATCCACACTCCAGATTTAAGGGATTAAAAGGGGTTTCTGAAATTCCAGGCAATACATGAAGCCATTCCAGATATCATCTAGCTTGAGATCCTGCATGGCAGATGGCATAAGATGAACTGGTGCAACGATCTCCTTCCGTTGACCTTTAAAGGCAGCTTTAAAACCGGGAAGAAACTTTTCATACCACTGTGCACCCGATTCGTTTTCATCACAGATGATGAGCCTGGAGCCTGGTTTTGCCACGCGGATCATCTCGTCAATGGCTTTCTGCTGGTTGGTGAAAAAGTTAATTCCACCGATATGAAATACCGAATCGAAACTATCATCCTTGAATGGCAACTGTTCGCCATTTCCAAGGAACAGATCCACTGACCAGCCTTTACGCCGGACGAGTGCATTACAGCGATTCAATTGACCGATGGAGATATCCAACCCAAATACTTCACCGACTGCTGGGGAGGAGAGAAGGAATGGCAAATTCACACCTGGGCCAACAGATACTTCTAATACTCTTCCACCATTTGGCTCAAGCCGAGAAAGGACTTCACGCCGGGCACGTGAATCGGTGGTACCAAGGAACAAGAATCCGATTTTAGAAAATGCTGAATATATCCAGGAAAACCAATCATACATGTGGGCGAAAGGTTTATTTAATCCAATAAGATCTTCTGCCTTAATAAAGTGCGGGATACCACGCTGAATGGGAAAGGTTTCCTGACAGGTGGAGCAAGAGAGAGTGCCAGTTTTGACAATGGCAGATCCTTGGGAGCCTGCGAGGGACAAAGCTCCGTGACAGATTGGGCATGATAAAAGGTCGAGCGTTGAAGATTTCATAATTGAAATTCAAGGTAATTAGCCCGTAAGTATACAACTGTACTAACGTTTTGTAAATACTAAACGTTGTAGATTCTGGTATCTAATGATTCTTTATCATCACAAATTGCAGCATCCATTAGCATATCAGTCAAGTCACGTAATCATTTAAATTGTTTTCAAAAGATTGAGTAAATTTACCAGCAACAATTCCAGTAAAAATGGAATACATAGATAGATGACAAACACAACTCCAGATCAACCGACTGTTATTTAAGACAAATTGTATCTTATTCACCTTTCTAATCATCTAAATAACTTTTGATGTATAATCAGTGATTAATGGTGTTATTTGCAAAATTCGTCCTTCATGTCCAGGCTGGGAAATTTATTAAAAATCATGAAGTTAATAAATCATGGTAAGGAGGTGGTACTTTCCGCGAGATACCTGGATACCAGCGCAAGTAACCATAGGCGCGCCTATACTATGGCACTATGTTTCTATCAGTAGCATGTGTAATTAATGTTGAATATTAAGCAACTCTTTTATCAATTTGAAAAAAAAATTATGAACTAATCTGGAGACCCACATGATGTCAACTAAGTTTTGGAAACAAATATTCTCACTATTTTTATTCGTAGGATTGTTTTTTAGCTCGGTATCTCCTATTAATGCAGCCCAGATCACAAATACCGATGAAGGTAATTTTGGTGCAGCCTCGAACACCCCGATGGTTATTACAGCGGAAAAATATGATGTTTCACCGGCTTTACGCACGATTACATCTACACAGGTGGAGACACAAGGGATAAGGGAGTTGCCGCTTTTTCAACTGCCCAAAACGGATTCAACAGAATTGACTGGCATGCATGACGCCTCAAGCATTCAGACGTCCATGGGAACTGAAAACATGCCATCAGTCTTACAGACATTTGAAGGAGTTTCTAACCTGGATGGTGTATACCCTCCCGATACTGAAGGAGATATTGGCCTTACCCACTATGTCCAATGGGTTAACCTGCATTTTGCTATCTGGCAAATTAACAAAGTTGCTAACACCGCCACTTTAGTCTACGGACCTGCGACCGGCAATACATTATGGGCTGGTTTTGGTGGACCCTGCCAGACTACTAATCACGGTGATCCGATTACTCTTTATGACCCCTTAGCTAATCGCTGGTTTATGAGCCAATTTGCCCTACCAAGCTTTCCCGCTGGACCATTCTATCAATGTATTGCAATCTCCACGTCAGGAGATCCGACAGGATCTTGGTACCGCTATTCATATGTATGGCCTGGTGGGATGAACGATTATCCCAAGTTCGGGGTTTGGCCGGATGCCTATTACATGACAGCGAACCAATTCGCTGCCGGTACCGGGAACTGGGCAGGAGCGGGTGTAGCAGCCTTTAATCGCGCCAAGATGCTAGCCGGTAACCCAACTGCAGAGATGGTGTACTTCAACCTGTATGGTGTCAATCCGAATTTTGGAGGCATGCTCCCGGCTGACTTTGATGGTACCAACCCGCCTCCTGTGGGTGCTCCTGGCCTCTTCGCAGAGTGGGATGACAGTACCTGGATCGGACCGAATGACGCGGTTCGCGTCTGGGAGTTTCATGTCGATTGGGTGACCCCAGCAAACTCGACATTCGGGTTGGGTGGCAATCCCAACACCGTGGTTCAAACAAGTAATGTTGATCCAAATATGTGCGATTATGTACGTAACTGCATTGCTCAACCAGGTACAGCTGTCAAGCTGGATGCCATCTCTGATAGGCTCATGTATCGCTTGCAGTACCGCAACTTTGGTAGTTATCATACACTGGTATCCAACCATACAGTGGACGCAACGGGTGGGGACATTGCAGGAATTCACTGGTTCGAGCTACGCGATTCTGGTGGTGGCTGGGAAATGGAGCAAGATGGTGTCTATCAGCCGGATAGTAATAATCGTTGGATGGGCAGCGCGGCGTTAGATCATCTTGGAAATTTGGCTCTTGGTTACAGCGTTTCCAGCACAAGTGTCTATCCCTCAATACGCTATGCGGGTCGACTAGTGTCCGATCCATCTGGCACACTCCCCAGGGCGGAGCAGGAGATCGTAGCCGGTACAGGCTATCAGAGCGGATCTGCCGGTCGTTGGGGCGACTACAGCATGATGAGTGTAGACCCCTCCGATGACTGTACCTTCTGGTATACACAGGAATATATTCAAACGAACGGTGTAGCGCCGTGGCAGACTCGGATCGCGGCATTTAAGTTCCCGAATTGTTCCGTTGATGCAGCTTCAGTGAGCGTCGATCCAACCAGCTTAGTGGTGACTTTATCCAAAGGGGACAGCCTGACAGTTCCATTGCATATAAACAATTCAGGAAATAGTGACTCAATCTTCAAATTCACTGAGAAACTTGGAGGATATAATCCTCCATTAATGGAGAACACACCAACGACGGTTCCTCTACCTTTAGTATCGAATCCAGGCAGTGTATCAGTGATTGACATTACAGCACCCTTTGGTACCGCACAAGTCGAAACGCCGCAACCTGATCTATGGACTGGGGTTGCTGCTTATCCTGAGACAATTGTTCGGTATGCCCGAGTGCAATGCCCAGGAGACAATAATTCCTTCTACATCTTTGGAGGCGTATCCAATGGGACGATTGTAAACACTGCTCGTCGCTATGATTCAAATCTCAACGCTTGGACCGGACTTGCGCCGATGCCTTATTATTCTGAAGCACCATCGGCTGCATGCCTGGATGGAAAGATTTACGTCACTGAAGGTGGTGGGCTTACTCACTTAAATATCTATACTATCAGCTCTAATACCTGGAGTACTGGTGCGACTTTACCCCGTGGAGTCCAAGGTGCTGCAATGGCTGCCTGGAATGGAAAAGTTTATCTGATCGGCGGCGACAATAACTTCGATCCTTCAGGTGGTGTATCAGATCAGGTGAATATTTATGATATTGTTGCGAATGCCTGGAACGACACTGGTGCCTCAATGCCTTCGGGCGTGTCTAATATGGGATTTATTCAACTTGGATCGGTTATCTATATTTCAGGTGGTTGGTGGGCTTTATCACCGGGTTCAAATTCGAATCTGACCCAGCGATATGATCTTGATCTTGATTCTTGGGAGATAGGATCAGCATTCACACCTGCAAGATCGGATTTCCCATTGACTGCAACAAGCCAATACTTGTATGCGATGGGTGGAGACCAGAGTGGAGGAGGATTCTGGGATTCATCGAATGTAGTTTGGCGATATGACTTAAATGCATGGCCGAACGGTAACTGGCAGAATGTAGGTGATAACCTGCCTTATGCCCTTCAGGCACACAATGGTGGGTATACCACCAACACGGTGACAGGTGGAGAAATATGGTCGGTTGGTGGTTTGGAGGGGGCATCATTCACTTTCCATAATGATAACCTTTACAGAAAAACTGAGCCACCTTGGACACCCATAGATGTTCCTTGGCTATCGGAAAATCCATCGATTGGTATGGTGGATGCAAACAGCGTGTTTGATGAAGCAATATCCTTCGACTCGATGACATATCCTCTTGGAACCTACACTGCTACGCTGATACTATATACTGCTGATCCGGTGGTTCCCACGATTAGCGTCCCAATAACAATGCATGTCGTACCCCTTAAATTCTACATCCCGCTGATTGCAAAAAAATAACTAGTATCCAAACCTGATTAATCCTAATTTGGGGCTAGAAGAATCATAAAATCGATGCCTGTGAGTGTAACCACTCGCAGGCATCCTTTATTTATAAAGGTATCAGCCCGTTTTATTTGGCGGTATGGTTGATTATGAAATTTTATTTACAAAATGCTCTTTCAAAGGTCTCTGATTACAGAACATTTTTTAAGCCGTAACGATATCATAACAGCAACTTGATCATAATTAATCTATAAGGTTTTCATTATTCTTACGAAATATGTTCAGCTTCGGAGGTTGAATTAAACCCTTCTGCACCGATAATTAACGAAATTGACGCTTAATTTATTTCATGATATCATGAACATTAACACAGGATGAATACAAGTAATTCTCTTAGAGTAGAAAACCAGAAAGAATTAACTGTTTGAAATTATCTGTTTATAGCTCTGATAGATTTATTGTAGACTCAAGATCCAAATACAATTATGATCGATAATCTTTATAAAAACCATTCATCAGGCAATTCCGTTTGGAATAACCTATGTCTGGTACCAATTTGGGAGTAGCATTGTGAAAGTATTATTATTCGGAGTAGGGGGAGTATGTGAAGCAATTGCCTTTGTAGCACGAGGTTGCCCCTGTCTGGAGAAAAAGGTATTAGCGGATGACAAACTGGAGGTGCCAGTAATGTTCAAAAACTCTAGGGAGAATTTGGTAAGAGAAAGGTGTTTCCTGACCTGAAACATTTGATCCAAAAGCGTTCTTGAAACAAATGTCCGATCCCAACTTTGAATATAAAAAAAACTAACGAATAAATTACGTACAGTCCAACAAAAAATGGAATTCAACGAAAGCGAAGAGGAGATGAAGGAGATGAAAAACCAATCAAGATGGTTCACAATAATAGCGATTTTGGTAGTGATTGCATTGATATCCGCAGGGTGTGCAAAAGCAACTGAAGCTCCCACGGTGGAACAGCCGGTCACTGAGGAGACTGAAGCAGTAACTGCTGAACCTGTTGCAACTGAGGAAGCTGCCCCTACTGCAGTACCGGAAAAGAGCCAAATCACGATCGTCATTGCAGAAGATCCACCAACATTTAATGGAGCCATTAATCAAAGTGGATTTGATATCCTCGTGATGGAGCTGACCATGTTAGGGCTGGCAGATTTAGACGAGGAAGGCAATGCCTTCCCAGAACTGGCTGCAGAGCTACCAACAGTGGAAAATGGGGGTGTGGTTATCGACGAAGAAAATGGGACCATGGATGTGACCTGGAAACTACGGCAGGATATTAAATGGGAGGATGGCACTCCAGTTACTGCAAATGACCTGGTCTTCACTTATGAAGCTGTTGTTGATCCTGAAACAGGCTATTGGATTCCGGGGATTGATTATGTGGATGGCGTGGAAAAAATTGATGATTACACAGCTGTGGTGCATTACAATGCAATATATCCAGGATATCTGACCCAGTTTGGTGGATACCTGATGGTC
>Ga0208980_10001716_pt1 | contig 13325 bp, 13 predicted proteins | sample WetSurMetagenome_3_FD_187993 | JGI IMG/M metagenome (GOLD analysis project Ga0208980, IMG submission 187993) | Wetland microbial communities from Twitchell Island in the Sacramento Delta, sample from surface sediment Aug2011 Site A1 Bulk (version 2) | ecosystem: Environmental > Aquatic > Marine...
CTGGGTTTTTAATGGTTCTGAAACTACACTGGATTCATACAGCAATCGTTTTACTGAGATGAACAAACATCTTAACTTCATTATAAAAGCTCCATTAATTCTGGATCTAAATGATTGTTTTATTTGTCATGCAGGAATATCAAACCACTATGCAAGGAAGCTTGGTAAACATCCTCTTTCTGACAAACAAAAACTCATTAATATTATTGAGAAGGATTTAAACAGCGATCACGGAATTTTATGGACAAGAGATAAACTGATGAACCTGAATAAACTTCAGGTTGTTGGTCACACGAGATTCCAGGAAGTATCTTATGATGAAGCCAGCGATACTGTATACATTGATACTGCAGCTTGTTCGGGTAATAAGTTAAGTGCTGTGATTATTAATGAAAATAGCATAATCGAAAATATTTCAGTTCCCACAGAAAATATCGATATTATCTGAAAAGACAATACTTAATTTATTCTGTAACTGTTGATATTTATATCACTGAATCAAAGAATTTTAAAGAGACCTCGCCCTAAAATCTATCAGACATCCTTCTTAAAATGTGTAATGCCATTTGATAAACTGAGATATGACATAATAAACGCAATCGTCCCGAGTATTATACTGGTATAAAGCAATGGAGAAAGAGAAGCGAAACTGCCTCGATCAACTGCATAAAAGTAACTACTTATCGGTGCAAATAATAAAATAATAAGAAACACGAGGTAAATAATGGTAATTAAAAATGTGAGAGAAGCTCCTTGCGAAGAAGCAACTCTGATCGGATTCTTCTCTTTGTAATTTGAAAATATAGCTCCCATCCCAAAGTTCAGTGATGCCAAAGTAATTGTAACAAATGCTGTATTCAGCTGTGAAATTAAAGTTAAATCAATTGAAAATTGAAAATTCGAAACGAGGTTAAGAATCTGTCCAATTATAAATATTACTGAAAAGTACAGAAATAATCTTGTCAGCATAAGCTTTTTATAGTTCAACGGGGCGCTTCTGATTTTCCAGATAGTCTCTCCCTCAAGACTGACTAAAGGAAAAATAAATCTTAATGACATCGATGCGATTAAAAAAACATTGAATAAATAAATAATGAGATAGATAAGTGTTTTGAGATAGATATTGTAAGCATTTAATATGATAACATCAATGTTTGAGATTGAGAAAACAAAAACGATAATAAGAAAAAACATAATCAGGAAATGAGTCCATTGGCTTGGTTCTCTTATAAACAAAAGTAATTCGCGTTTTAACAGTGCCTCACGACTTGGTTCGAGTGATGAATTTTTTTCAAAGGAGAAAACTTTTTTGTTACTACTTATTTTTTTTGCTGAATGCTCACCAGAAAGACTCAAAAACATCAGCCAGGTTTTATAAAACCACATTTTTGCTAAGAAGAGGGCTAGTAGCAAGGAAAATATTGAAGTCAATATTAAGAGATATACATACCAACCTGCAGCAATAAATTTTCCGGAAGAAATCCAGTATAGAGCATCTGCAACCCAATGATTTGGCAGGAGTTTAGTCGCGGGGTTTTCCAGAAATCCAAAATAAAGATTTATGTTCGGGAAATATGCAAATACTTTTGTAACTAGTTCAATAGGGCTGCTAAACAAATAAAACAAAATGATTGAAGCTGCATAAACTGAAGCTATGGCAATGAGTACTTTTTTTATTCCTAGTGTTGCAGCAAATCTTAAAATTACTAAAAGAATAATAGCTCCAAGCGTACCAGCGATAAGCATAAATGGAAAAATTAAAAAGAGAATTGTAAACGGAATAATATACCATTGCAATCCGAAATAGGATACGTAAGCTGAAATCGCAGCAGCAACAATTAACAAAAGAGTTGAAGAACTATAAAAAAAGTTATCGAAAAACTTAATCAGAAATATTTTTGTAAATGAAATTGGATTAGTTAATAAAAAACCGACTTCTCTGGATTTGAAAAATGTGGAATAAGATACAACTATATTCCCAATGTTTACTGTGAGAAAGAAAATAAACATAAAAATAAAAATGAAACGGTGGAGAAGGTATATCCCAATTTTTACATCTTCTAACAAATATGAAATAATATTTTCTGCGAAGAAGTAAATACCGACAGCAAAAAGTAAATATACGGATGATGTCCCTAAATTTTTTAGAATTGAGTTTAGTGTGATTCCTCCCTGCAGCTTGATGAATGTGAGGATTTTGAATTTTACTATGTGAAGCAGGAGACTCATCTATTTTGTCAGATGCAGAAATAGTGATTCAAGATCCTGATGATCTGTTCCTATAATTTGCTCAACAACGATTTTTTTATCTTCAAATATCATCTGACCATCCTTAATAATTCCGATTCTCGAACAGATTTCTTCAGCAATATTGAGGCTGTGTGTTGACATAAAAATCGCCACACCTTCTGAAGCTTTCTTCTTCAAAACATTTTTGACAACTAAAGCACTTTGAGGGTCTAGGCCGACCATTGGTTCATCCACAACAAGTAATCTCGGATTGTGAAGAAGTGCAGAGGCAATTGCAATTCTTTGTTTCATCCCTTGAGAATATTCTTCTGTTCTCTTATCTACCCATTGCTCTATCTTTAGCTGATCTATAGTTTCATCAATTATTTTTTTTAATTTGTTCTTTTCAATTTTGTATAATCCTCCGCACAAAAAGAGAAATTCTCTGCCTGTTAATTTATCATACAAAAATGGTTGGTCAGGTATGTAGCCAATCAGCTGTTTAGCTTCGATATGATTTTTTTGTATATCAAATCCACCAATATGAATGGTTCCATTAGTAGGGGCATATAACCCCGTAATCATTTTTATAGTAGTAGTCTTACCAGCTCCATTTTGACCGAGAAAACCGAAAAAATCACCTGCATTAATTTCAAGATTGATATTATTTACAGCGATAAAATTGCCGAATTTCTTGGTAAGGTTGGTCAATTTGAGCATTAAGTTGAAATTCTTCTAATATTTAACGAAAATATTGATTTTTAATAGTAATAGTCGTTGGAGTTCAACAAAACTTAGACCAAGAAATTCTGTTTAAAATAAAAAAGGCGGGAAATTACCCGCCTTAAATGAGCCTTTAAAAGGAGATCGATTAATACATATCGCCCATACCACCACCGTGAGGCATTGGTGGCATTGATGGTTCTTTTTCTTTTTTCTCGTAAACAACAGCTTCAGTTGTGATAAGTAAGGATGAAACCGAAGCAGCATTCTCTAAAGCAGTTCTCGTAACTTTTGTAGGATCTATTACACCAGCTTTAACAAGGTTTTCATACTTTTCTGTCTGCGCATTAAATCCGAAATCATCCTTGCCTTCTTTAACTTTTTGTAATACAACTGATCCCTCAAGACCCGCATTGTTTACAATCTGCTTCAATGGTTCTTCAAGAGCTTTCTGTACGATTTTAACACCTGTGGTTTGGTCTATGTTTTCGCCTTCAACTTTATCCAAAACACTTATTGCTCTTACTAACGCTACACCACCACCTGCAACAATGCCTTCCTCAACTGCTGCACGGGTTGCATGCAATGCATCTTCAACTCGGGATTTTTTCTCTTTCATTTCAATCTCTGTTGAAGCTCCGATCTTAAGAACAGCAACACCACCGGAAAGTTTAGCCAATCGTTCCTGAAGTTTTTCTTTGTCATAATCAGATGTTGTCTTATCAATCTGTGCTTTGATTTCATTTATTCTCTTCTTAATGTCCTCAGTCTTACCGGCACCTTCAACTACAGTTGTGTTGTCTTTATCAATAACAACTTTTTTAGCAGTTCCTAAATATGATACAGTTGCGTTCTCTAATTTGAATCCTCTTTCTTCAGATATAACAGTTCCATTTGTTAATGTTGCTATATCCTCAAGCATTGCTTTTCTTCTGTCACCGAAACCGGGAGCTTTAACCGCAGCAACTTTTAAAGTACCACGAATTTTGTTGACAACTAATGTAGCTAAAGCCTCGCCCTCAAGATCTTCAGCGATTATAAGTAATGATCTGCCTTGCTGAGCAATCTTCTCAAGAATTGGCAAAAGATCTTTCATTGCTGAGATCTTTTTATCGTGTATTAAAATCATAGGATCTTCGAGCACAGCTTCCATTGATTCTGCATCAGTTACGAAATAAGGGGAAAGATAACCGCGGTCAAATTGCATACCTTCAACTACTTCAAGTGATGTTTCTGTACCTTTAGCTTCTTCAACAGTAATTACGCCGTCTTTACCAACTTTCTCCATTGCATCTGCAATCAAGTCACCGATTGATTTATCATTGTTTGCAGATATTGCTCCAACCTGAGCAATCTCATTTCTTCCTTCAACATCTTTGCTGATAGATTTTAAGAAAGTTATAACCTTACCTACTGCGATGTCTATTCCTCTTTTTAAATCCATGGGATTTGCGCCAGCAGTAACGTTCTTTAAACCTTCTCTGTAAATTGCTTGTGCGAGAACTGTTGCAGTTGTTGTACCATCACCAGCAACATCGCTTGTTTTGGATGCAACTTCACGAACCATTTGAGCACCCATATTTTCAATATTATTTTCAAGTTCAATTTCTTTAGCAACAGTAACACCATCTTTTGTTACTGTCGGTGCACCAAATTTTTTCTCAAGAATTACGTTTCGTCCTTTTGGGCCAAGCGTAACTTTGACGGCGTTAGCTAGTTTATCAACACCAGCTTTTAAGCCGCTTCTTGCATCAGTGTTATATTCAATTAATTTTGCCATATTTACTTACCTCTATTTGTTATCAGATTAATTATTAGTTAGGGAACAATTGCGAAGATATCGCTCTCACGCATAATGAGATATTCTTCGCCATCAATTGTAACTTCAGTTCCACTGTACTTACCATAAAGAACTTTGTCACCGACTTTTACGGTCATCTTTACTACTTCACCATTGTCAGCAACTTTGCCGGGTCCAGCTGCAACGATCGTTCCTTCCACAGGTTTTTCTTTTGCTGTATCAGGAAGGATAATTCCTCCTTTAGTTTTTTCTTCAGCTTCTGCAGGTTGAACAACAACCCTATCAGCTAATGGATGGATCTTTAATTTTGCCATATTTTACTCCTCATTTGTTTATTTGATTTATTAGCACTCTGAAAAGACGAGTGCTAAAATAGCGTTATAAGTCAGCTTTGTCAAGGTCAGAAAATATGGAATTATGACCTGATTTAGCGTTTTTAATATAATATTTTGCTAAGCATCTTTATATTTACTTCGAACACATTCAATTCATTAAAATTATATTATGAAGCACTCGGGATTATTGAAAGAACTAAGACGCTTTTTAGATATTATTCGCACTATGGACAGGAAAGTCATAATTATTTTTCTATCCGTTGCTGTTCTTCAAACAATATCCTGGTATTATACTTCCAGAAATTTTTTCAGAATCAATTTTTTCCCTTACTATCAAAACAACTCAGATGTTTTTTTATATGAATATCTCTATTGGTTCATTGGAGATTTTTTAACTTTTTTTATTCTATCTATCATTGTCATAAAATTTATTCTTAAAGAAAATTTAAGAAACTATGGGCTACAGTTTGGTGATTACAGAACAGGTCTTATATTATCTGCCATATTCTTTTTAGTAATGATTCCGGCAATTTGGTTTTTTTCGGCTGAGCCGGATTTCTCAGAAAAATATCCTCATCTTCTCTCAACGAGAAATAACTACAAAGAATTTTTTATTTATGAATCCGGAATGATGTTGTATATGATTAGCTGGGAATTTATCTGGCGTGGATTTATGCTGTTTGGATTGAAGGAAAAATTCGGTTACTATTCAGTGATGATACAAATGATTCCTTTTGTAATTTTGCATAATGGAAAACCCGCAGCTGAAACATTTGGAGCGATTGCTGGGGGCATAGCATTGGGAGTTCTTGCTTTACGTACAAATTCAATTTTATATTGTGTCATTACTCATATGGGAATAATGTTTACGATCGATTTGATTTCGACATTAAGGTATCGTGCAAACGAATATGGTGTTGGGCTTGATGCACTACTGAATATTATCAAAACAATTTTTTAGGGAGATAAAATGAGATTCACTTTAAATGTTGATCACGTTGCAACATTAAGAAACGCAAGAGGCGAAACCCAACCTGATCCCGTAACTGCGGCTTTAATTGCAGAGCAAGCAGGTATTGATGGAATTGTTTTTCATTTGAGGGAAGATAGAAGGCATATCAATGAGCGGGATGTCCGACTGCTTAGAGAACTTATCACCACAAAACTTGATTTTGAAATGGCTGCAGTTCCAGAAATAATTAAAATTGCATGTGATGTTGGTCCTGAACTTGCGACACTTGTCCCCGAAAAAAGACAGGAACTCACAACTGAGGGAGGATTAAACGTTATAGACAATGTCACTTTAATTAGGGAAACAATAAAAGAGTTGAATGATGCTGATATCGCAGTATCAATTTTTACCGAGCCTGATATTCCACAAATTGATGCATCAGCGGAAGTTGGTGCTGACTTTATTGAAATTCATACCGGAGTATTTGCAAATGCACTTACAGAAGAAGAACAATTTGATGAACTTGAAAGGATCAGAAGCGCTGCAAAGCATGCGAAGAAACTCGGTCTTGGCGTTAATGCTGGTCACGGGTTGAATTATCAGAATATTAAAGTATTCAGAGAACTTGAAGATATTGATGAAGTCAGCATTGGACATTCCATCATTGCACGTGCGGTCATCGTTGGGATAGAGGAAGCGGTTAAAGAAATGATAAGGCTCATCAAAACTTAAAGTTTAGATGAGCCCTTTGAGTTAACTTTCCTTAAAGTGAACTAATGGTGCTTTACCTATTGAATGCACCTCAAATCCTATTTTGTAAAGCTTTTTGTGATCGAGAATATTTCTCCCATCAAAAATAAAAGCTGGTTTTTTCATATTGCGATATAACTTTTCGTAGTCCAGAATCTTATATAGATCCCATTCTGTAATAATTGCAATGGCATGAGCATCTTTAGCCGCTTTATATGGATCTTCTTGGTATTCGATATCATTCCCGTATTCTTTCAAATCATTCTTGGCATTTTTAATTGCTTTCGGATCAGAAATTACTACGTGTGCCTTTTCCATCATTAACTTTCTTGTCACATAAAGTGCAGAAGTTTCTCTTGTGTCACTTGTATTCGCCTTGAAAGCAAAACCGAAAAGTGCGATTCTTTTATTGGTAATTGTATTAAACATTGCTTTGGTTATAGTTTGAACAAAACGATTCGTTTGGTAATCGTTCATTTTAACAATGCTTTCCCAGTAAGCGGCAATTTCATATAAACCAAAAGTTTCACATAAATAAGTCAGATTAAGAATATCTTTCTTAAAACATGAACCTCCAAAGCCCACACTTGCCTTTAAAAACTTATCGCCAATTCTGGAATCTTTTCCAATTGCATGAGCAACCTCATTAACATCAGCATCCACTTTTTCACAAAGTGCTGATAAGGAATTTATTGAAGAAATTCTTTGGGCAAGGAATGAGTTTGCTGCAAGCTTTGACAACTCTGAACTCATTAAATTACTTGTGATCAAGCGATCTCTGGGAATCCAATTAGCATAGACATCCACTATTTCCTTTCGTGCTTTCAATCCACTTTTTGTTTCCTTTGAACCGATTAAAACTCTGTCAGGTTTTTCAAGATCTCTTATAGCAGTTCCTTCAGCAAGGAATTCAGGATTCGATACAACTTCAAACTTTAATCCTTTATCATTAAGACTTAAAATTCTTTCCATCGCAATTGCAGTCTTCACCGGTAAAGTAGATCTTTCCACAATTATTTTATCTGATTTTGATGCCCGCAAAATATCTCTGGCCGTCTTCTCCCAATATTGAAGGTCAGCACTTTTTCCAGCTCCTTCGCCAAAAGTTTTAGTAGGTGTGTTAACGGATATAAAAATTATTTCAGCTTCTCGAATTCCTTTATCAACATCGGTGGAGAAGAAAAGATTTTTCCCTCTGCAGGTTTTAACAAGTTCAAGAAGGCCGGGTTCATAAATTGGTAAATCATCTGTTTGCCAGGCAGCAATTTTTTCTTTGCTCACATCAACAACAGTAACTTTATATTGTGGACATTTGTGTGCAATCATCGCCATTGTTGGTCCGCCAACATATCCTGCACCAATACATAAAAGAGTTTTTTCAAATTTATTTATCTTTTTACTGCGCTTTTTTACTTCCATTTTTATTTCCTTAATTACTCAATAATTATTTTTTTGTTATATAGTATCTCATTATCGGCCTGTTTTTACTTCGTCGAATCACTTCTTTAAACCCCGCACGAACGAAGCATGACGGGAAACCTGTCCACGCAAATGCTGCTGGTACATTTTCTGTGTACGGTTCAACCGGATATCCTTCAACTATTTTCACACCTTTATTTTTACAATACTGAATAGCAGCTTTTAGAAGTTCTGTTGTGAGTCTTTTTCTTCTGAATTCTTTTTTAATAAAAAAGCAAGGAATTGATGTGACAAGTTTGTCATCGATGCGTTTTAACACCCTTGATTTTTCAAGTCTGATATACTTTTCTCTCAGTGCAATAGCACACCAACCTACAGGTTCATTATCAGAGTAAGCAAGGATTCCAGGCTCGGAATTACTTTCAACAAGCTTTTTCATCTTTTTCTTGTTGCCTTCACCCTTGTTTGAATCGAAATCCTTTTTTGTCAACAGCCAGCTCATACACCAGCAGCCACCACATGCACCTCTATCACCAAAAAGCTTTTCAAAGTCTTTCCAATTTTCTTTTGTTAGTGGATAGAAATCTAATTTCGATTTGACTTTTATTTTCAGGTCTTTGTTCATTCGTAAGTAATTTTCATATCACTATAACAAATTTAATCATTACCTTCTTCTACTAAAAAAGCCAGGGGAATATCCCTGGCCTTATTTATGAAAATTATGTCAATTTATTGTCTGAAAAATTCAATTTCCATTGATTTAATTTCCTGACCATTATTGACCATATACATTTCAAGTAAGTGGTGATCATTATCTAAATATTTATAAACTTCCTTGAAGTTGATATCCTGTTTACTCATAGGATCAACCATAGTACCGTTAAAAATTATAGAATTTGTACTCTCATCATATTTGCCTTTAGCTATCGCAGTTCCAGTACCAATATTATCAATCCAGACTGCAGTAAACTCTTGTGTTGCATTGTCAAAACCCATAAGAAATATTCCTTCAGTCGGCATTCCCATCATAGTGGAGTTGTGAGTTGATTTTTGATACCTTCCACCAAGTAACATTTCAGTCTTTCCTTTACCTTCAGATTCCATAGGTTCACCTGCAGGGTCCATCCAGAATCTTGAAATGGTTTTCCAATCGCCAACACTTTTAGCCATCATTTCATGCATTGATCCTGGTGTCATATATTCTGTCCAGATCTGCATTTGAGCTGCTTGATCCTCTGCATCCTGAGCAAGCATTGGCTTGTTAACAACTAATAAAACAATTAAGATGCAAAGAATCCTCATTCTAAAAAGCATATAGCCTCCTTTTTTTTGCTGAATAATGAATTAAATATTTTTCAATTGAAGAAATATCTTGCGCCTAATGCAGCGTTTATCTGGAAATCAGTTTTAGGAATTAAATCAAGAATCGGAACCACCTCAACAAAAATATCAATGGGCACATTTTGAAAGAGATAGGCCAATCCAAGTGGAACGCGAACACCAAGCTTTATATCATTTGCAGTCTTCAGCCGTGCACCAATTCCATAATAAAAAGGAAGCTTACCTTCAGATATAGTTATCAGTCTGATGTTATGAAATAAATAATCTGCATGGATCTGAAACGCATTTTCATCAACAAAGGACCAGGCTAAAGCTGCATCGAAAGCAGTTGTACTTCCAGTCCAATACTTACCGCTTATTCCTGTTGGTTCTCCAACTATTAAACCTACTCCAATACCATTACTCTGTGCATTGATAGTTGAGATAAATATTAATGCAAGCAGAATTGCAATGTATTTTATTTTGGTCACGACTTCCTCTATATTTTTAATTTGAAAATTTTGCTGCAAATATATGTATAGTCAGATTTCTCAGGAAGTATAATTAGATAATTGGAAGTGTAATTATTTATGCTTGGATTATTCTTTCGCACCGGCATTTTTCAGTATCTTAACTACATCATCGTAACCTCCAAGCTTTGCAAGGAAAAGTGGAGAAGAACCTTCACCTGTTGCCTTATTCACGTTTGCACCGTGCCGAATAAGATATTTTACTAGCTCAGCATCGCCATTTGCAGATGCGTAATGTAAAGCTGTCCATCGAAAGGCACTTTGCCTTTTAAGCTCAGCATTAATATTTGCACCATTATTTCTTAGATATTCACACATTTCTATTGGAACCTTTCCGGAAGATACTCCCAGTGTTGCTTGAAGAAATGGAGTCATTCCATCATTTGCGGCTTCATTTACTTTTGCCCCATTCGAGACTAAAATTTTTGCATTCTCAAGTGAATTGCTTGAAGCCCAGAGAAGTGCAGTTTTCCCTTCACTATCCTTAAAATTTACGTTTGCACCTTTACGAATTAAAAACTCAACCATATCATCATAATAGTAATAGCTGCTTGCTATCATTAAAACTGTTGTGCCTGAAGTTGGATGCTGAATATTAATGTCTACTCCGGATTGAATTAACTGTTCAATTTTAACAGTATCTTTTTTAATTACAGCATCTGCAAGCGGTTTGAATTGTTGAGGGAATATTGAAATTAATCCAAATAATGTAATTAAGTACGTAAGAGAAATAATCTTCATAGATTTTCAAGTTTATTGTTCGAAATAAATTAAGTCTAATAGCGTATATTCTCATATGCAATTTAACTCTAATCATTGTATTTAGTAATAGTGATTACCCTTAAACAAAAACTCGATTACCACTACAAAGCTTTCGATAAATCGAAGCTTGAACCTGACCCACTTCAATTCCCTCATTTATTTAAGAATGAAAAAGATATTGAAGTGATGGCTTTTATTGCTTCGGTTTTTGCGTATGGGAATGTTAAGCAAATAATAAACTCTCTCAATACATTTCTACTGATTGCAAAAAATCAACCTTGTGAGTTCATTAGCAATATTTCAACAACTAAGAATTTGCCAACCAATTTCGTTCATAGGTTTTATTCAACTAAAGATATTCTTCATTTATTTCAATTGTTAAATTTGGCTTACTATGAATATGATTCGCTGAAGAATTTATTTTTATCTGGATACAATTCAGAAGATAAAAACCTAAAGAATGCAATTACTAAATTCAATAAATATTTCCTAAATAAAGCCCGGAATGAATTTAAGAAACTAAGCAGGGGAATAGCCTTTATGTTTCCACTCCCAGAAAAGGGAAGTGCCTGTAAACGAATGAATCTATTTCTTCGCTGGATGGTAAGAAAAGACGAACTGGATTTTGGATTATGGAATGAAATTCCTATATTAAAACTTATTATCCCGGTTGACACTCACATTGCAAAAATTTGTAAGAAGCTAAAACTTACTAAACGAAAAAATGTAAGCTGGAAAATGGCAGAGGAGATCACTAACAACTTAAAAAAATTTGATCCAAATGATCCGGTTAAATATGATTTTGCGATTTGTCATATTGGAATGAGAAAACTTACCTTTTAATTTCGGATGGCTGATTTCGGATTTCTTACAAATTATTTATTGTCATATTTATTTTTCATATACTTCACCGATGCTGAGATCAATTCTTTCAAAACTTTTATATCAACATCATCAAGCTTTTTAATATACAAACAAGATTTTCCGGTTTTATATTTACCGAGCTTTTTCATCAATGAATCATATTTCTCAAATCCAGGTAAAATATTAATTGTAAGTGCTTCCTTTCTTGGTGAAAAACCAGCAATACACATATCACCTTCGTGTCCGCTCGAATATTTATAATGATATTTGCCAAATCCAACGATACTTTGACCCCACATTTTAGGAACTTCCTTTGTGATTTTTTTCATCATATCCAGAATTTTGAAACTGTCCTCCCGCTTTTGCTCGACCTTCACGCTATTTAAAAATTTTTCCACACTAGTCTGGTTCAGTTTTGTTTTTAGTTTATACATAAGGTTCCTTCAGGTTGTGGATTTACAAAAAATCATTTTACTTTGAAAATATGAAATTATGTTTAAAAATACTCACTAAAATTGTTGATGAGCTAATAAAAGCTGTTTATATTTGCTCATTCTTTTTGGAACCAGAATCCGTTTATCCGGATAAATAACTATTTCTCTCACGTTGTTAAGGAGTATCTTATGGCTGAGAATAAACCGTTTGTTCCTTTTGTCTCACCAAACACATCCATGTCTGAGTTTACTATCCGTGCTTTAATAATAGGTCTGATTATGTGTGTAGTTCTTGGAGCTGCAAATGCTTACCTGGGATTAAAGGCTGGAATGACGATCGCTGCAACTTATCCGGCTGCAGTAATTGGAATGGCTGTTCTTAGAATTTTTAAAGGTTCTATACTAGAAGAAAATTTTGCACGAACTGTCGGCTCAATTGGTGAATCAGTAGCCGCTGGGGCAATCTTTACTTTGCCAGCATTTTTAATTGCAGGAGTATGGACTGAATTCTGGTCAGTTCAGCATTACCTTGAAGCCACTGCAATAATGTTTGTTGGTGGAATTGTAGGAATTCTATTCGTAACGATTTTACGTCGTGTAATGGTCGAAGATAAAGAGCTTCCATTTCCTGAGTCAGTTGCTGCAGCTGAAATTCATAAAGCAGGCAGATCGGGAAAAAGTGGTGCAAAGTACTTATTCTGGGCGATGGGACTTGGTGCTTTAATTCAAATTTTAAAACAAATTCAGTTTTTTGCTGCATCGTGGGAAAAGTTCATTTATTTTGCAAAACAGAAATTAACAATCGGTGGTGCATCGACTGAAGCCGGAGGTGGAGCTTTGCTTAGTACTCCGGGAGTTAGTCCTGCTTATATGGGTGTTGGCTACATTATCGGTCCAAATCTCGCATCACTTAACTTTACAGGTGGATTATTAGCTTGGGGATTATTTGTTCCACTTCTACTCTACTTCTTAGGCCCAGATCTAATTTCATCGCTTCAAGCAAATGGAGTTACAGAAGTCACTGATGAAACCTGGATTGGATTAGCAAATCAAGTTTGGAGATCAATAGTTCGACCAATTGCGATTGGTGGAATGTTAATGTCTGCCGGATTTACTCTTTACAGAATGAGAAAAAGTCTTGGTGCTGGATTAGGACGGGCAATCAGAGATGTAAAAAAAGCAGCAACTGGTGGAAAGCACGAAGAA
>Ga0208980_10001717_pt1 | contig 13323 bp, 8 predicted proteins | sample WetSurMetagenome_3_FD_187993 | JGI IMG/M metagenome (GOLD analysis project Ga0208980, IMG submission 187993) | Wetland microbial communities from Twitchell Island in the Sacramento Delta, sample from surface sediment Aug2011 Site A1 Bulk (version 2) | ecosystem: Environmental > Aquatic > Marine...
CACTGCATCGTGCCGGTGTCGTCGCCGAGAATCAACACAAACCTCGACTTGGCTCGGAACCCAACGATTCTGAACGAACGGACATCCCCCACAATAGTGTAGTCGCGGCGGACATCAGCAGTCGGTTCATCGGCAGAACCCTGAGCAGCTAAGCCACTGAGTTGGCGCAACTGAGCAATCGTTACGACTGCAGTTCGGTCAAGGTAGCGGCGGGGAATGTAGAAGAAGAGGTCGTGGATGGTTTTGACACCGTGCTTCTCGAGGACGGCAGACCTCTTTGGGCCAATGCCTTTGAGGAACTGAACTGGTGACGAGAGAATGCTGGATGAGGCAGAGGGATTCATGACAGGGAGAAGATACGTCGATACTTCTCGACTGTCAAGAGTTGCCGGGCGCTTACTTCACGACCATGAGTTTCTTGATGCTCTGAAAGCCCTGTCCACCGTTGAGCGGTTGAGCTTCAAAGCGATAGAAGTACACGCCGCTGGCGACGCTCACGGCTTCCCATTGTGCGTCGTGGTAGCCAGCTGGCCGAGCATCGTTCACCAGAGTGGCCACTTCTCGTCCGAGCAAGTCGAACACTTTCAGTGTCACCCTGCTCTCAACTGGCAGTTGATACTGGATTTGGGTGGTGGGATTGAAGGGATTGGGGAAGTTCTGGTCAAGCTCGAATGTTGTCGGTCCAGCGTAGCTGACGATGATGGTCTTCTTCCATCCCGTACCGCTCTTGTCGGTGATGAGAAACTCCAACGTATCCCTCTTGTTCGTTGTCGCAACCCGGCCAACGTCGAATGTGAACGTTACTACCGCTTGTTTGCTCGACGCAATGGCGGCAATCTGGTCCGGCGCTGACGTGAACACGATGGCCGTAGGATGCTTGTCGGGCCGTATCTCTACTCGCTCAGCTATGGCCGCGATCGACTCGTTCGCAACCGTCAGCTCAATCTGATTGCCTTTCGTGTCAGGCTGCAGCCTATACACGGTCTGTGAGCCGCCCTGGTGGACCACACAGAGCAGGAGTATGCTGATCATTGCTTTCATAGTTCACCATATCAAGTCATTGTACCAATACCACGGCTACGGCTGGAGAATGAACTCCACTACATTGTTCGTGGAGAGGTTCTGCACTTTGTCCTGATGTGCTGCTCCATAAGTAATTCTGAATGTCAGGTTTACCGGCAGTAGCTGTTTCGTCACCTCTCCATTGACGGTAGTGCCAATCTGCCGCCATGCGGTAGAGTAGTAGCTCGCCTGAGCGTTGTTGACCGGCTGGCCCTGTGAATCCCTGACTCTCACTACACACAACACCGTCGAGAAGTTCACCGTGTTGTTTGTTGAGATGTTCTGGGCCTTGTCGATGGAGACGGACTCGTGAGTCATTCTGAACGAGTAGTTGGCCGGGAGAAGTTCTTTGGTTGCCACGCCGTTTGCAGTCACCCCAAAACTCCTCCACGCACCTGCATAGTACTGGACAGTGCCCTGATCCATCAGGTTTCCCTGACTGTTCCTCAGCTCCACGATTGCATTGACGGTCTGGAATACAACGGTGGCGTTTGTGCCGATGTTCTGCTGCTTGTCCGTGCTCGCAAAAGCATAGTACATGCGGAAGCTATAATTATTGGAAAGGAGCTCTTTCGTTGCCGCGCCACCTGTCGTCACTCCAAAGTTCCTCCACGCGCCTGAGTAGTATTGCACCGTTCCCTGATCCATCAGGCTTCCCTGACTGTTCTTCAACTGCACTGCCGCATTGATTGTTTGGAACACAACTGTGGGGTTCGTTCCGATGTCCTGCTGCTTATCGTTGCTTGCGTAGGCGTATGTCATTCTAAAGGAATAGCTGGCCGGTAGCAGTTCTTTCATGGCGATGCCGCCTGTGGTTGTACCAAAGCTCCGCCATGTACCGGCGTAATACTGGACTGTGCCAGTATCCATCAGGGTGCTCTGGCTATTCTGCAGCTTGACTTGAGCATTGACTGTTTGAAACACCGCCGTGTCGCTTCCGACAGGGACATTTGTTTTTGTTTGTGTGCCATACTCGTAGGTCATGCGCAGGCTTACGCTCGTGAGGCTCGTGTTCACCATGAACGTGCCGTCGTTGTTGTTGACTGCGTCTCTCCAGCTTCCTTCGTAGTACTGCAGTGTGCCGTTAGTAAGCCTCGTACCACTGCTGTTGATGAGCTTGACTGTGAGGCCGGGAGGGGATACCGGCAGGTGTTCCAGCAAATACTCGGTGTTGTATCGAAGCAGCGCATAGGCTTCGCTGGTTAGCTATGCTACGCTATCGATGTGCACCTGGATAAGCACAGTATCAAGGCGTGCGCGGGCCGCGGGGACATTTGCACTTTGAATATCTGACTTCGTTCGCGTGAACAAACCGATGTACTTGTCGGCGATACTTTGACTTGGGATCCAATTGAGTAGGTGGGATTGTGCAGAGCAACCGATCAGGGTGTCCAAAAAGTTCATCGGAACAACGGAGTTACGGGGGATAGTAGGGCCGATCGTAAGACCCCGGTACGAGTTATCGAGCGATTCGGTCCTTCTGTCGGAAGCACCCTCATTCAGACCAAAGGAATAAAACCTTAAGATCCGAGGCAGACTTGGTCCAACTGATGAGAAGGAAAAGTCTGGTTCAGTTTCCCCTGGTTGAAGATAATTGACACCTTCAATCGCATAACATGTCCAATCAACAATTGGAAGCCACGGAGTCGTCCCATCCCAAAACTCTCTCACTGATACAAACACAACCGTATCTACGAATCGATCAATTGCGAATTCTTGTACAAACTGAGCATTTGTACTCAAGCTGTGTACTTTGTAATGGTATTCCAAGACATTGACGTTTTGCCGAGTTGACGCGCATACATCGACCTGCGCCTTGTTGCGAGGATAACTTGTCCCATACAAAGACTGTGGTGTGCCTGGCCATCGACCATATAGAGTCCCATTCCAGCTGTATGTGTACAGCGCATATCCCGATTCAGGAATTATTCGAAGACTATCTTCTGCTGTTTGCGGCTCCATTGCTCCCTGGATTTCCCATACAGCATCTGCTTCAACATCTACTAAATCGAAATTCCACGTCTCGGACGTTTGGATGATTGACAAGCTATCTTCATCCTTTGCATTGATAATCTCTCCGCGGGCTCCATCCCAACTCACAATCCATAGGTTGCTTAGCCTAGGTGAAGACATGCCTGCAAGCCAATTGGTCAGTATTTCCACTTTTCCGTCCCTGTTTATGTCCTTCACTATCCAAATATATCCACTGGAAAGAAGAGACTTGCCCGCAATCTCGCTGCCGGAATGCCAGAGTATTGTTCCATCCTTGAAGATGCCAATGACACCTGACACACTATCAGTGGGTGTAGAATATCCCTGGAGAGTTGTCATAAAGATAATGCAGTGCGTCAAAGTTCCATATGGATTTGTGATTTCTCCTATTGGTGGATACTTGATCTTCCAACCAAAGCTCAAGCAACTATCAACATTTAAGATCATTCCAAGCACTTGATTAGGGCCAATCACACTGTGAACCTCTCTCTGGATCATGTCCCTGAGTTCCTGAGATTCCCCAGGCATGAAATACGCTCTCTGTGAAAAGAGCAATGAAGAGCCTAACGTAAGAATGAAAAAGACGAAGTCGAATCTCTTCATAGTATTCACTCCAGAGCTAATGGACTGGTTGGAAATTAGCAGCTGCCTGCATGACATCTTGATCGTAGTTCCTCCGGCTGGGATTCCAACCATGATAAACTCCCTTTAGTGCAGTTTCGAAGCCCTGAGACCAATTGCTCGAACTGGGATTGCCACTACCAAACTGATTCTCTAGCAAAACGACATAATGCGCCATTGCAAATGGAAAAAAAGTGTCGCTGATATTCAGATTTTCTGGGATCTCGATTCTACCTGTAGGATACTGTCTTGCAATTGCTGTTGTATACATGGTTTGGATGGGGCCATAAGATGATGCAACACGGGATTGAGCAGGTCTGCTATTTAAACCTATCCATCTGCCACTTCTGTACTGATCTCGGAAGTATGTTATGAATCTCTCACGAGCAACACGATTCGCTTCTGTGTTTTCTGTTGTCGCCAGTAGATGCATTCTGGCATACTCTCGCTCTCGAATGGGGCGATACTCATTCCTTGGTAAACTATAGTGGGAAAAGACTAAGTTCCCATTCGCAGCGCGATAACCAAAAAGCGGATCGCCACCATAAGGGGCAGGTGATTGAACGATGCTTGAGTATTGTTCGATGAAATACCAGACGGAATGTGCCTCTTGAACATAAGACATGTATCGAGTGTTCTGATGCATCGGTACTGCATTTCCATTACCCATACTACTCGGTGTCAATGTCACCCAGAAATGTGTGTTCCCTTCCAAGTCAGCAACGTCTTGATCCCTGAGCTCAGTCGACCAAGGTTCGTAACGGTACGCGGGGCATACAGCTTGCAGTCGAGGGTCGTAAACGGATTCAATACTGATCTGCGACTTGATGTGTTGTGGTGGAATACCATAAATGCCCCCCCACTTGATACACATGCTGTCAACGCTAAAGCGGTGGCTTGCTATATCTATCCCTTGATTTATATGTGTTGCAAGGAGGTTGCTTCCCAATCTTTTCGGTTTCTCTACCTCGATATCAATGCTTCCAACTCTTGTTCCAATCGCTGCTGTCAGTGTCACCTTGTAGGTTGTATCCGAATGCCAATAACGTCCGACAAGACGAATCAAACCATCATCTAGGTTCTTCTGTGGATCGGTGGGTATTGGCCTCCCTTTTTCCCAATACACACCAACCCTTCCAACCGTGTTCGAAGCTCTTCTTACGGGTGGATTTGTAGCCCACACGTCTGTCGTTAACCATCCATTCCCTGTCAATTGGGTTGGTTCAAGGCGCTCCTCAATAGTCAACCGATCCGAGTAATGGGGGTCCTCTCTTGCCTGGTAGTACTTCGTCTCGCCGAGGAGGATGGTATGGCCTCCCTTCGTCACAAGCAGCTTCCCCACACCCGCGCCATCAAACCCGAAGTCGTCAAGAGTGACGGCACCACTGCCCCTCTTGCTATGCACTGCCACGGTCTTATTCTGGACTTCACGAAGAGACACAGGCGGAGACTTCTCCGCGATTGATGCAACACGTTCTTTCGAGTGTCTCATTGGTCCACTGGGAACACTGGGCGGGTGCACGAGAACCGTGATGTGCGCTGAGTCGACATCAATGGAATCTGCCGCTATCAGCTTGAACCCTTGCCCGATTTCAGTGAACTGCTGAGCCGTGTCTCTATCCGCAAGCAATACGCCGTACCTCCCACCGTTGCGGATGGAGACATCGAACGTCTCCGTCTCAGGATACGATGCCAACGTTCCTTCCTCAGTGCGTCTCTGCAGGATGACGAGCGCTGTATCGCCGGGCGCAACGGTTGGAGGGTCGAATGACACTTCAATGTAAGGACGTACCTGAGGACCAACAGTGAACGAGTGTGTTCCTACTCCTATGCTCGCATCGCTCGGCGTCACCCGAAATGTTACTGTGTGCTGTGTATCCGGTATCGCTTCCATCACACTGAATACTGCTACCGTTCTACCACCGTCCTGAACACACGTCAGGGTGTCCCTAACAGTTCCATCAGGTCTCCCTCCGAACCATCCCCATTGCGATCCATCCAGCACGTCGAATTTATAGGTTGTGCCCTCAGGTGGTGCAAACTCATCGCCGAAATCGTTGACACAATGCACGAACAAAGGGATATCAGAACCGTAAGGGAGGGGGAAGTCGTATACGTTATAGAAGTCAAGCGTCAGTGGTCCACGAGGACGTACGATGACTGTTCCTTGTGCTGTGATCCCAGCACTTGTTGCCGTTATGGTCACTGGTGCGCCTCCTGCAGGAGGTTCAACCCCGTCGGCCACGAGCCTCATTTGCTCCAATTGGGCAATAAGACCTGTCACAGTTCCACCAAGCGAATCGTCGTTGTCGTTATGAAAACTACTATATTGACCCCCCGCCGTGATGGTCAGCGTTACTTCATCCTCTGCAGGGAACCAACGCGTGAATGAACAGTCGTTACTTCCTTCGAGATATATACTGGTATACTCATGCCCGTAGATGGCTTCCGCATACGAATAAACCTTGAAAGTATTGAAATACGGCGGGTCGTAATTATACGCAGACCCTCCAGGAAAAAGGCAGTATCCACCGCAGCATCCTACAAGAAGATCGATCCCTTCATTATGGGCAACGAGCGAGTCGTTCACGTAGATCCTAGTTGTGCAGGTAACAGAATCCGGCGAAACAACACATGCCTGTGGACTGACCAGATAAGTCCCCAGCCGTGGCGCTGCAAACGTGTAGCTAATGAGGATTCCCCCCGAGGCGTACAGAGCTGTGTCGAAAGATACAAGGCATGGCGCTTGCAAGTACATGCGAACATCCACGTTGGGTGGGCCGGGGCTCCAACTGAGCTCAACCCGGATATTGTCCAATGATGCTGTCCGAGCCACGTGACCATTAGGGTGAGCATTGCTCGTTGTTGTGCCGGGAGTGATTCCCACTCGCTCCTTGATTGTTGTCTGCGCCCTAGCCGATGTATTTACTAAGTAAAGCAAACCCATGGCAACGCACAAGCGACAGGCGCTCTGGAATGAGGACGGTACTCTTTTAGACAAAGACATACACATGCTCCCTGCCCGCCGCAGTGGGCTGAACGCAGCGGGCAAGTTCAATTGAGGTTGCACGATGAGGGATTCAAAAAGAACGGGTGAGGTGAGGTGAGGTGAGGTGAGGTGAGGTCCTATTCCTCTCGTCAACTCGCAGGCAATATACGGTGTCGAGAACGATTTGTCAATGGAAAGTCTAGGAAATTTTCGAACGAAGAAATTTCGGTTAATCCACCCACATTGCTCCCTTTCTGGAGAACCAACTCCTCGGATGTGTCTTCGTACCTGGTCTCAATCCCTCCCACAATCCCCTCCTCAGGCTGACTCCACCATCGATCCATTGCCCTTTTCACTTTGTTTTTGAGAATCGAACCTCGTATCTTGTCAGCCAATAATCGGAGTCACTAAGCAAAAGTGAATTCTTGGAATACTACCTAGCCCTGATCCTGAACAGTCCGCTGAGCGAGATAACCGACTGGGCGATTAAGGTTGGCTATGTGGCTCTGTTTGGGATCATCTTCTCAGAAACCGGTCTGATGCTCGGCTTCTTCCTCCCCGGTGATTCTCTGTTGGTTACGGCGGGATTGTTTGCAGCCCGAGGGGAGCTGGACATCCAGATCCTCATCCCACTTCTCATGGTGGCGGCCATTACCGGGAACACGACAGGCTATACCATCGGCCGGAGAGCGGGCAGGCCGTTGTTTGACCGCCCCCAATCCAGGCTTTTCCGCCGAGATCACCTTCTCAAGACCCAGGCTTTCTACGAGAAATACGGTGGGGTTACAATCATCCTCGCCCAGTTCATGCCCTTCGCTAGGACCTTTGCCCCGATTGTGGCGGGCGTAGCTGAAATGCCCTACAAACGTTTTGCTACCTTCAATATCACGGGAGCCATTCTCTGGATTGGAAGCATGTTGCTGATCGGGTATTTTCTTGGCCGGACGATCCCGGGCATCGAGAAGCACATTGAATACGTCATCGCTATCGTTGTGTTTGCTTCCATCCTTCCAATGCTCATCAAGTATGCGCAGCATAGATTGAAAGCGAGACGAGCCGCCGCTGGAATTTCACATGAGTAAATCTTCGGATGCCAGCGATGTCTCCGCCAAGCAGCATCAATAGCCACACCCACGTGCTCGACCGCCCAAATTCCCAAGCGCGGGCCTGGATCTCCCCTTCCCACGAAAAGGCATCATATCATCCATCCAAAGTCCACACTAACACAAGGAGCGCCTCCTCATGAGTAGTCAACTGTGGCAACGTAAACCCGTCGAGCATTTCGAGACAGAGATGAAAGAGAGCAAACTCAAACGTGTCCTCGGGAAGTGGGGTTTGACCTCGTTGGGAGTCGGAGCAATCATCGGCGCGGGAATATTCGTCATGACCGGCGTGGGCGCGAAGGAGTATGCAGGGCCGGCGTTGGCGCTCTCCTTTATTGTTGCTGGTATCGGCTGTACGTTTGCTGCATTGTGCTACGCAGAGTTTGCTTCGTTTCTGCCTGTAGAAGGTTCGGCGTACGCATATTCGTATGCAACAATGGGAGAGTTGTTCGCTTGGATTATTGGATGGGATTTGATTCTCGAGTACGGCATGGGCGCCTCTGCCGTTGCCGTTGGGTGGTCAGGCTATCTGGCAAAGTTTCTCCATCTCTTTGACATCAAGTTTCCCATATGGCTGATGAATGACATCTTCACCGCCAAAGAGATGATTGCAGACGCGACCCACAAAGGCACGCTTGTCGACCTTGCGACGCGGTATTCTGATCTCACCTTTCCATCAATCATGGGAGTCGAGGTTGCCTGCAATATTCCGGCATTGTTGATCATCTGGCTCCTCACTGCAATACTTGTTAGAGGAATCAAACAGGCATCAGGCACGAACAACATTATGGTCGCCATCAAGGTCGTCGTGGTGTTGTTCATTATCGTGCTGGGCTCGCAATACATCAACGTGGCAAATTGGCATCCCTTCATTCCCGACCGCGGCTTGTACGTTGACGCACTCGGAGGATCTCATCACGCTTATGGCTACCTGGGAATAGTCGCTGGGGCGGCATACATCTTCTTTGCCTACATAGGATTCGATACAGTTTCTACTCACGCTGGCGAGGCGAAGAATCCGCAGAAGGATGTTCCCTTCGGCATTATCACTTCGCTTATCGTGTGCACAACTCTGTATATCCTCGTTGCGCTGATCTTGACTGGCATGGTGAATTACAGGGACATAGACATCACGGCACCCATTGCTGCTGCGTTTGGTACTCAAGGTCTGGGCTACGCCGTCTTTATCATCTCACTCGCCGCGATAGCTGGACTCACTTCCGTTCTTATTGTCATGCTCCTGGGCCAATCACGCGTCTTCTTTGCCATCTCGAAGGATGGCCTGCTGCCCAAGAAGACCTTCGGGGAAGTCCATCCTACATTTCGCACACCATGGAAGGCAAACATACTGATTGGATTTGTTGTATCAATGGTGTCTGCGTTCACCCCCATCGACTCGATCTCCAAGATGGTCAACATCGGGACTCTCCTTGCATTCGTGATGGTTTGTATTGCCGTGTGGGTAATGCGAAAGAAGGAGCCAACACGTCCTCGTCCATTCAGAGCACCGGCAATTTGGTTCGTCGCCCCGATGGGAGTCATTTTCAATCTCGGAATGATGCTGACCCTTGAATGGCAAAACTGGGCACGACTTGTTGGTTGGCTGATCTTCGGTTTGTTCATTTACTTCTTGTACGGAAGAAAACACAGCGTTTTGGCGAAATTGATCGCTCAGCGCAAGTAAGACAACAACGCCGCAAATCCAATGTCTGGCGCTTCCCCCATACAATCGTCCGATTCATCCACCACTGCAGTGAGATGACTATGACAAACGGCGCACCAGAATTCAAACGTGAGCTGAAGCTGTTTGATTCTACCATGATCGTCATCGGCTCGATGATTGGATCCGGGATATTCATTGTCAGTGCGGATATCGCACGCACGGTGGGGTCACCCGGTTATCTGTTGCTTGTCTGGGCAATCACCGGAGCAATAACACTGATAGCAGCGCTAAGCTACGGTGAATTGGCGGGGATGATGCCTCAGGCTGGCGGTCAGTACGTGTATTTGCGTGAGGCTTACGGCCCGCTCATTGGATTCCTCTACGGATGGACATTTTTCATGGTGATCCAGGCGGGAACCATTGCTGCCGTTGGAGTTGCCTTCGCAAAGTACACGTCAGTCATCATCCCTGCCTTCGGTGAGAACAATGTCCTTCTCACGGTATGGAGACTGAATATCTCAGCGGCACAAATCCTGGCCATCGCTGTCATCGCGGGGCTCACCTATTTGAATGCTCAGGGACTGAAGGCGGGAAAAATCACTCAGGACATCTTCACATTCGCGAAAACCGCCGCGCTTCTCGGACTAATCCTGCTCGGGATTTTCATCGGCAAGAACTCGACATCGGTTGCTGCAAACCTCTCCAACTTCTGGGACACTTCATGGACTCATCTCTCCGGCGGGGGAATTACATCGATTGAATCCTTGAGCGGGTTCGGCGTCCTCGCCGCCATCGGAGTCGCAATGGTTGGCTCGCTGTTTTCCAGCGATGCGTGGAACAACATCACGTTTACTGCTGGCGAGGTGGTAAATCCCAGGAAAAACATTCCGCTCAGTCTTGCACTCGGTACAGGTATCGTCACGCTCCTCTATATTCTTGCAAACGTTGCATACGTACTCGTGTTGCCCGTTACCGGCACGCCTGAAGCCACTGATGTTCTTGGTCGGGGAATTCAATTCGCAACCAACGAACGTGTGGGGACAGCTGCTGCATCGATGATCTTTGGCGAGCCTGCTGCCATCATCATGGCGGTGCTCATCATGATATCCACATTCGGCTGTAGCAACGGGCTGATTCTGGCAGGGGCGCGGGTCTACTACGCCATGGCAAAGGACGGGCTGTTCTTCAAAAGTACGGGAACACTCAATAAGAATTCCGTTCCTGGTATCGCGCTCGTTGTTCAAGCAGTTTGGGCAAGTGCACTCTGCCTTTCAGGAAGCTACGGCGACCTTCTTGACTACGTGATCTTTGCAGTGCTCGTGTTCTACATCCTCACCGTAGGGGGCATCTTCCGGTTGAGGAAGCTGAAACCGGACGCAGAACGCCCCTACAAAGCAATCGGCTATCCGTTTCTACCGGCACTCTATATAGTGGCTGCCGCGGCGATCTCTCTCGACCTCCTCATTCTCAAGCCAACCTACACGTGGCCGGGGGTCATCATAGTCCTCTTCGGCATCCCCATGTACTTTGCATGGTCTAGGCTATCGAAGATTGTGTTTCGCCCTTGATAAAGAGAGAAATTTTCCGTTTCTTGATTCCAATTCCGATGTAACCATCCTGGGTTTTTGCTCTCGGTGAACCCAGGTCAATCCGTCGTCTGGCACCCAATTCCGATTTCCGTCCTGAAGTTGATGGGGGAACTGAAGGAGTTTCCTTCAGGGCGTGGCATTACAAGCAGTCGGAGCTGTTCTGCAGAACAAGCGTGTGCGTTTTCCCCTTCGATGCTGAACGTAAGCGAAATCTGCAAATCAGAAACTACAATGTTGAAAGGAGTACTCCAAGCGACATGGAACTAACCCTTATACTTGGCATCAGCGTGATTGGCCTTCTCTTTGCCCTGTGGCTCATAAGAGATGTCCTGCGGCGCGACACCGGCACCCCAAAGATGCGTGAGATCTCAGACGCAATCAAGGCCGGCGCAGAGGCGTTCTTGCGACGACAGAACAGAACCATTCTCTACCTGGCAATTGCGCTCGCAGCCATTATCTATATTCTCTACGCATTCGTCCGGGCACACAATGAGCACGACCCGGCGAGTCCCGGCGATCTCGCCTTGTGGACAACTCTCTCGTTTGTCCTTGGAGCATTGTGTTCGGTCGCTGCCGGGTATATGGGGATGTGGGTGGCGATTCGCTCAAACATTCGCACGGCAGCAGGCGCAACAAAGGACATGAATAGTGCACTCCAACCTGCGCTCCGCGGCGGAGCTGTATCCGGGTTCTTTGTCGTGGCGATGAGTCTGCTTGGCGTTGCGGGTCTTTTCGCCATTGCCAAAGCATCGGGCGTGACCGAGGATGTCACGAAGATACCTCTTTTGATTGTCGGGTATGGCTTTGGAGCAAGCTTTGTCGCACTGTTTGCCCAGCTGGGTGGTGGCATCTACACAAAGGCCGCCGACGTCGGTGCTGACCTTGTGGGCAAAGTCGAGGCCGGGATCCCGGAAGATGACCCGCGCAATCCAGCAGTTATTGCTGACCTTGTGGGGGACAACGTTGGAGATTGCGCAGGCCGAGGCGCAGATTTGTTCGAATCAACGGCAGCTGAGAATATCGGCGCGATGATTCTGGCCGCCGCGCTCTATCGCGCTAACACGGCAGTTTTCGAATCACAGGGACTGAGTTTGCTTGGCGTACTCCTCTTCCCGCTCGTTGCCCGTGCCTTCGGTATCATTGCATCGATCATCGGCATCCTCTCCGTCAAGGCAAAAGAAGATGAAGACCCGATGAAAGCGTTGAATCGCGGATACTATGTAACAGCGGCCATTGCAATGATAGGGTTCTATTTTGCATCCCGTTGGTTGCTCGGATCAGAGCACTATTTTAACTTCTTCCTGTGTGGCCTTATTGGCGTTGTCACATCCATCGCATTTGTCTTGATCACCCAGTATTACACGGAATACAGATACCGACCTGTGAAGTCGATTGCAGAGCAGTCGCAAACCGGACCCGCAACAAACATCATTGCGGGCATTGCGGTCGGGATGGAATCAACCGGATATCCGATTCTGGTCATTGGAGGAGCAATCGTCGGAGCATACCTTCTGGGGGAACACTCCGGTCTTCAACATGCCGGACTCTTTGGAACCGCGGTTGCAACAATGGGGATGTTGGCAACTGCAGCGTACATCCTGGCGATGGACACATTTGGTCCAATCACCGACAATGCAGGTGGCATTGTGGAGATGAGCCAGCAACCCGAGTCAATCCGTGAGCGTACTGACCGACTCGATTCCGTGGGTAACACCACGAAGGCGTTGACAAAGGGCTATGCGGTTGGCTCTGCAGCGTTGGCAGCGTTCCTCCTTTTCAGCGCGTATCTTGATGAAGTGCAGGTGTATATGCCATCGTTCTCAGGAATCATCAACTTGAACAAGCCGGAAGTATTTGTCGGTTCGATGTTGGGGGCGATGTTGGTGTTCCTCTTCTCCTCACTCGCCATCAAGGCAGTTGGCAGGGCGGCATACGCCATCATCAACACGTCGATCGCCGGCTCGTCCGAGTACACGCTCGCGTAGCCGGACGTTGACGTCACAACGCGCTTCTCGCGGCCGAGGTCCGCCGCCAGCTTGTCCCTGGCCGCGTTCGCGCCGTGCACGACGACGACGTCGCCGGGCATCGTCGCGATGTCCGCCGCCGCCCCGTCCAGGTTGATGGCGGCGCCGCCACCGATCTTCACGAGTACCACGGTATCTCCTCGACCGCGCCGTTGGCGATTGCGGTCCACCCCGGGGCTTCACCGTACGGCTCGGAGCAGACCACGCGCATCCCGTCCTCGCGCCGCTCCCACATCGTGAAGTAGTCGTCATCTTCGCTGAATCGCGAGCAGACGAGGAA
>Ga0208980_10001718_pt1 | contig 13313 bp, 9 predicted proteins | sample WetSurMetagenome_3_FD_187993 | JGI IMG/M metagenome (GOLD analysis project Ga0208980, IMG submission 187993) | Wetland microbial communities from Twitchell Island in the Sacramento Delta, sample from surface sediment Aug2011 Site A1 Bulk (version 2) | ecosystem: Environmental > Aquatic > Marine...
CATTCTGCCGATGGTTACAGAAGTGCAGTATATCAGCATGTTATTTTGAATCTGGTCTTTAAAGGATTTATCGTATTTGCATTCGATCCTGTAGGTCAGGGAGAACGGCTTGAATACTATGATACAAAAACCGGTAAATCAGTTATAGGAGGTCCTACAAGCGAACATTCCTACCCGGGAGCACAGGCATTCATTACCGGAAGTTCTCAGGCATTGTATATGATCTGGGACGGGATAAGGGCAGTTGATTACCTTCTGACGAGGAAGGAAGTAGATCCTTCCAGGATCGGTATTACCTGGCGTTCAGGCGGAGGTACTCAGACTGCCTATATAGCTGCCATGGACGACAGGATATATGCAGCGGCACCTGAGAATTATTTAACCAATTATACAAGGTTGCTTCAAACTATCGGTCCGCAGGACGCTGAACAAAATCTGTTCAATATAGTTCAGCATGGACTTGACCATCCTGATTTTCTCATTGTAAGGGCTCCCAGGCCGGCTCTGATGATTACCACAACAGGAGATATGTTCAGCATACAGGGTGCAGTTGAAACTGAGAAAGAAGTAGCGAAAATATATAAAGCTTATAACAAAAGTGAAAATTTCTCAAGGGTGGAGGATGATGCCGGACATGCATCCACCCTGAAGAACAGGGAATCAATGTATGCTTTTTTCAGGAAGCACCTTAAAAATCCGGGAGACACCACGGATGTGGAGATCAAAATATTAAGTCCTGAAGAATTGCAGGTAACAAAAACAGGTCAGGTTTCAACATCACTTGGTGGAGAGACAGTATTTTCTCTTAATCGCAGGTTAGTGGAAAACCTGGAAGCAAAACTTAACAAAGCACGGGAGAATCCTGATAATTTCCTGCCTTTGGTAATTCAATCTGCAAAAGATCTGTCAGGCTATAATGAACCTTTATCTGTTGAAAATCCTGTTTTTACGGGCAGGATAATAAGAAACGGCTATGTTATTGAAAAGTATTTTGTGAGAGGAGAGGGAGAATACATAATTCCATATCTTTTATTCAGACCTGATAAACCTTCAGGCAGATCAATGCTTTATCTCCATCCTGGTGGTAAGTCTTCGGAAGCACCCACAGGGGGTGAGATAGAAAAACTTGTAAATAATGGAATTACTGTTCTTGCTCCGGATCTGCTGGGAACCGGAGAGATGGGACCCGGTCTCTTGCACGGCGATGCCTATTTTGACGGTGTTTCTCATAACATATGGTACGCCTCGATGCTTATAGGAAGAAGTATTACAGGTATACTCGCAGGTGATGTTGCGAAGCTGGTAAGGATATTGAAGCAGGATGATAAGTCAGAAGAGATATCTGGTTATGCCATAAGAGAAATGGCACAGGTACTGCTGCATGCTGCTGTTTTCACAGGCGACATGGACGGAATAATATTGGTTGAACCATTTTCCTCGTACAATTCCATAGTAATGAACCGGTTTTATAATACTCATTTTATTCCGGGTTCAGTACCGGGTGCCCTCAGGGAATATGATTTGCCAGACCTGGCTGCAACTCTTGCACCCCTAAAACTTTTTATTTCGGGCATGACAGATGGAAACAGCAGTACTGCAGATAGTGCGGGGATAAGAAGAGATATTGATATTATAAGAACCTCATACAGAGACCATAGTGCAGGAAAGCAGTTAAAGATACTATCGGAGGCTGAGGCTGACAGAAAAAGTGAGATATTATTGGATTGGTTAAAAAATTAAAACATCAGAAGGATTCTATAATAACAATTGTAGTTGAGATATCTTTATTCTAAAACTATAATTTTAAATCATTGATATGAAAAATAAATTAAGACGTCGTGAATTTATAAAAACGACAACATTTGGAGGAATCGGGCTGGGGCTTGCTGGCCGGTCATTATTGATTAATGATACAGGTAGTATTCAGGCTGGAAAGGTAGGCATCATAGGATTGGATACTTCTCACAGTACGGCATTTACCAGGGCACTTAACGATCCTGCGGCCGGTCCGGAATTTGGTGGTTATAAGGTTGTTGCTGCATATCCAAAGGGAAGTAATGATATAAAATCAAGTGTCGACCGCATTCCAGGTTATACTGATGAAGTAAGGAAACTTGGTGTGGAAATAGTCAGCTCAATTGAAGAACTTCTTCAGAAAGTCGATGTTGTCTTGCTTGAAACAAACGATGGCCGTCTCCATCTCGAACAGGCTTTGCCGGTGTTGAAAGCCGGTAAGCGAATGTTCGTAGATAAGCCGGTAGCTGCCTCTCTGACCGATGCTATGGCTATTTATGAAGCTGCGAAACATTATAAGGTGCCTGTATTCTCTTCATCTTCTTTAAGATACATAGCCGGAGCAAAGGAAATAAGAGAAGGATCACTGGGGAAGGTACTGGGGGCTGATGTTTATAGTCCGGCAACTATCGAAAAAACACATCCTGATCTCTTCTGGTATGGTGTTCACGGGGTCGAATCACTGTTTACGATTATGGGAACAGGCTGCAAAACTGTAGTTCGTACTTACACTGATAACACTGACCTGGTTGTCGGTACATGGAATGAAAACCGAATTGGAACCTTCAGAGGAATACGTTTCGGAAAAGCAGATTATGGGGGAACTGTTTTTGGTGAGAAAGGAATAGAGGTATTAGGAAAATACAACGGATATAATCTGTTGCTTGCAGAGATTATAAAATTCTTCCAGACTGGAATAGTTCCGGTGAATCCGGAAGAAACAATTGAGATCTTTGCGTTTATGGCTGCTGCCGAGGAGAGCAAATTAAGCGGAGGATTGCCTGTTGAACTGGAAAAAGTAATCCGCAATGCAAGAGAGAAGATTAATTTAACTTATTAATATTTCTGCTGCAGCAATTTGTAAGATATTCGTGTACAGTATATTATTTTTCACCTTTCAGCTTTTGAAGTTCCAGGAAATGTGCCATTGACATTTTTTCACGCGCTTCCCTGGTAGTTTTTCTGTAAGCTTCAAATTCGTTTTTCAGATCAAGTAACTCTTTTTTAGTGTTATGGGTTATTGCCATATTCCTTTTGAAGACTAAAAATCCCAAAGCCAGAACTGCTATTAAGCCGGCTACAATTGTCCACATGAAAGTGTTATAAGACTGTTTGTTGACTTCAATACCTATTACCTTTATACTGTTTTTGCTCCGGGTTACATTTTCCAGTTCGGTATTTGTAGTTGAATAGAGAGTTTTCAGTGAATCTATTTTACTGTTTAATCCGGATGTCGTATTCTTTAAAGCAGCAATTCTATTGGTTGCAGAAAAAAGAGTATCAGAAATATTACCCTTTAATTTCTGAAACATATCTTCCCTGATTGCCCTGTAGTTTTCATATATCCTTGTTTTCTCTTCAATATAATTCAGCTGGTCCTTCAGTGAATTTTTATAAAGTACTTCAGGCATAGTTGTCTGCCCCTTTACATTCATAATTACTAAAAAAAGCATAGAAATTATCAGAAGATATCTGAATTGCGGTTTAGACATTTCTTTCATAGGTTTTTATTTTATGACATTCACTATTATTAAACGAAAAATCAAAGTGAAAATTATATTCTAAAAAACATTAAATTTATGATATTATAAAAAGAGGAATTTGAATCGCACTTATTAGCATAAACAATTAATAACTTTTATAAAATTTACTTAAAATGACAAACCGCAGAGATTTTATCAAAAAGAGTGCTTTAGGTACTGCCGGAATAGCCATTGGTGGTATGGGCTTCAGTACCAGATCATACGGAGCTATACAGGGCGCCAATGATCGTGTTACTGTAGCTGTAATAGGTATCCGGGGACAGGGCGGAGGGCATATTAACAGTTTTCTCGGACTTAAGGATTCCAAGAATGTAAGGCTGAAAACACTGTGTGATGTTGATGAACAGTATTTTGCTCCCAAGTCAAAAGTTGTATTTGACAAGACCGGAGAAAATCCCAAAACAGAGTGGGACATGCGTAAGGTGTTTGATGATAAGGAGATAGACGCTGTTTCTTTTGCTGTTCCTAACCACTGGCATGCACTTGGAACAATATGGGCCTGCCAGGCTGGTAAACATGTATATGTTGAGAAACCTGCTACCCATAACATTTTTGAAGGCCGTAAAATGATTGAAGCAGCCAGAAAATACAATGTACGGGTTCAGACAGGAACACAAAACCGTTCCATACCCAGCGTAATGCAGGCAATAAAATTCCTGCATGACGGGGGAATTGGCGATGTTTTCATGGCGCGTGGATTATGTTTCAAACCACGCGATTCTTTCGGCATTGCACCTGATGGAACACCTCCGGCTACTCTTCATTATGATATGTGGCAGGGACCTGCCCAGGAGAGACCTTACAATGAAAAAAAGGTACATTATAACTGGCATTGGTTCTGGGCAACAGGGGGCGGAGATACTGCAAACCAGGGTCCTCACCAGTTCGACATAGCCCGATGGGGACTAAATAAAAATGAACACCCGGTTACTATATATTCGATGGGAGGTCTTTTCGGAATCGACCCTAAAGAATGTGCCCAGGAGACTCCAAATACACAAACCTCAATGTTTAAATATCAGGACGGGAAGATTCTTGAATTTGAAACACGGGGCCGTTATACAAATACAGAATCGAGTCTTGGCGTTGACATTGGCAATATGTTCTATGGCACTGAAGGATATATGGAGATTAATGGCAGTAAGTGGAAAGCTTTCCGTAAACGTGAAACAAAACCTTTTGCCGGTTCAGACGTTGTTGAAGGCGATAAACCTGCTGAAACAGCTTATCTTGCAGCTCCGGGTGGATCGAGCCATTACGGAAATTTTATTGATGCCATACGATCAGGTAAAAACGAAGATCTGCATTGTGATATACTTGAAGGATTTATGTCTGCTGCTCTTCCGGCGATGGCAAATATTTCATATCGTCTGAAAAGGGAGCTGACTTTTGATGGTAAAAAGGAAAAGTTTGTAAATGATCCTGAGGCAGATAAAATGCTGACACGTGATTACCGCAAACCTTATGTGGTGCCAAACGTGGTATAAATAATATTGTTGCTTGTTGCTTGGTGCTGGGGTGCTGGGTGAAGTAACCAGCAACCAGCAACTTAAAGTAAAAGAATCCTTATGAATACTATGAAGTTACAAACAATCGCAATCGGTTTAGCAACAGTTATTTTATCCTTTTCATGTGGTAACAAATCGCAGGATGGCCAGGTCTCGCGTCTGGAATTTAAAAATCATGAGGATGAAAAGAAGTTAGATGTACTGGTTGACGGTAAGCTCTTTACTTCATTCTGCTGGCCTGACAATGTGTATAAACCGATACTTTACCCGGTTATTACCTCCGGTGGAACAGAGATTACCCGTGGATTCCCTTTAAAACCCAGAGAGGGTGAACGTAACGACCATATCCACCAGGTTGGTATATGGTTCAACTATGGAAATGTAAACGGCATTGATTTCTGGGGAAATGGCTACAGAGGCATTAAGGAACCCAATGGAGGAGTCATTAAGCATCTTGGTATTGAAAGACTGGCGAGCAGGAACGGTGAAGGATCATTTGTTTCGGCTGAAGAATGGCTGAGTCCGGCAGGAAAAAAAGTCCTGACAGAAAAAACTGAATACCACTTCATAGCCAGAGGTTCCACCCGTATAATTGACCGTATTACAACCCTGAAAGCCGGTGATTCGACGGTACTCTTTAAAGATACAAAAGAAGGTATGTTTGGAATCCGGGTTGCCCGGCAGCTCGAACTGCCTTCAAAAGAAGGCGTTATCTTGCTTGATTCACTGGGCAATCCTTCCCTGGAGAAAGATACTTTAAACTCAGGTGTGACAGGAAATTATTCAAGTAGTGAAGGAATCACAGGTGATGCCGTATGGGGCACCCGCGCCAGGTGGATGGACTTATCAGGAACAATTGGCAGCGAAATGATCTCAATTGTGGTTTGTGACCATCCAAAAAACCCTGGATATCCAACTTACTGGCATGCGAGGGGGTATGGATTATTTGCTGCCAATCCTTTTGGCTGGAAAGATTTCACCAATGGCAAAGAACAGTTCAACTTCTCCATCCCCGCAAACAAATCAGCAAAATTCAGATACAGGGTTATTGTCAGTTCAGTTCATCTGACTGATGCTGAGATTAATGCTTATGCTGATGAATTCAGTAAGATGTATAAAAAGAATTGACTATTTTATCAACCTCATCCCACCTTGGGAGCTGCTGAAAAAGCTCTTTGTGTACCTTAGTGCAAACCTTAGCGTACCTTTGTGGTAAAATCTAACTCATTGAACCACAAAGGATCACAAAGTATTACACAAAGTAACACAAAGGAGAATAACCATAAAAAACTAACTATTTAATAGCCCATTTGGGGTGAGGTGAACATAAAAGAAAGTAATAATAAATAACAATTCATTTATGGAAAATCAAAACAACAGCAGACGTAATTTTATTAAGAAAGCGGCTTTGGGCGGACTCATGGCAGTCAGTATTCCTGAAATAATATCAGCAGCAATGCCTCCTGCAGGAGCAAAGAAGAATACTCTGATGCAGGATAATGTAATTCTGTTTCAGGGTGATTCTATAACTGACGCTGGCAGAAATAAAGAAGACACCGCATTCAATAGTCCAAGAGCCCTCGGATCTGGTTATGCAATGTTAACTAGTGCTGCCCTGCTGGAAAAATATGCCTCGCTGAATCTCAAAATATACAATAAAGGTATATCAGGAAATAAAGTTTTCCAGCTTGCAGAAAGGTGGGATAAGGATTGTCTTGAATTAAAACCCGATGTTTTAAGTATTCTTATCGGAGTGAACGATATCTGGCATAAACTGAACGGACAATATAATGGTACCGTCGATGTATACACAAAAGACTATATTGCTCTTCTTGAAAGAACCAAAAAGGCCCTGCCAAACGTAAAGCTTATTATCTGTGAACCATACGCTGTACGCGGAGTTAAGGCTGTTGATGATAAATGGTATCCTGAATTCTATGACTACCAGAAGGCAGCCAGAGAGATTGCAGATCAGTTCGGAGCTACTTTCATTCCTTTTCAGAAAGTATATGATGAAGCTCAGAAAAGAGCTCCCGGTGTATACTGGACAGGCGATGGAGTGCATGCCTCATTTCCGGGTGCCCAGCTGATGGCTCAGGCCTGGCTTAAGGCAGTGAAGGCGTAAAGACTTAAAGGCTTAAAGGCTCAGAGCCATAAGTTAACGAATAAGTTTGTTGGATCCCCTCCTGGGAGGGGCGAGGGGTGGGTTTATAAGAGAGCAAGCAACTAATCCAATTTTTACAAACTGTAGTAAGAAATATTTAAAACCTGGTTCATGAAAAAGCCTGTAATATTCTCTGCCTTGATTTTTCTATCCATATTGTCAGTTAATGCTCAGCCGAAACTTAACTCGTCTGTTTATGACTGGGAGAAACTGAATGTCACAAAGACACTTCACGGTGAGGAAAGAAACTTCTTCACCAATCCGACTCGTAGCCTGGAAGTGTTTAATATTAAAGCCTTTACGTTAATACCGGGTGAAGAAGGAAGTAATCTCAAGATCGATGCAGGTTTTGATGAGCTTTTTATTGTTAAGGAAGGGAAGATTGATATAAGGATAAATGGTGACCAGCGGATTTTAGGTGAAGGAAGTGCAATTGTTGCTTCATCCGGAGCGGATGTATATATATTAAATCCGCTTACTTCAAATGCAGTCTACTATTCCATCGCATTTAAGCCAATTAGGAATATTGTTAAAGTGGATGAAAAGGAGATCGTGCCTCCTCTGTTTATTGACTGGCGGGATATTGAATTCAAACCATCTGACAACGGAGGAAGACGGAATTTAATGCAGCAGAAAACCACTAACCTCAAAGAACTTGAGATTCACGTAACAACTCTTAAAGAAGGATTACCAAGCCACAGTGCCCACACTCATCCCGATGAAGAAATAATTCTTGTCCGTAAAGGAATTGTCGAGGAGAAAATCAAAGATAAGGCATACCTTGTGGGTCCGGGATCGGTAATTTTTCTGACGAACGACGATATGCATGGCATCCGCAATGCAGGAAAGGGAGAATGTGAATATTACGCAATCCGATGGCTTACAGAATAATTAAAATATTAGTTTTAACTCCGGGCACTTTCGGTACCCCTAACTCCAGGCACCATAATTCTATCAACAATAAATCAATTAATTAAATACAGATATGAAACGATTTTCATTTTTCTTAATGACATTACTTGCAGTATTTGTCATTTCATCACATACTTTAAATGCTGAAGTAAAACTGCCTGCTATATTCTGTGATAATATGGTCTTGCAGCAACAGACTGAAGCAGCTATCTGGGGAACTGCCTCAAATAATGCAACAGTCAAAATCACAACTTCATGGAATAAGAAAAATTACACTGCCCGTGCCGGTAGTGACGGAAAATGGAGAGTCAGGGTAGCTACACCCGTGGCAGGTGGTCCATATGAGCTTACAATAAGTGAAGGCAAGACAATCCGTTTAACTAATGTAATGATTGGTGAAGTGTGGGTTTGTTCAGGACAGTCGAATATGGAAATGCCGGTGAAAGGTTACATGAGCCAGCCTGTGCTTGGATCAAATGAGACCATTGCAACTTCATCAAATCCTGCAATTCGTCTCTTTATCGTCAAAAAAGCATCAAGCCTTCAGCCACTTGATGATGTAACCGGCACCTGGAAAACCTGTGAACCTGAAAATGTCAGTGAGTTCAGTGCAACTGCTTATTATTTTGGATTAATGCTGAACAGAGCACTGAAGGTCCCAATAGGCCTGATAAATACAAGCTGGGGCGGAACCCGTATTGAACCATGGATGAGCGACGCAGGACTTAAAAACTTCGATTTTGTAAAACTCCCGGATAAGAATCAACAGGGACCAATTAATGTACAGACTCCTACAGTTTTGTTTAATGCCATGATTAATCCATTGGTAGGATACGGAATCAGAGGTGCAATCTGGTATCAGGGAGAATCAAACCGCAATGAAGCAAGTCAGTATGAGAAATTATTACCGGGTATGGTAGCAAACTGGCGTTCTGTTTGGGGTGTCGGAGAATTTCCTTTCTATTATGTTCAGATTGCTCCTTTTGATTATGGTCCATCTGGTTTGAATTCGGCATATCTGCGTGAAGCCCAGATGAAAGCATCTTCTGCTATTCCCAATATCGGCATGGCATGCATAATGGATATCGGTGAAAAAGATTGTATTCATCCTGCAAATAAAAAAGCTGGTGGTGATCGCCTTGCATACCTTGCCCTCGCAAATGCTTATGGCAAAACAGGATTTGCAAGTTCGGGACCTGTATTTAAGGAAATGACAGTTGCCGGTCCGGTTGTTAAGCTGACCTTTAATAATGCGGCAAACGGTCTTACCTCCTATGGAAAGGAACTGACATGTTTCGAAGTTGCCGGTGCAAATAAGCGTTTCTTCCCTGCCAAAGCTTTCATCACAGGTGGTGGTATAACACTTTTCTGTCCTTCAGTTGCTGAACCTGTAGCAGTAAGATATGCATTCAAAGATTTTATAATTGGAGACCTGTTCAATACAGAAGGTTTACCTGCTTCATCATTCAGAACAGATACCTGGGAATAAGTACTAACATTTTATAACAAATAATATGAAATCCAACAGACGTAGTTTTATCAGGACAGCAGGAGTCGGGGCAACTGGCTTCACATTTGGAGCAGCAGCACTGACTGCTGCATCATGCGCTTCTCCCGTTGAGAAAAAAGATGAAGAGGACGGACAGGTATTGTTTATCGGAGACAACATAGCTCTTGCCGATACTCAGTATGGTAAAGTTAAAGGTTACATATTGCGGGGTATTAATTATTTCCTTGGAATACCTTACGGTGCTGATACATCAGGCGCCAACCGTTTCATGCCACCTCAAAAACCCAAACCATGGAGTGATGTTTTTCCGGCAGTATGGTGGGGCAACTCCGCTCCCCAGATAATGGAAAAAAGGTATGCAAATGCATATTCCTCGTTTGTTGACCATTGGAATTATGATGATGTCAGCGAAGATTGCCTCAGGCTTAATGTTTTCACTCCGGGTTTAAACGATGGTAAGAAAAGGCCTGTACTGGTATGGCTTCACGGTGGAGGATTTGTGAATGGTAACGGAATTGAACAGGATGGCTATAACGGAGAGAATTTCAGCAGGTTCGGAGATGTTATATTTTGTTCTGTAAATCACAGGCTTGGGGCATTGGGATTTACAAATCTGGCAGGTGTTGGCGGAGAAAAATTCGCGGCTTCCGGTAATGTCGGAATGCTGGATCTTGTTGCAGCTCTTGAATGGGTAAGAGATAATATCTCCAATTTCGGAGGAGATCCGGGGAATGTTACAATTATTGGGCAGTCGGGCGGCGGATCGAAGGTCACTACTCTCACTGCAATGCCATCGGCTAAAGGACTCTTCCATAAAGGAGTAGTTCTTAGCGGCGCTGGTATTAAATCAGGTGAAAAAGAATATTCTGAAAAATTGGGAGCCTATGTCTTGAAAGAAGCCGGATTAACTGCGAAACAGATTGATAAGCTTCAGGAGATCCCGTGGCTCGATTATATTGGTATTGCTAACAGGGCCGCCGCTAAACTGGCTGAGGATTCTGGTCCTGCTCCTGCAGGAGTTCGCAGAGGATTTAATCCAGTTGTTGATGGTGTTTATATCCCTCAGCATCCGTTTTATCCCGATGCCTCACCAACCGCAGAAAATGTTCCTATGCTCGTCTGCTCAACAATGAATGAAATATCACCCAGCCGAACGGATGCTGCCCTTGAGAATGTCACTCTGGATGAGGTGAAAGAAAAAATTAAACTAAGGGCCGGATTTGGTGCAGGATTTGGCGACAAGGCAGGAGAAATTGTAGATGCCTATGCAAAAGCATTTCCAGATAAAAAGCCAGTCGAGATTTGGTCAATGATTAATGGTAACCGGCAGAGTCTTATCGCTTTGGCTGATGCCAAATCAAAGCAGTCCACACCTGTATATATTGCATGGTTCTGCTGGCAACCTCCTCTTTTTGACAACCGTATGCGTGCTTTTCATTGTTGTGATATCAGTTTCTGGTTCTATAACACCGATCTGATGTTAACTCATTCCGGAGGAGGAGCACGGCCGAGGAAATTATCTGCAAAGATGGCCAGCTCACTTCTCCAGTTTATGAAAACAGGAGATCCAAATGGTGGCGGATTACCTATGTGGCCGAAATACACAACAGCAAATGGCGAAACTATGGTGCTCGATGATATAAGCGAATTAAAAAATGACCCCGACAGGGAAGCACGTAAAGCATTCCCGAAACTGTAATCATATAAATTAAAGTCCAATTAAAAATTACCATATAAATTAATTTTATACCTCAGGAGGAATAATTATGAAGAATAGTTTGAAATCAGTATTTGTAACAAATGTTACAATTCTAGTGTTATGCATGGCAACATTTTCATCAAATGCCCAGGAACCGGCCAGGCCCGCGGCAAATCCGCCAGCAGCAAGGCCAGCATTCAGGATGCCGGCAAGAATTGTTTCACCCGAACTTTTACCGGATGGCAAAGTTACTTTCCGCGTTTTTTCAAAAGATGCAACGAAAGTGACTGTAGCAGGTGAATGGCAGTCAGGTCTTAATGCAATTGAAACTCTCGTCAGGAACGATACCGGACTGTTTACCCTTACAGTTGGTCCTCTGAAACCTGAGTTATACGCTTATACTTTTACAGTTGACGGAGTGAGAACTATCGATCCCAATAATAATCAGGTCAGGCGTGATGGTTCAAACTATCAGAGCTTCTTCATTATCCCGGGGGCAGAATCTGACCTGTACTTACAGAAGAATGGAGTGCCTCATGGTACTGTAAATAAAATATGGTATAAATCGGAGGTTCTTGGAATGGACCGCAGGGTTTACGTATACACTCCTGCCGGATATGAAGGAGGAACCCAAAAATACCCCGTATTTTACCTTTTACATGGTGCCGGTGGCGACGAAGATGCCTGGACTAATATGGGAAGAGCTGCACAGATAATGGATAATCTCATTGCTCAGGGCAAAGCAAAACCGATGATAGTCGTAATGACCAACGGAAATGCAAATCAGGCAGGTGCTCAGAATGAAGTACCTCCTGTTCAGGTACAGGGTGATCAGTCTGTCCCTTCCTATACAAGATTTGCAGGTAAATTTGAGGAACACCTCGTCAAAGATGTTGTTCCCTTCATTGAGAAAAACTATCGTACACTTACAGGCAAGGATAACAGGGCTATTGCAGGATTATCCATGGGCGGAGCACATACACAGACAATCACAAACAATAATCCTGGTATGTTCAATTACATAGGTGTTTATAGCATGGGGATCATGAATATGGGTCAGCAAAACCAGGATGCAGCAAAACTTGAGGAGGAGAGAAATGCAAAACTTCTGAAATTGAAGGATAGCGGATATAAACTGTACTGGATTGGATGCGGAAAGGATGATTTTGTATACAAGAGCGTGATTACCTTAAGGGCTGCTCTTGATAAGGCAGAGATTAAATATACTTACCGCGAAAGCACTGGTGGACATACCTGGGCAAACTGGAGGATATATCTTTCAGAATTTGCTCCTCTGTTATTCAGGTGATGAAGGGAATAGAATTTATATAAGGATTGTCTAATAGAAGATTTTAAACCAGTATACAATCTGTAAAGCTTGTTAAGATGTTCCTTTGTGTTCCTTCGTGAAATCCTTTGAGTCCTTTGTGGTAAAAAAAAATCATTTAACCACTAAGTATCACAAAGGTATAACACTAAGTATCACAAAGGGATATCACATATATTCTCGTAAAAATTACAATGAAAAGAAAACTTTTTGCAATTGTGATCGCTGCTGTTTTTGTCTTTAATCTGCAGGGTCAGAACCGATGGAATCTCCAGCCTGACGGAAGTATCTCCTGGACGGTTAAAATAGGTGAGGCTCATTCTGACAACATCGAAATGAGCGGACGGTTTATATCCATGATCACAACCTACGGGGTTGATGAAAAAGGAAAACTTATAACGCTGAAACAGCTCGTTTTCCCGATGCTGCGGACCATTCCCAACGATACCCATGCCAGTCTGATATACACATTCGGAGCAGAGGCAGAACCAGTTATTAAAATCAATAACAGGCCTGCAAATGAACAGGTCAACGGATTCTCCCTGCGTGGTATATTAAGAGTCTCAAGTACAATAAATAATAATGTCATTGTCACCCGGGAGTTTTTTCCGTCAACTGATAAACCGGTTAGCATAG
>Ga0208980_10001719_pt1 | contig 13311 bp, 7 predicted proteins | sample WetSurMetagenome_3_FD_187993 | JGI IMG/M metagenome (GOLD analysis project Ga0208980, IMG submission 187993) | Wetland microbial communities from Twitchell Island in the Sacramento Delta, sample from surface sediment Aug2011 Site A1 Bulk (version 2) | ecosystem: Environmental > Aquatic > Marine...
AATGGAAAAGATACTAATCATAGAGGATGAGGATAGGATCCTGATGGGACTGGAAGATAACCTCATAATTGAGGGATACGAGGTCTCAAGCGCAACAGACGGACTAAAAGGATTTTCCATGGCCAAAGAACAATCCTTTGACCTTATCATCCTTGATATTATGCTGCCAAAGATGAATGGATTTGAGGTATGTAAACAATTGCGGCAAGCTGGAATTACTACTCCGATTCTTATTTTGACTGCTAAAAGTCAGGAGGTAGATAAAGTCCTCGGACTGGAGATAGGAGCTGATGATTACGTCACAAAACCATTCAGTCCGCGTGAACTTATTGCACGGGTAAATGCCATTATAAGAAGGACGAGGTTAAATCAGCCAGATATCGGGAAATTTAGATTTGGCAATGTGGATGTTGATTTCAAAAAGTACGAAGCGAAGAAAAGAGGACAACCAATCAGCCTAACGGCGCTTGAATTTACACTTCTTCATTTCCTTATAAAACATGAGGAACAAGTGGTCAGTCGTGACTCAATACTTGATAATGTCTGGGGCAACAGCGTGTTTGTTTACCCCCGTACAATAGATACCCATATCGCTAATCTTAGAAAGAAAATTGAAGACGATCCGGAAAATCCCAAATTTATTATAGGTGTGCGAAGCATTGGATATAAATTTAAGACTGATCAATCTTGACCATATTTAACCACGGTCCCAATAGTATTGCTATCGGGGTCACGGAGTTTTCACTGATTTTCACAGAGTTAAACCTCCTCGAGAGTATTAACTTTCACAAAGGAGGAACTCCGTGTTCTTACTCAGTGTAACTCCGAGTAATCTCCGTGGTTAAAAAAATATATGATCAGAATACTTCAATTTATTCTTCCATTTCCGGGACCTTGTTCAATTCTTAACAGAATTTCTCTAGATCTTAACACCTAACTTCTTGATTTTACCGATATTTACTTATAATAGGCTATTCGGTACCAATGAAATCCACTAATCCCGGATCACGAAGACAAAAGATAATCCTGTATTATGGACTTGCTGTTATTCTGCCTGGTATAGTTCTGGTTTTTTTAGCCTACCGGGGCATCCGTAACGATCAGGCTCTGCGCGAGAAAGAAAACCGGAGGAAACTTGAAATTAACAGTCAGGATTTTTTTAGCAGAATTGACTCCGGATTGGTGGAATTCATAAAGGAACAGACCACTGATTCAATACTTGCAGGTAAAGGCAAAAGCGATCCTTCAGTGCTTATTTTATTTGTCGAAGACGCCAGCGGTTCAAAAAAACTCATAAGCCACCAACTGCTTTATCTTCCTTCGGAACTGCTTCCCATCAAACCTGAGAAATTAATGCAATCTATCGGCATGAAGGAAGGACAGAGACTTGAATATATCGAACGAAGGTTTTCAGACGCACTCAGATTTTACCAGGATATTGTCCTCAAGACGAATGATCCGGCAGAAAAAATCAGGGCACTGGTTTCTTCAGCCCGGTTGTACAACAAGATGAACCAGCCTGAACGGGCTGAAAACCTGTATGATGAGATACGAAAAGATTATTCGGGTAGCCTTCTTAATGGAGAAATACCTGTCAGCCTGATTGCCGGTCTGGAAATTCTGAAAATCAATCAGGTCAGAGGAGAAATTGATGAAATGAGCAACAATTCCCGACAGTATCTGGAGCTTTTACTTCACCCACCATGTGAATACGACAAGAATCAGTTTGACATGTTTTATCAATCTTTCAAAGATATTATCCGGGAAAAAGATAAGTTGAATGATTCCATAATTGCTGAACTTGTTACTCAAAGAACTCGCACTGATTATCTGATCAGAATACTCACTGGTCCAAATCTGATAACAATTAACGATAATAATCATTTTAAAGGTGACAATAATGGGCAGTTATCGTGTGTTCCAATTAATTCAGCTGGGCTTGCAGCTGTGTATTTGTCAAGGATTAAAGACAATGATGTTCAACTAACCATGGTGATTGATTTCCCGGTCTATTTCAAATCAATATCAGAAAAGCTCATCAAAAAACTTGATGCGGGTTCTTCAATAAATGTAAAAATTGAAGATGAGATTGGGAAGGTTATTTTCTCAAAAGTCTCAAAGGAAGAGACAAACTTCATTTCTTTCCAATTTCCGGAATATCTTCCCCAATGGGAATTAATTATAAGTGAAAATAAACCCGGATTCATTGCAGCATTATTTAAAACCGGAAGAGGCATTTATCTTTTTATTTTTATTCTGATCGCACTCCTGATGGTTCTCGGTTTTGCTTTTGTAATGTATTCCATCAACACCGAACTCAGGCTGAATAAACTGAAATCGGAATTCATCTCCAATGTATCGCATGAGCTTAAAAGTCCGCTTACTTCCATCAGGATGATGACTGAAATGCTGTATCACAAACGGGTGGAGACAGAAGAGCGCAAATCAGCATATTATTCAGCTATGCTCGAAGAAAGCGAGCACCTGAGTCATTTGCTGGATAATATCCTGGATTTTTCACGAATGGAAGATGATCGCAAAAAATATGATTTTACCGATCTTGACCTGGATGATCTTCTCGTGAAGTTTCTGGAATCAGCCCGGGAAAGGATAAAGGAACAGGGTTTTGAAATCAGGTACAATCGTCCTGACAAGGTGTCTCTGATCAGGGGTGACAGGGATGCCATACAACAGGTATTTTATAACCTTTTTGACAATGCAATAAAATTTTCCGGAACATCAAGAATAATTGACGTTACCCTTTCTCCACAAGATGAAGAAATAATGTTTAGCGTGAAGGATTACGGAATAGGTATTTCTGCTAAAGATCAGGAAAAGATATTTGACAGATTCTACCGCGGTGATAAACCCCAAAAGCTGGGAATTAAAGGAAGCGGCATCGGGCTTACGATCGTGAAACAGATTGTTGAAGCTCATGGGGGAATAATAGAGGTTGAAAGCGAAGTCGGTAAAGGAAGCTTGTTTACGGTAAGGTTACCATTGAGCTAGGTTTGCAGTTCGCAGTCCGTAGTCGGCAGTCGGCAGTCGGCAGTCGGCAGTCAGCAGTCGGCAGTCGGCAGTCCGCAGTCCACAGTCGGCAGTCCACAGTCGGCAATCCACAATTCTCCGGTTGGAGACTGGAGACTGGAGACTGAAGACTGGAGACTTTGAACAAATTTGGATAATATGAAAAAGATACTAATAATTGAAGATGCCCGGAACATCCGGATGGCACTTGAAGACGATTTCAAATTTGAAGGCTACCAGGTAGATTCTGCCGCAACCGGACCAGAAGGGCTTGAAAAAGCACTGGATCTGAACCTTGATGTTATCATTCTTGACCTGATGCTGCCGGAATTGAACGGGCTGGAGATATGCAAGGAATTACGGCGACGTAATATCGGAACTCCAATAATTATGCTGACTGCAAAGAGCCAGGAATTCGACAAGGTACTCGGACTTGAACTTGGAGCCGACGATTATATAACAAAACCATTCAGCCCGTTTGAGCTCCATGCCCGTGTAAAGGCCCTCCTGCGCAGGTCAGAGATCAGGGATCAGCAGACTGCTGCAGCCACAATACAATTTGGCCCATTTGAACTGGACCCTTCAAAATACACTCTTACGAAAAACAATGTGCCGGTTCAGCTTACGACAATTGAGTTTGCCTTGATGAAGCTTCTGTTGCAGCATTCCGGAAAAGTAATCAGGCGGGATGATATTCTTCGAAGTGTCTGGGGCAAGGAGGTGTATGTAACCCCAAGAACTGTGGACACCCATATTGCCAACCTGCGGAAGAAAATTGAAGATGATCAGGAGCAATCACACTGGATTACCGGCATACGGGGTGCAGGATATAAATTTGATCCGCATGAATCTTAACCTGATCTTAACCAAACTTATCCGGATGTTAATATGCTTAACGCGTACAGACGATACCTTTATCAAAAAATAATCCGTATTATGAAAACACGTCTGTTTTTTATTCTTGCCTTTGTATTCCTGGCCGGATCCCTTTCCGCCCAGGACAACAAGGCATCGATAGCGCTGACAGCAGCAATTTATGAGGAAGAAGTAACAGGCAACCTCGATAAGGCTGTTGAGCTTTACCTGGATATTCTGAAAAAGTACCCCAATGATCGGCCGGTGGCCGCTAAAACCCTTTATCATCTTGGTCTGGTCAATGAAAAAATGGGCAGACAAAAAGCCAGTGAGTATTTCACACGCCTGGTAAACACTTATCCGGATCAGGCCGATATGGTAGCCCTGGCAAAAACAAAGCTTGCTGAACTTGGTGGTGCGGGAGTCGCCAAAACCGGGGGACTTATAACACGCCGGATTCTTTCAGATGCTTCTGGTGTTAATGGTAAGTTAACTGCAGATGGCAAGTACATCAGCAGTCTGGACTGGGAGACGGGTGACGTCATCCAGGTAGATGTTGAGGGCGGACAAACGAGCCGCATAACCAACAAAGGGCTCCGAACCGAGAGACTCTACTACGTCGAAGGTTACGCATTCTCACGCGATGGAAAACAAATCGCATTCGACAGGTATACTGCAGAGGGAAAGCCTCAACTGCTGATCAGAAACCTGGATGGTTCAGGCCTTCGCACACTTTACAATGAGAGCAGCACCATTCCCTTTGACTGGTCGCCTGACGGAGGGTCCATCCTGGCACTGCGCGGCATAATAAAAAACAATGTGATGGAATTGGTTCTGATCTCGACAAAGGACAGCTCGGCGCGTGTTTTGAAGAAGATTGAATCGGGCCCATATGTGCTTAAAAGAGCCACTTTCGCTCCTGACGGACAAACCATTGCATTCAGTCTGGTTAATGATGGAAATCCACCACAAGGTGAAATTTACTTGATGACTGTTGATGGCCGTAATGAGGTTGTTGTTGCCGGGCATCCTGCGGAAGATGAACTGCTTGCCTGGACGCCTGACGGGGGAAATCTTCTTTTTCTCAGCAACCGCTCAGGTACATGGGACATCTGGACTGTCCACATCACCAGTGGAAAGCAGCAAGGAGAACCAGAACTACTGAAGAAGGACTTCGGCAAGGATTCGAAATTTCTTGGCTTTACCCCTGATGGCTCCCTTTATTACAAAACTCTGACGCCTTTAGGTCAGCTTTATTTTGGCGAGGTTGATCTGGAAAGCGGGAAGGTACTGGCACCACCTGCTCCGGTCAGTACAAGGATTAATGGTCCGCCATCGAGAATAATCTGGTCACCCGATGGCAAAAGTCTTCTCTATATTTCGGGCGGACGGGCTTTGGGTAATGGAAATAACAACCTTACGATACGATCCACCGAAACAGGGGAGGAGCGGTTTCTTTCTACACGTCTTCTTAATATCTGGGATATTTACTGGGCACCGGATAGTCGCTCCATCCTCGCCTGGGGAATGACAGTAAAGGAAAATGCACTCTTCCGGATTGACACTGAAACAGGAGAGATAACCAAGTTGGCAGATGGACGCTGGGCTCCAAGGATTAGTACAGATGGCAAGACCATGGTTTACATGGGAAACGGAGGGATCACAAAACGCAACCTTTACACAGGTGAAGAGGTGGTCGGCGTCAAAGTAGGGACAAAAGTACTCAACAACTATGACGATCTCTCTCCGGACTGCCAGAAAGCGGCGTTTCAGGAGAATGGCAATATATATACAGTGTCCCTCAATGGTGGGGAGCCACATAATTTATTCCCCGGGTTGACTAATTATTACGTACTTAGGTGGACCAGGGATGGGAGTTACATCATCGCCCAGGCACTCGATAACATCTCGGGATGGTATGCTGCGACCAGTGAAATCTGGCGTATTCCGGTGCAAGGGGCAACGCCTCTGAAGCTGGACCTTTCCGTTCCCAAAATGGAGTTCTTTGCCCTTCATCCCGACAACCGGCACTTTGCGTACAGCGTTAATGAAGGAACCAAACAAGAATTGTGGGTGATGGAGAACTTTTTGCCGAAATAAAAGACTCAAGATTTTTAACCACGGTGTTTCACGGAGTTATAACGGAGTTACACTGTTTAAGAACTCTGTGTTCTTACTCCGCGTAACTCCGTGTCACTCCGTGGTTAATGCATTTTTTCTTCAAATATAGTCCTGTAATTATACATTCAGGGAATTGAACCTGTAACCAATATCTCTCACACTTTCGATATATTTTGGCTTTGACGGATTGTCTTCAAGCTTTTTTCTGAGATCGAGTATGAAATTATCAATGGTCCTGGTGGTGGGCAACGCTTCATAACCCCAGACTTCATTTAGCAGATCATACCGGTGAACAGCCTCTCCTTCATGCCTGATGAAATACTCCAGTATTGCAAATTCTTTGCTTGAGAGCTTTATTTCCTTATCATTACGGAAACCCTTCAGTTTTTTGAAATCAAGCCTGATATTCCCAAATGAATATTCATCCGGGATATCCGGTTCATCTTTTATCCTCCTGAAGGCAACCCTTATCCTTGCCAGAAGCTCAGGCAGACTGAATGGCTTGGTGATATAATCGTCAGCTCCGATATCAAGACCCGAAACTTTGTCCATCTCTGATCCCCTTGCAGTGAGCATTATGATCAGCAAATCCGGTTTTTCTTTCTTGACTCTCCGGCAGATCTCGTATCCGTTCATCCCGGGAAGCATAATATCGAGAAGCAGGAGATCGGCATCTTTCTCCAGAGCCAGTTTCAGCCCTTCCGCCCCATTTGTTTCAGTAATGACTTTATATTCCTCAAGTTCAAGGTTGTCCTTCAGCCCCCGAAGGATGCTGGTGTCGTCTTCTATGATCAGGATCTTTTTATTCATTTTTAGAGTTTTGACCTTCTCTTATTGCCAATTACTTTATTGTTGAATTTAAGTAATGTACCAAATATTTCTTAAACACGGAGTTACACCGAGTTTTTTGCGAAGGTTACACGGAGTAAAAATTGTAACAGTGCAACTCCGTGTTGAACTCCGTGATACGCCGTGGTTAATTTTAAAGATCTTTATCAATATCATTTATCGGTATAATAACCGTAAACCTGCTTCCTTTTCCGATTTCACTGGTAACTGAAATTGAACCATTGTGAGCCTCTATGATTTCCTTTACTACTGTCAATCCGAGACCTGTTCCGCTGATACTTTCCTTTTGTTCGATACGGTAGAATTCTTCAAATATCCTGGATAATTTATCTTCAGCGATGCCAATACCACGGTCTTCTACCTCAATACAGATATGACCTGAATTCTGAAATAGCCGGATAGAGATTTTTTTTGTATCAGTAGAATATTTGATAGCATTGCTAAGTAAATTATCAATAGCCTGTTTCATTTTTTCAGGATCAACTTCAGCGCTTATTTTTTCATCCAATTCCGTTAATATTTCAAAATTCTCTTTTTCAAACCAATAATTCATTTCGTGTATTGCTGTTTTCAGGACAGAGGCCAGATTTGAATTAACAAAATGGTACTCCGGTTTGCCTTTTTCCATTTTTGAAAATTCCAGGATGTTGTTGATCATCCTTTTCAACCGTTCGCTTTCATTCACAACCACTGACAAATATTCCTTTTGCACAGAGGTTGATTTTACCCTTCCCATCATAAGGGACTCGGCATACATACGTATGGAGGTCAGTGGTGTCTTCAATTCATGGGTTACATTCGAGATGAAATCAGATCTTAAGCGGGCAATATGTTTTTCCCTTCTGATATCCCTTAAAATCAATACGACACCTAATAGCATTGCAAGCAGAAGTAGTACTGAGGCAATCCCGTAGATCCAGCTTCTTCGTTTTATTAAATCTTTTATCAGGTTTTCATCGTCTGGTTTTATCTCTATCAGCTGCTCCGGAAACAAAGGACTTAGTGGTGAGGTATAGACGAGATTGTCGGCCGGTGTATTTAAGCTATAAGAGGCCGGAAATTCAATTTTATAGTCAAAATATAAACCGGACTGAAGGTCTGTTTTTAAAATTGAATCAAACAGTTTATTACCATCAACTAAAAAGCCCATGGAATTTTCAAACTTTGTGTTGATCAAAAAGAATAACTGCCGTGTACCTGAAACTGAATTAACTACCTTGAAATCATTTCCGGTTGTAAAATGGTTATCCGGAATTCCCTTCCCTATAAGCTTTGAAAGCTCATTTCCGTATTTAAGGGTAAATAGAACCTGCTTCTTTAGACTTTCTATCAGCTTGTTAATATTTGCTGATCTTTCAATGTTGTCAGAAGTGACATCTTTTAACCAGTCTACAACAAGGTTTAATAATTCTTCGGTATTATAATTCAGGGGGATTGAACCGGTTTCAATTTTCTCCACGCAAAACTCAACTGCCGGAAATATCTTTTCACGATTATCGGAATTTGTGATTTTTATAAGCTGAGGTAAAGCATAATATACATATGGATTTCCGTTCTCGTCTTCTGATGCGAAATAGTCAGAAATAATTAAAGTATAACAGTTTACTGCATCTTTAACTTTATTTAGTTTTACTGAGACCCTGCCCAGAGCATTTAATGCTTTAACTGAATCACGGATTCCAATGGAATTATGCAGGCATGATATGTAAAAATCTTTCGCCGATTGCAGATTTTTTTCAATAAATTCTGCTTTTTCTCCTGTACTGAAAGCTGAAGCAAATCTGTTGGAAACTTTTGTAATGGGCTGATTTTCCGATATCCCGATGAAATTTGGATAAAGAAACTGGCCGTCGTTTCTCAGAATGAATGGGTGAATAATAAAATCATGATCAGCAGCTCTTTTTAACAGTGAGTCTTTTAATAATTCAGGCAAAATATTTTCATTTTCGAAACCTGTAGTTATTTTATCTAGTTTGTTTTTTACAGCAGATGAAAACCTTGATGAAAGATCCCTCTGTTCCTCAAGGATCTTTTTCTCAGTCAACTCTTTCAGGTTTGAAATGTTATTGATGCTGAAATATGTTAATACACTTCCTGAGAGGATAACGGCAAGAATAAAAATAACTGTCAGCCTCGCTGCAGGTTTTAGCTTATGGATCATTCAGGTTTTGCTTTATCATTTTTTTTGTGTCATCTTTTCAAGCGGTAGGAAATCCTCCATGAGCCAGAATTCGGTAATTCCGCCTTTCTCACCACCGAAAACAAATTGCTTTCCGTCTGGGGACCAGTCGAGGTGGTATATGGATATATCATCTGCCAGATTAGTTTTAATATCCTCAATGGTTCCATCGTTAATATTCATTAACTTAATTACCTTTCCCTCACGGTCGTTAAAAGCGATCCGCCTGCTGTCGGGTGACCATGCCAGATCAATGCTTGTTCCTCCGACAGGGACTTCACCAACCACCTTCACGACGCCATTTTCAAGATCAAAAATATTCATTGATTTAGCGTTTGGTGGTGTTTTTTCTGCAGTTAAATAGGCGATCATTTTTCCGTCAGGCGACCATAGTGGTGAATTGATCCACTTATCTGATTCTGAAACCAGCATTTTAAGATCTCCTCCGGAGGAATTGACACAATAAATGCTGTATAAGTCGAAAACACCAAAAGGAAGATTTTCCTTTAGCTTTTTCATCCGGAGGAATGCAATTTTATTTCCATCAGGAGACCAGGACGGGCATAAGTCCATAAAAGATCCATTTTCACTGGTGATTTTCTCCGATTTACTGCCATCGATAGAAATTTTCCAGATATGAGTTAATGGAAGACCTCCTATTTGCCCAATCGTGTCTTCCGCTGTCCATGCAGCCGTAACGATCGTTTTCCCATCGGGAGATATTCTGTTTCCACTCTGATTTGCAAATTGCCTGATAATTTTGCCGCCGGGGTTTTTCGTAAGGAGTTGACCGTTTCCACCACCAGCAGGTACTGAAGCAAGCGTTAACCGGTAAACTTCTCCTGCTCCTGTGATCTCGGGTGTTATATAAATAATATTATTTCCATCTCGCGACCATCGTGGTTGCATAGCCCAGCAATCATTCAGAATCCTGGCTGCCTGTCCGCCCTGAGCAGGTAAAGTGTATAAAGCATACTCTTTCCTAGAATTTAGTTCAACTCCGATTTTGTTTTCGGGTGTCCATCCTACCAGGAGCCAGACATCTTCAGTTCCTTCAGGAGCGTTAATGCTGGTTACCTTCCCTTTGGCTTTCATATCTCTTGGAACTTGTACGAAGTTTATCTGCTTTTTCTTGCTGTAATCCAAAAAGGCGATCATATTGCCGTCAGGTGACCATAGAGGACTGGAAGCCTTCCCTGCATCGGCTAGAAGATAAGGAGTCCCTCCCTGAGCAGGGATAATCCATAACCCTAATCCGCCTTCGCCTCTGCCAAAGTTTTTGTCCTCTACGTAAGCAATCCACTTTCCATCGGGAGAAATAACCGGTTCACGGATCTGAATATCCACCAGTTTTTTTGGAGAGCCCCCGGCGATCGGGATGGTATAAACATGCTGTTCATTGTTCTCAATAGAAGAATAGGCAAGATTTTTCCCGTCGGGTGACAGACTAATCCTGTAATTCACCAACGGAGAAGCTCGAAAGTTATCAGCTACTTTCAGCGGTTTGCCGCCGGCAGAGGGGACAACAAAAATACTCTGATTCCATTGCTCGTTTGCAGGTCTGCCTTTTAACGGAAATTCATTAAATGCAATCCATTTCCCATCGCGTGACCAGGAGAGTCCGCTATTCTCCACTTGTATCCCATCAGTGTTCAATTGAACCGGTTTACCGGGTAGATCTGGTCCTAAATTCCCTTTAAGAGGCATTATCCAGAGTTTTTTATCAGAAACCAGGGCAAGATCTTTTCCGTCAGGAGATAATTGTATGGATCCCGAAAGCTTTGTTGGGATTTTTATTTTTGTAAATTTTGGAGTCAGGGGAAGTTCATTTACTTTCTCCGTAATCGGAGCTAACCTGGTTAGTCTTTCCCGGGCATAGGCAACTTCATTTTTCTGGGTCGGATAGTTTGCAACAAGATCCTGATATGCTTTTACCGCCTCGTTTGTTCCCAGTTTTTCATAACATATCCCAATATGTAATAGTGCTTTTGCCCGCAGGGATATATCTGCATTGGAATTGTCTGTAACCTGGGTATATAGATTTATTGCATCCTGCAGGTCGCCTTCTCCCTCTTCTTTGATCAATCCTTTCTGATACAGTTGCTCAGGTGTCTGGGCATTTAAGGAATATGGGCTGACTGCCAGAAGAGTAGCAACAAGAATGATTGTAACAAAAATTGGTCTCATTTTTTGGTCCTCCTTTTAATTTTATTACAAATTTATGGCGACCAGAAATGCCCGTTGTCACGAAAAAGTATAAGTTATGTAAAAATTGTGTCATGACAATTAAATGTATTGTGTATTATAGACGATAAGTGATATTAAAATGTCATTCAAGTCCTGCTATTTGTACAGGTCGTACCAGCAGTGAAGTACATTTATGTTTGAGAATTAGTGGCTCCTAATCTCCCGGAATTTCGCAAGGTGTTCAGCTGTCTCTCTTACAAGTCTCTGGACCTGAAGACCATGTTCAATATCCGGAATAGCTGCCTCACCCTTAATGTCCTTCAGGAATACATAATGAGCATGGATCATCGGCCTGTGCCAGCCTGCCGGAACATGGCCTGATGGAAAGGTGGTGAACGGTTTGTAGTTACTTCCGGTCTGCTGCCGGATCCAGTGACCCGATTCCTCAGTATAGTATTCGAAAAAATCAGGTGATACCGAAGAGTAGCGTATGGATCCTTTCTCTGCATAAAACTCAAAGGAGAGATTATCTCCGGTCCCGGAGCTGATGCGGCTCGATGAAAGAGTACCTGCAGCATGGCTTTTATCGTCAAGAATGGATATCTGGCTGAACAGATCTGATTCAGCAGGCACATCATCAAAATGGCCAGCCTGCAAAGCTCCTGTTATCCTTATATTATTGCCAAGGAAAACGATAAGAAAACTGATCGCGTGCGAACCAAGGTCAGCCATGGCTCCTCCATCAGGTGCAGGTGTAAGACGTGATACCCTTTTATCCCGGTATTCCTTTCGGAGGTAATCGCTATGATAATATTTCAGGTCGAAATGAACAGGTCTTCCCAGTTTCCCTGACTTCCACAAGAACAGAGCCTCCCGGACAGCTGATGTAAATAAATACTGAAATCCCACCTGGAACCTGACTGAAGGATTTGATTCAACCAGTTTCCTGATGGATATTTCTTCCTTCGTATTTGAACAGACTGGTTTTTCAAGATAGATTCGTTTTATTGCTTTCATGCCGAGCGCAGCCCTGAAATGTTCATAATGTACTTTGTTAGGTCCAAGAATAAAAACCGTGTCTATCCTGTCATTATGAAAAAAATCATTAAGACTGCATGCTTCGGCAAATCCAAACCGTTCTGCAAACAACTTACGGCTCTCATTCCTGGCCGAGCATACGGCCGCCAGTTCAATTGATGGAGCATCATTGTAATAATATTTCAGAGAATTAAGTGAAAATGCATGTGAACGTGCAATGCCTCCTGAACCAATAAAGCCTATTATTGTCTTTTTCTCTTCCATGAAATGTTAGTAATATCTAACTAAATTATATTTTAATAAACAGCTTGTTCTTATACAACCAGTAACACAGGTACCACATTGAAGCCCACACTAGCAAGCTGGCAATAATTCCAGTTGTCATCTCCCCTCCCCAGGAAAAGAATAATTTGCTGAATGGTTCGGCAATCCTGCTTAATAATCCGGCGCCTCCGACCGAAAAGAACAGGTAGATGAAAATGCTGTTCATCCCGACAACTATAAAGAACCAGGATCCTTTTGTAAAGAGTTTCTTTACATCAATAAGCCAGTAGCTGAATGCCAGGACAAGTATTGCCCATCCGCCACTTGCGAATACAAATGAAGATGTGGCGATTTTTTTGATGATTGGTGTAATATTTAACAGATCAAGCGAGTATCCGATAATTAACCCTGAGACAGCAGCAATCAGAAGTGTCTGAATTTTCTTTTTTGCAGGCTTATCACTCATAAGAAGTTTGCCGCACAGAACACCCCAGACTGTATGGGCAGTGGTTGAAACAAAGTTCAGTGTTGCCCATTCGCTTGCCTTGTCTACACCTTCGATCTTATTGTTAAACCATGCACCGAGGTTTTCAAAGTTCACCCAGGGATGGTTGAAGCCTTCAACCGGGAAAAATCTGTAAGCAAGATCTATCAGCAACAGAATGACCAGGGTAAAAAACAGCTGGAATTTAAAGCTTTTATTCCTTATTAGGAAAGCAACTATGTATGTGACCGACAGTTGTGCAAGGACATTCTGAAACCTGAAGACAAGATGCCCGGCATCCACAAAA
>Ga0208980_10001720_pt1 | contig 13310 bp, 12 predicted proteins | sample WetSurMetagenome_3_FD_187993 | JGI IMG/M metagenome (GOLD analysis project Ga0208980, IMG submission 187993) | Wetland microbial communities from Twitchell Island in the Sacramento Delta, sample from surface sediment Aug2011 Site A1 Bulk (version 2) | ecosystem: Environmental > Aquatic > Marine...
GAGGGCTTATACAAAAACAAGTATAAATTCATCCTCGCTGAGGAGACGAATCACCGGGCTCTCGCGGGAACACTTGCTGATGCAATGAACGGAGCCGATGTCTTTATCGGTGTCTCGGCACCCGATATTGTTACTGAAGAGATGGTCCGGTCTATGAATGACGGAGCGATTGTGTTTGCTATGGCAAACCCGGTACCGGAGATCATGCCGGACAAAGCAAAAAATGGCGGTGCAATAGTAGTCGGGACCGGGAGAAGTGACTTCCCGAACCAGATCAATAATGTGCTCGCATTTCCCGGTATATTCCGGGGGGCACTGGATGCCCGGGCTACGCGGATTACCGATGAGATGAAGATTGCCGCAGCGCACGCAATTGCAGAATACGTGCCAAAACCCCAGAGAGACCGGATCCTGCCAAATATCCTTGACAAGGAAGTAACACAGGCGGTAGCAGCGGCGGTTGCACGGGCTGCAGAAAGATGCGGGTGCAGCAGAAAACTCTAGTCATTTTTTATTCTCACCATTTCGTACCCTTGATGGCATGGTGTTTGCTCTGCCGGTTAAAGGGACTAGCCAAAAATTGGGTTGACAGAGCAGGACAGCCGGAACCGTCACTTTTTAGCCGGCAAGCAGGTTGGTGTGTTTCGGTGAGATTATGAGATATAAAAAGTGTTTGTGAGTATTCGGGCTAATTCTGACTGATCTGTTTTATCCATCACCCGTATCCGGTGATCTCGTAATCGATCGCGGTAGAATTTTTTGCACATTCTTTTCCGTGAATGAGAACTTCGTCGACCATCTTCTTCAGCAACGTTGGATAGATAGCCCCCACCATTTCCCGGACCGGTTTTCCGTCACAGAAGAATTTGAACGTTGGTGTGCTCCGGACTCCGTACCGTTCAGCAGTCCACTGGCTCGTCATAATGTTGATTCGTGCAAAAATGATGTCGTTCTGGTACTCCACTGCATAATTCCTGAAGTAGGGTTCCATCTGGTGACAGAAGGCACAGTCAGGCGAATAAAACATGACGGCAACCGGTTTTGCGCTTTTTTCAACCGAGCGTTCCCAGGTCAGATCATTTACTTCAATAAGTAATTCCGGTACCTGCTGCGGCGGCACCGGTGTTTTTTCCAATGCGGGCTGTGCGGGCAGCCCCGGCTGGATATTATTTATTAGAATACTTTTTTTATCGTCTGCCATATCCCCCTCACCAGACATTAGAGAATGCGGGAAATATACTTTTTCCTGCCGAAAATATGGTAAGATAATCAGGAAACATACATCATTAATCCGGAAGATGGGTAAGGATGACTGGATTAAGCATCATCGAAACTCTGTATGCCATAATGGAACAGCATACACGTATGAGGATTATTATCAGCTCCAGAATTTGAATTACACCATTTGGTAACCGGATTACCAATATCCCCAAACCCCGATTCCGTTCCTCTGAAGACGGGTACCTGATTTCAGGACAATCACCGTACCCTGCTTCATGAGAAAAATCTCCAATTATCCGTCCGGGGATTACTCCTGTCGGGCAACCGGATTTTTTTTTGACCATGTACCGTGCTCATTTATTGCAGAAGGCATCCAATCACGTTCAATAAGCTTAGGAAGTGAAACGGATGCTGATGCGGATTGGCGGGAAGGACGTCGAAGGAGTCGATGAAACCTGGATTGAAGTAAAAAACCCGGCAACCGGTGAGATTATTGATCGTGTACCTGCCGGAACACCGGAAGATGTCACGGGTGCGACTGAAGCAGCAGAAACGGCTTTTGATTCGTGGGCAGATATGACCATGCGCGAGCGGGGGAAAATTCTATTCCGGACTTCCCGGAAGGTACGGGAACAGTATAAGGATCTCGCGCATCTCCTCACGGTCGAACAGGGAAAACCTCTCAAAGAATCAACCGATGAGGTGAGGGGGTTTGCCAATGTTCTTGAATTCTATGCAGGTATTTCTGCCTGCCAGAATGGCGAAGCGATTCAGCTGGGAGCGGCAGGAGATTGTATCGTTGTCCGTAAACCCCTGGGAGTGTGTGGATCGATCATCCCCTGGAATATGCCGGTCCTGATAATGGGCTGGAAAATAGGTCCTGCATTGCTCGCCGGCAATACCATGGTCTTGAAACCGGCATCCTCAACGCCCCTCACAAATCTGCGTCTTGGCCAGATACTGGAGGAGGAGGGCCTTCCCCCCGGCGTGCTGAATATTGTCACCGGACGGGGTGAAACCGTCGGGACGGCAATGGTAAAGGACGCGATAATTCAGAAGTTGTCATTTACCGGTGATTATGAAACGGGTGTCAGGATTCGGGATATCGCCGGAGCCTCGTTCAAGGATATAGTACTTGAACTGGGGGGATCGGATCCGATGATCGTCATGCAGGATGCTGACATTGACAAGGCAGTTGACGGAGCAGTCCGGGGCAGGTTTTATAATGCCGGCCAGACCTGCACCGCGGTAAAACGGCTGTACGTTCACGAAAAAATCGCTGCCCAGTTCATTCGGAAACTACAGGATCGGGTCGAATCCCTTACCGTCGGAAACGGGCTCGGGTCCAAAGTTGATATCGGCCCGATGAACAGTGCAGAACAAAGGGAGAAAATTTCGCGAAGAATTGAGGAAATGCGAAATAACAAGGAAGGAATAATTCTCACCGGGGGGAATTCCCTGAGAGGGACGGTATATGAAAAAGGATATTTTTACCGTCCGACCCTGGTTACCAATGTCATTCCTGAATCAGGACTTATGACAAATGAAGTTTTTGGACCGGTACTACCGGTTGTGACCATTCCGGATCTTACCAGTGCTATCCGGGAAGCAAATAACACCCGTTTTGGGTTGGGTGCATCGGTCTGGACAAAAGATCTTTCAACGATAAAAAGGGTTTTTAAGGAAGTCAATGCGGGGATCATCTGGGTGAATCGTCACCTGTCTGTTCCTCCGGAAGTGCCGTTTGGAGGGTTAAATGACCGGGGGATAGGACGGGAAAACGGGCAACACGCACCGGAAAGCTACTCGCAGACAAAGACACTGTATCTTGGATGGTAATTTTTTATTGCGGGATTTTTATGTTCTTCCGAAAAGGGAGAAAAACCGGCGATGATGAGGCTATTGTATGCCCTGACCGGCAAGAGTAGATGTTCCCGGTTGTTTCTCCCTCTATAACGCCCTTCATCTCTTCCCGAAAGACCGGAGTGCAAAATTTCATTATATCGGGCGTCACGGCGGATTGCTGTCAGACATTTCTTATGCCGGATTGTGCCGGGAGTGCAATAGATGTACAGTGGCCTGCCCCCAGAATATTCCCATTCCTGACAGGCTCAAAGAAGTTCCCGCGAGATGGAAGGGATGATGAACGTCATCGTTCCGGTCCTTAAGGGAGGACTGAGGCGTATGGATCAGCTGGGGCATATCAGACACAGGTTTGTATTCAGGTAAAAACGCCTCCATGATCGTACCGGATTCCCCGGACCCGACAGAGAAATACTGCCGGGTGAATCTCAGGAACAGATTTTGATCCCCGGAAAAAAGCACAAAAATTCCCAAAATAATGGGATACGATACTAGTATATCGGAGAATGTAAATATATCTGAATCTCAAATCAGCTTAAGTGGGTTACTGTGATCACGGTCCTGTATATTGACAAAGACCCCATTTTTCTGGATTCCGGTAAACGTTTTCTGGAACGTGAAGAGGATATCCGGGTATATACCGCTCTTTCTATACAGGAAGCTCTCCCCTCGCTGAAAAACAGTTCCTTTGATGCAATCATTGCAGATTACCCGATGCGGGAAACAGATGGTATTCAGCTTATTAAGATCGATTATGACAGCCGGAAAACCCCCTGTATCGTCTTTACTGACAGGAACTGTACCGATTCCTTTGATGAGATCATGAGTATGGGGGCTGATTATTACTTCAGGATGACCGGTGACCCCAAATCCCGGTACGCAGAACTTGCCCACCTTGTACGACAGGTGGTCAAGTTCCGGGAAAATGAACGAAAGGTCACTCGTCTCAACCGGGTGTATTCCATACGTGCCCGGGTCAGTGAGGCCATAGTACACATCCATGACCGAATGCAGCTTTTACAGGAGATATGCAAGATCGCTATTCAGGAAGGGGGATACGCGGTGGCATGGATCGGTTTTGAGAATCCAAAAACTCACCGGATAAACCGTGTTGTTGCCAATGGGGCAATAGATGATTTTTTTGTCAATGTGAGGATATCATCCGATGATACTATACATGGTCAGGGTCCAACTGTCACTACCCTGCGAAAAAGAAAATATTCAATCTGTAATGATATCCGGGTCAATGCCCCCCGGCAACATTGGGCAGAACATGCCATTAACAAGGGATACTTTTCAGCAGCAGCATTCCCGATAATCGCCGGTACTACCATGTACGGGGCGATCACCCTCTATTCCCGTGAAAAAAATTTTTTCAGTGATCCTGAAATCCGGTTACTCTGTGGGCTCACTGAAGATGTCTCATTTGCACTTGAAACGATGGAACTGGCTGATATCCGCAGACAGGTCCAGGATGATCTTCAGTCTTCAAAGCACCGTCTGGCAGAAATTATCAATGTTCTCCCGGAACCGACCTTTGCCATTGATGCCAAAGGAACCGTGATCATCTGGAATACCGCGATTGAAAAATTCACCGGAATCAGTTCCGGACAGATTGTGGGGCGGGGGAATTACGAACATTCTTTCCTTATGACTGGGGAACGGGCTCCCGGGCTTCTTGATCTGGTTTTTGCATCAGACAAAGAGCTCGAAAACTATCATTACACCGTTATTCAGCGGAGTCATAAAAGCATCAGGGCAACAATACCCCTTTCCAGCCTGAATGGGAGACCTGTGACGCTTGAAGTCATCGCTTCACCCCTGTATGATCAAAAGGGGCAGTATGCGGGTGCCATTGAATCCCTCCATGAAATCATGGAAACTGGCAAAAAAGATGAAAAATTCCACCAGCTGTTTGATACCGCAGATCATGGCATACTAATCCTGCAATCCGATACCAAAAAAATTATCGATGCAAATTCGTTCATCATTAATCTTACCGGGTATTCACATGAACTCCTGATCGGGCGAAATCTTGGGGAGACCGGTTTTTTTAAAGGTACGGCTACGGAGGGACAATTCTTTGATGAACTGGAAAAAACAGGCTATACCCTGTTCAAGGATATTTCCCTGGAGACAAAAGACGGCAGGATCATCGATGTGGATTTTGTCGGAGAGAAGTATTCATTCAATGAGGAAGAGGTCATCCAGTGTTCCGTATATGACATCTCCGGCCGCAGGCAGATCGAAACTGCCCGTATTTTCGCCAGAAAAAATCTCAATATATTTTCGAGTATGACGAGACATGACATTCTGAATCAATTGATGGTCGTGAGTGGTTCTCTGGAACTTGCATCCTATGGATTGCAGGATCCTGATCTCCTGCAACATCTGAATCGCGCCCAGACCGCGGCAAAGAATATTCAGCGGCAGACTACGTTCTCCCGCGAATATGAAAATCTTGGAGCGACAGATCCGGTCTGGCAATCGGTATCTGCGGTCATTCACCGGGCATTCTTTGAGCTCCAGACCGACGTCATCACCCTCAGTCAGCCGGAAGATGCGATTGATGTTTTTGCAGACCCGTCACTTGAGAAGGTCTTTTTTCATGTGTTCAGTTATTCATATAAATACGGCGAAAAGGTTACCCGTATTGAGGTTTCTTACCAGTATACCACAACAGGACTTATCCTGACAATCGTTGATAATGGGATCGGAATATTGCCGGAAGACAAAGCCCGTCTCTTTGCACGAAGTGGCGGGAATGAAAAGACACTCGGGCTTTTCCTTGCGCAAAAAATCCTTGAAATTACTGGTTTGACGATCAGGGAATGCGGTGAATATCAGAAAGGCAGCCGGTTTGAAATTATTATTCCGGCCAATGGATTCCGCACCGGTTCACCCACGACCTGAAGCAACCGTGTTTTTTAAGAGATCTGTTGTTTTCTCTCGGGAATCTCCTCTTTGGGAAACAACAGGGTGGTGGTTGACGACTTGGTTCTGCCGATGATGTACGATCTTGCCTGACCCTCTCCAACAAAAACTAAATCCTCTCCAGAACCATAATAAAAAATAATGATTTCCCTTCTCTATGTGGATGATGAGCCGGATTTGCTCGATCTCTGCAAACTTTTTCTTGAGCGGGAAAAAGAATTCTTTGTTGTTACCGTAACGTCTGCCCAAAAGGGTATTGAAGTCCTAAACGAAGTGGCAATAGATGCCATCATTTCCGATTACCAGATGCCGTCCATGGATGGGATAGAATTTCTCAAACAAGTGAGAACGGAATACAAGGACATTCCTTTCATTCTTTTCACCGGGAAGGGTCGGGAAGAAGTTGCAATCGAGGCCTTCGACAATGGTGCTGACTTTTACCTCCAGAAAGGGGGGGATCCCCGTGCCCAGTTCGGTGAACTGAGTCATAAAATTCGTCAGGCGATCCGGAGGAAGAAGGCAGAGGAGGAGCTCCGCATGATGCACTCCACCGTCAGTAATGCTCCAGAGGGGATCCTCTGGATTAATGAAGACGGTGGAATAACGTTTTTTAATGATACCATATGTGAAATGCTCGGGTATACACGGGAAGAATTTGCCCGCCTTGCTATCAGGGATATCAGCCCGCATTTTATTGAGAATCATCTGGATAATAACGGGTTCCAGAAAAAACAAAGAAAAATCCGGACCGTCCAGGACATCAACCGGAAAAAAGATGGATCTCTTATCCCAGTGGAAATCTCCCTTAATTATAGCGAATTTGGACCCCGGTTATACGTATTTGCATTTGTACGGGATATTACGGACCGGAAGAAAGCTGATGATGAGTTAAAGTCTGCGTATGAAAAGAATCAGGGTCTGATGGACCATGCGAATGATGCTATTTTTATTGCAGACGCAGAAACCGGGATGCTTCTTGATGCAAATAAAAAAATGCAGGAATTGATCGGAAGAACGCTTTCTGAAATCCAGACCCTGCATGAAAGCGACCTTCACCCCCAGGGTGAGGAGGAAAAGTACCGTGCATATTTTAAAAAACACGCTCAGGAAGGAACGGGCCATCAGGAGGAGATTGTTGTTGATCGTAAAGGGATCCAGATCCCGGTCATTGTCAGCACGACTGTCCTCTACCTGAGCGGCAGACGATGTTTGATGGGTATTTTTCACGATATATCAGATATTAAAAAAGCCCATGATGCCCTCCGGCTCGCAAATAAGAAACTGAACCTTCTTGCCGAGATAACCCGGCATGATATCAGGAATAAGCTCACGATACTCAGCGGATATGTGGAACTGTTCACGGATCATCCTCCTGAACCCCTGCATTCCATGTATCTAGCAAAGCTGAAAAGTGCGGTAAAAATGATCGAGGCGAATATCGAATTCACCAAATTGTACCAGGATCTCGGCGTCGTTGCACCGGTCTGGCAGAACGTTGATGATACCTTCTTCAGAGCCTGCACTCATGTCGACATTAAACACATACGATTCCAGTCAGATACCGGGGGTCTGGAGATTTTTGCCGACCCGTTGCTGGAACGGGTATTTTATAATATTGTTGCAAATGCAGTGGAACATGGTAACGAAGTATCCGTAATCCGGCTCTCCGCTAGTGAATCTCCTGATGGTCTCTTAATCCGGATCGAAGATGATGGCATTGGAATCCCGCCACATGACAAGGAAACGATCTTTCAGCGGGGATTTGGTAAAAATACCGGCCTCGGGTTATTTCTCTCCCGTGAGATCCTGTCCATTACCAATATTACGATAAAAGAAACCGGAGAATTCCAGCATGGTGCCTGTTTTGAGATGTGCGCTCCAAAAGGTGTGTATCGTTTTTCAGAAAAGTAGCGCACAAATGAGGATTGAAAGCCGGACTGATATCCCTTCACTATAATTACCGGGTTTATTTCCGTCTGGTTTCACCAGTAGTTTAGAAGAAAGGAAAAAACGAACAATCCTTTGTAATCTGCAACCTGAAATAAAAATACTGCTCTGTGCACGGTGTTTCTGAAAAATGAATTCAGAATTACTGATTCAGGAATATCAATCCAGCGGGATGGTCTCCAGCTGCGAGACGAGCTCCCAGATTCTCGTCCGGGCATGAATTGGCATATTGGGATCATTGGAAATTTCATCAATCTTTGAAATTGCTTCTGCAGCGCGCAGTCCCATCGCCTTAGAATTGTTGGTGAGCAGCGTCCGGGTTTCGTCAGCCACGCGCCGGATATTTCTGGGTATAGAACTGTCTTCCTGAATACGCTGCAGCATCAGGATGCAGTTTTCCATTGTTTTTTCAGGGTTGGTCATGGTATTACCTGCCTGTGTACCTGTAGTTAATACGTGGAACCGACATATATATGTTAAATATAGAGTCAATACTGATTTCATGCCGATGCGCAAGGAAGACGAAATTATGGCAGAGTATCTCCTTAAAGGGGGAAAAATGCTTGACAAGTCCTGTAAAACCTGCGGATGCCCCCTTTTTGAAGTCAAGGGCAGAACGACCTGTGTCGTCTGTGAAGAGAACAAGACCCCGGCATCTGAGCAGGATACCGCTGTCGCAGACAATGATTCCGCAACTCCGCACGGATATGAATGCACGTGTTCAACAGCAGAGCCTTCGCAGGAATGTCTGATGCTCGCTGACGCACTGGCATGCACTATTCACGTGCTCTGTGAGCGTATCCGCACCGAACATGACCCAGACAATATCCTGACGCTGATGAGCGCGGTGAAGACAGGAGCGGAATCACTCCGCATCCTGTGTCAGTTATAAGGGCGGCGACAGAGATCAAAGATCCGGTGTCCGGTTTTTTCCCCGATTCCTTTTATCGCGAGTAACTCGTTAAGGCTGGCATTTGCAATTGCCTGGACAGATCCGAAATGAGAAAGGAGGAGCCGTGCATTCTTCAATCCGATTTCGGGGAATGCAGAGATGATGTATTCCTGTTCATCACGAAGAGATCGATGGGATTTATGCGGGTGGATCTTGTGCTCGCCCCGTCCGCCCTCCTCACGTTTCGCCAGCACAAAAAGCATCTGTGCCGTATCCTGTTCATCGCGGGTAAAAAGCAGCGAGACTCCCAAATCGAGGGTGAGGGCAGCGAGTACTCCCCGGATTGCATTCGGATGGATATCACGTTGCGAATACAGATCATTGCCTTCAATAATGATCACCGGACGGGGAACTGCCTCTGCCATGGTCTTGATCTGGCCTAGCAGATCCCGGTCAATCAGGGTATCGACAAAATCCCGGACTGTTTTCCGCTCGATAAGAATCCGATCCCCGATTGCATAATCCCCATGTGGCAGCCTTTGAAGACGGATCGCAGCACCCATTCCGGAGAGAACTTCAACCACTTTTGATGAAGTTTCCCGGTCATCGATAGTAATTGCCGGCCCCTGCACCGTAAACTCTTCAATACTTGCCTGTTCAGCCAGGACTGGCTTTGGCAGGGGGGACTGCATACTTCCCATTTCTTTCATGCCCTTTTGCATCATCGTCTCCTTGGCCTGGCTGACATGACGAAATATTTCGTCAGAGGTTCCTTTCGTGACGAGAACGACTACCCTTCCTGCCCCGGACCTCCCGGTTCTTCCTTTACGCTGGATCGATCGGATCTCAGAGGGAACCGCTTCGTAAAAGATCACCAGGTCCGTGGAGGGAACATCAAGACCTTCTTCACCAACTGAAGTGGCGATGAGTACTTTGAACTCCCCTTCGCGGAACCTCGTGAGAGCTGCAATCTGCTTTTTCTGGGAGAGTCCCTTCTCTGTATCTTTGGTGGCCTGGCCAACAAACCGTTCGCACGCGATCCCGTTTCTCGTCAGGAAATCCACCAGAAGTTGTACCGTATCCCGGTACGTGGCAAAAATGATGATCCGGCTGTCTGGATGATGGGCCAGTTGCTCGCGGACCAGGTTTAGGGTGATCTCCGGTTTTGGGTGGAGTTCCCTGCTCCATTCAAGGGATTGTTCGAAGAGTTCGTGGAAGGAAGGATCTTTTGCCAGGCCCTGGCTTGCCTTGCTTCCACCAGAACCTGTCCCCTCTGCAACCAGTTTGGCTAGATACCCCTTCAGCACTTCACTTCCCTGGGATTCTGCAAGGGTGATCGCGTGCCTGAGCTTCATACATGCTGCATACACAGAGGCTGCAGAATACGCTACAGGGTCGTGATTTGCGATCCGCTGTTGAATCTGGGCATTGATTTCATTAAAAACTTTCATTGACAGTTTTTCACGCTTCGGGACAGTGAAATTGAGCGACGCCAGAAGTGCGAGACGCTCGTCAATGAGAGCGTTAATGATCATAATCGCCCGTTTGAGTTCAGGAGGAAGATCGATATTGAGAAACTCGATTTCCCGTTCAAAAACATAGGGACGTACATCAGGATCATGTTCGGTCCGGTTTTCAACGCGGGAGATCCCCAGGTTCATGCAGACTTCCTGCACCTTTTCCCTGATACCTCCTGGGGAAGCAGTCATCGCAAGAACCAGGGGTTTGTCAGCAGTTGAAAGATAACGCTGTGCAAGGAATACATAGGCATAATTCCCCGTCGCCCGGTGGCATTCGTCAACGATGAGAAGGGAAACGTCTTTTAGCGTGTAGCGTCCGGCAATCAGGTCGTTTTTTATTACCTGGGGCGTTGCAAGGATTATCGTCGCCTTATTCCATTCTTCCGTGCGTTCGAGGGGTGGAGCTTCACCGGTGAACATGACAAAAGGGGAGTGTTCCGATCCCGCCGGACTCTTTGCGAGGAGGAACCGTTCGAAAAAACGAAGATGCTGTTCCACGAGCGGCTTCGTCGGCGCAAGCATAAGTACCCTGCCACCTTCGTTATAGAGACGGGACGCAGCAACCAGGAGAGCGACGGCAGTTTTCCCCAGACCCGTCGGCAGGATCACCATCGTATTTGCATCCAGAGCCTGCATCGCGATGGAGAGCTGGTACTCGCGTGATTCAATAGCGTCAGGTTTGATGAGGGGGTGGCTGATAAATTTCATGGTTTGATTATTTGAGAAGGGACGCGAATTTGATCCGTCCCGCGACCAGGGCTCCAACGGTATCAGTCAATTCGGCGACCGGAATCCGTGCCTGGGACATGGTGTCCCGGTCACGGAGGGTGACAGAATTCGTATCCTTCGTATCATAATCGACCGTGACGGCAAATGGTGTACCGATCTCATCCTGTCTCCGGTACCGCCGACCGATAGCCCCGCTGTCATCGTATTCTGCGAGTATTCCTTTTCTATGAAAGGCATGAGTAATGTCACCCGCAATTATATCAAGGCCATCCCGGGACATAAGCGGGAAAACGGCGACCTGGACAGGAGCGACATTGGGTGAAAGTCGCATTATCGTGCGTTTCTCCCCGTCAGCGATATCCTCATCATATGCCTGTTCCAGGACAGCGTAGCACATCCGATCAATCCCATATGAAGGCTCGATTACATGTGGGGTGATATCCTCTCCCCGGACTTCGATCACTTCATCGCGAATTTCAAATAAACTGGCAGGGATATGTATATTCTCCTCCCCGATCCTGATATCCGCGCCATCGGATGTAGGAATTGCTGTTTCCAGTGCCGCCAAGATTGCTTTCGCTTTCGTACGGTACTGTTTGCCAAGCACACTCATATTCGGAATGATCCTCCGGCGCTTTGTTCTCTTCGGCTCGTCGTACTGGATGAAGATGGTCATCGGGGTTCCGCTTTGTGCAGCATGAGCACGCAGATCATAGTCGGTTCTGTCTACTATTCCAACGGTTTCCACCCAGCCAAAACGCGGAGAAAACACCTCTGCATCCCAGCAATCAGTGGCATAATGCGCCCGTTCATCCGGAAGGTGCTGACGGAACCGGAGTCGTTCCGGTTTGATCCCGATAGTGACCAGAAGTTCGTGAGTCAGGGCAACATAATAGGCAACGTATTCGTTCGCAATAATGCCCCTGTCGACTGCTTCCTGCATGGACATTTCGACCGGATCCTCACATCGCTCCTGCTGGACCCAGGTCAGCAATGGCATCCGATACTCCTTGTAACGCGGGAACGAGGGGTGATGGTTCTTCAGAGCCGGGTGGACAAAAACTTCCGCTTCTGCCTGGGTGAACTCCCGGAGGCGAATCATACCCTGCCGGGGGGAAATCTCATTCCGGTAGGACTTTCCGATCTGCACCGCCCCGAAAGGGAGTTTGTCGCGATAAAACCGGAGAAGGCGGGGAAAATCGACAAACATTCCCTGTGCTGTTTCGGGACGCAGATAACCGACCCTTTGTGAGCCCGGCCCTATAGTGGTCGAAAACATGAGGTTGAAATTGAATACTTCCACGTTGCCAAGAATTTCTTCACAGGCAGGGCATATACAGGAAGTAATGGCCTGAGAGAGTTCATCATTATTCATGACCGAAGCGTTGCGAATATTTCCGGCTTCGGCCACATGATCAGCACGCAGGTATTCCCGGCAATGCGGGCACTGGCACATCTTGTCAGAAAATCCCTTGACATGCCCGGAGGCAATAAAAACTGCTTCCTGGGCTATATTCGGGCATTCAATTTCATAGTAACCTTCCTGGACGATGTAAAAATCCCGCCAGATATTTTCCACACGACGTTTCATCATCGCGCCCAGCGGACCGTAATCAATGAATCCCGCAACAGCACCGTAGCATTCAGAGGTCGGCCAGATAAATCCACGACGTTTGGCAAGTTCCATCACATTTTCAAAAACATCAGGAAAATCTTGTAACAATATCTATCACTTTCCCATTATTCCCGTTTGGTGTAATTTCATTGATTTTTGAGATATTATAATTCACGTTGATAAAGAGGAAGAAAGGCAGGTTTCTGGGGTTTGAATGGTATGTTTTTTTATCAGTTCCTGCACCGGATGGTATCTCGTGTACCAGAAGTATCAACGAATCCGGGTTCCCGACTGCATCGTTAACGAATCGCTCTTTATTCATTGCCAGCATGAATATACGTGCATAATCGGAATCACATTATCAAATCCTTTATTATTATGAACCATCATTGTGTTACTTGATACAAATGGTTAAATTCGGGTTGCTTGTTGCGGGTATTATCGGTATATTTATTGGACTGATGCTCCTTGCCAATCCTGGTTTTCTGGGGACAGGAATAGGGTACGGATTTATTATCGGGGGAATAGTTGTATTTGTATATGGTCTCATTCGATAGCAGGTCAGCATACTGATTATGTATGTACCTTT
>Ga0208980_10001721_pt1 | contig 13309 bp, 7 predicted proteins | sample WetSurMetagenome_3_FD_187993 | JGI IMG/M metagenome (GOLD analysis project Ga0208980, IMG submission 187993) | Wetland microbial communities from Twitchell Island in the Sacramento Delta, sample from surface sediment Aug2011 Site A1 Bulk (version 2) | ecosystem: Environmental > Aquatic > Marine...
ATGCTGAGGAGGTCAGGCAGTTTGGAGAGAGTATAATCAGGCTCCATGCAGAGATTCACTATTGCAAGATCTGCAATAATATTTCCGATACTGAAATATGCAACATATGCAATGATGAAAAAAGAGACAAAACAGTTATCTGTGTTGTGGAAAATATACAGGACGTTATGGCAATTGAGAATACACGGCAATTTAAAGGATTGTATCATGTTCTGGGAGGTATTATCTCTCCGATAGATGGAATAGGGCCGTCTGATCTTAAGATTGACAGTCTCGAAGAGAAGGTGAAATCTGGTATCAAAGAAATCATTTTCGCGCTTAGTACAACAATGGAGGGCGATACAACAAACTATTATCTTTATAAAAGACTAAACAAATATGATGTCAGTCTGACTACCCTGGCTCGCGGAGTAGCCATTGGCGATGAACTTGAATATACAGATGAGATCACCCTTGGACGGGCAATAAACAACAGAAATCCATATATTCAGTAATATGATAATAATACGCTTGAAAATCAATTTATTTATCCCATCCCCAAGGGGTGTAAATTTTTAACTTCTCTGATCAATATCCTTAATTAATGGACTTATCTGTTATAATTGTCAGCTACAATGTCAGTGAATATCTGTATAAATGTCTGATCTCAGTTCAAAAAGCTTCTGAAAAAATTGATTGTGAAATTTTTGTTGTTGATAATAATTCTATTGATAATTCAGGTGAAATGGTCAGAAGTGAGTTTCCTTCAGTAAAACTAATTCTCAATACCGTCAATAAGGGATTTTCAGCTGCAAACAACCAGGCAATAATACAGTCAACAGGTCAATATGTCCTGCTACTGAACCCCGACACAATAGTTGAAGAAGATGCATTCTCTAAATGTATCGTTTTCATGAAAAATCATCCTGATGCCGGTGCCCTGGGAGTAAGAATGGTTAATGGCGAAGGCAGATACCTTCCTGAATCTAAAAGGGGTTTGCCAACACCGGCAGCATCCTTTTTCAAGATATTCGGTTTTTCATTCCTGTTTCCCAGATCAAAACTCTTCAACAGTTATTATCTCTCTCATATTGATTGCAATGAAACCTCAATCACAGAAGTAATCGCCGGTGCATTTATGTTCATAAGAAGGGAAGCACTACAGAAGGCAGGACTACCCGATGAAGATTTTTTCATGTACGGAGAAGATATTGATCTTAGCTACAGAATATTGAGAGCTGGCTTTCACAATTACTATTTTCCTGAGGTTCAGATAATTCATTTCAAAGGCAAAAGCACCGACAGAAATAACTACAATGATATCTTCGACTTTTATAATGCCATGAGAATATATTCAGGAAAACGTCAGAAAGAGAAATTTTCATTACTATACTTTCTAATAATTCCCGCAATCTATTTCAGGGAAGTATTTTCTATTCTCAATCGTTTTTTCAGGATTACATTTCTATGGTGAAGGCTGAAATCATGAAATCTGGATGAATCTGAATCTTTATGCACTCAGTTTCTGAAACATTTCTACAGTCCGGTTGTTTATTATATAAGATTATTATTGGTAAATTTATTGATCGCAACACAGGCACTTACTGGTTGTTTATGGCAGGGAGTTAGGAAGAGAGAAATATTATAAGTAAAAAAAAGTATACATGGCTAGAGTGAACATTTTGTTACCGGCAATGGGAGAAGGTGTAATTGAAGCTACTGTTAACAAATGGCTGGTTAACGAAGGATCAAAGGTTGAGGAGGATGATCCTATTGTTGAGGTTGCAACAGACAAGGTTGATTCTGAAGTCCCGTCACCATTGAAGGGAACAATTGTCTCAATAATTGCAGGTGAGGGATCAGTGACTAAAGTAGGCGAGATTCTGGCTATAATTGAGAGTGATATTGTTCAGACAAAAGAAGAGGTAAAAAAAGTTGAAAAAGAGGTAGAAAGGATCCGGGAGACAATAGAATCAGTAAAACAGGAAAAAAATGAGACTGAGTCATTATCGCACGATATGAAGAGCCGAACACCATCAGGGAAATTCATATCACCTCTGGTAAGAAGTATTGCAGTGCGTGAAGGGATAAGTTATTCCGATCTTGATAAAACAGATGGAACCGGAATGGATGGAAGAATAACCAAGGATGACATCTTAAATTTAATAAGCATACGCAAAAAAGTTTCAGAGACCGAAAAGGCAGAAGAGGCTGTTAAAGGTTCTAAAACAAAAAATAAACCAGATAATCAGACACCTGGAGATGAGATTATTCCTATGGACAGGGTACGTAAGCTGATTGCAGAACATATGGTGATGTCAAAAAGAACTTCACCACATGTGACTTCTTTTATTGACGCTGATGTTACCCGCCTGGTAAACTGGAGAAATGCCAGTAAAGAGAAGTTTCTCGCTGCAGAAGGCCAGAGACTTACTCTGACTCCGATTTTTATTGATGCTGTAGCCAGGGCACTTTATGAGTTTCCGATGGTAAATATTGAAGTTGACGGAAGCAATATAATCAAAAAGAAAAACATCAATATTGGTATGGCAACTGCACTTCCTGATGGAAATCTTATAGTACCCGTAATTAAAAATGCCAATGAGAAAAACCTTACCGGACTGGCAAAAGCTGTCAATGATCTGGCTGAAAGGGCAAGAAACAACAAATTGAAACCCGATGAGATCACAGGTGGTACATTTACAATAACAAATTTCGGAAGTTATAATAACCTTGCAGGCACTCCTATTATTAATCAGCCTCAGGCTGCTATTCTGGGTACCGGTGTCATCAGGAAAACACCAGCTGTTATTGAAGCTCCTGACGGAGACATGATAGCCATTCGGCAGATAATGATATTATCATTAAGTTATGACCACAGGGTAATTGATGGTGCCCTTGCCGGAAAGTTTCTTCATAAAGTAAAGGAAATTCTTGAAAATTATTCCCCTGATATCCCTTAAACAACCAAATAATCTTATGTTTAGTTTCTGAAAATCATTAAACAATAATCAGATTTAGAAAGAAATAGAGTTGTCAGACAAAAAAGGGTTAGAACAAATAACCCTTTTTTCTAAAAATTCAACTATATTAGTAGCTTTGAGTTAAAGGTCATAATACATATGATTTCCCCTATTCTAAAATTAGAAATAAGGAAAACAAATGCTCAGAATGTTTTTTTGCCATCATTCCAAATAGATCTATTTTAATATCATGAGAAGACTTGTTCTGTTTACACTGCTGCTTTTTACAATAATCAATTCCGGTTTATTCTCTCAATCGAAATCAGAAAACAAACTTGTTTTTTATGATGCTGAAAGCTGGATCTTGTTCGAGGACTATAAAGAAGCTCTTCCAAAATATCAACAACTTTTAACCTTATATCCCTCTAATTCAAATTTTAAATACAGGATTGGCCAATGCTTTATAAACACTCCCGGAGAAAAAGAGAAAGCGATTAGTTATCTTGAGGATGCTGTTAAAAATATAAATCCCGATTATAAGGAGGGAAAATTCAGGGAGACTGGTGCTCCATATGATGCACTTTATTATCTCGCCAATGCATACAGGATCAATAATCAGTTAGATAAAGCTCTTGAGACTTATAAACTATTCAAGAAAAACCTCAACTCTGAAGTATATGATTCAAATATTGTAAACCTTCAGATTCAATCGTGCCTTAATGCAAAGGAACTTTTGAATATGCCTCTGTTCATTAAGCAAAAAAACCTCGGCAACATAATAAATGGAAACAACTCTGAATTTAATCCTGTCATTTCAGACAAAGAGGATATGATTGTATTTTCGAGAAGCGGAGCCTTTTATGATGCAATTCTATACTCAACAAAAATTAACGGTCAATGGAGTGAGCCAATAAATATGAATGAGTTACTCCTTGTTGATAAAGATCTTTATCCAACCTCCGTTTCTAAGGATGGCAAAACTCTGTACATGTACAGTTCAGCTGACTATGATGGAATTATTTATAGCTCGAAGTATGAAAATGGCTCATGGTCTCCTGTGGTAAAACTTAATGAAAACATCAATACCAAATACTGGGAGTCTCATGCAACTATTTCGCACGACAATAAGAAACTTTATTTTACAACTAACAGGAAGGGAACTCTCGGAGGTCTTGATATTTATGTTTCCAACAGGGACAGTACCGGGGACTGGGGACCTGCAGTAAACCTTGGACCGGTTATTAATACTCCCTATAATGAGGAATCACCTTTTCTGAGTGAGGATGATAAGACTTTATTCTTTAGTTCAAGGGGGCATTTCAATATGGGTGGTTATGATATATTTTTTTCAACCCTTCTTGATAATGGAGAATGGTCTGTTCCTCTGAATGTTGGCTATCCTATGAACTCAACTGATGATGATGTATTCTTTAAGCCGCTTAAAGAAGGTTATGAGGGATACTATGCAAAAGAGAACCCCGGAGGTTTTGGAAAACAGGATATCTACAGGATTGAGATATTTTCTGACGATCACCCCAGAAAATTCTTTGTAAGAGGCATGGTAAAAGTTGCTGATCTATTGAGTAATATTGAGGACAGCGTTAAGATCAGCGCTATGAATATTAAAACCCCAAATCAGACCATCGTAGTCTATTCCAATCCTAAAACAGGAGAATACGAATTCCAGTTGCCCCAGGGAAATTATCAGGTAACTTATGAGGCTGATAAAAGTGAAAAAATCGTAAAACCCCTTGTTCTTCCACTCACCAATCCTTCAGATAGTTTTGTTCTTCCGGGGACAGTTCTGCCAAAAACGGATTTTGTTGCTGAACTAAGTGTACAGAGCAATAAAACTATTTCTGTAGCGAACGGTGATTCAATACTTTTTCCATTGAAGGTTGAACCAGGTTCCACTCTGACTGTTGAGCACTGGTCAGGTGATTCGTTGATATCAGTTGAAAAATTTTCTATCAGTGATTCAACCTTCAATTATAAAATGGTGCCTGTTGTCGGGGATAATAAGGTCGTATTTAAACTTACTGACAAGTTTAATAATACAACAACGACAGAAGTTTACATTACAAGGTCAAAAGATTTAACCAGGCAACCATTGGTACGCCCTGAATACAGTCGTGTTATTGCACAGAAACAGATAGCTGCATTCATTTTGATGCTTAATAACAGAGCCGATGAAAAACTCAGGAAAGTTATTACAGCTGCTGATTTAGAGCATAAGCAATTCAGCAAAGTCGATGACGTGATATCTTATCTTAGAGAAGAAGCAGCTAAAAAAGGTATAAATCCTGAAGAATTTGATATACTGGCACTTAAGGTTGCCGTTATGGATAATGTACTTACCCAGGCAGCTGTTGATCTTTTAGCTAAATATACTACTGATAACGAACTTAAAAAGATACTCTCAGAGTTGGATATTTATGAGGCAAATCTCAAGACCTGGACCGACCTGCAAGAATATGTCAGGATAAAGACTGGAGGCAGAATTACCCCTGAAGATCTTAATAAAATTGCTGCTGATATCCTGGCAGGTGCTGATCCATCCATATTGGTTTTAAAAGAGAAGATTTTGGCATATGGTAATAGTTCCTCTGATGGTAACATAATTCGTCAGTCAGTTGCCACTATCGACATGAGTAATATCAAATTAAAAGAGAAATGGCTTCAGGCATTTTACAATGAATCTGTCAGGCAGGGCCTTATTCACAACCAGCTGGCAGATATGCTGGTCACGATCAGTTCATTGCCAAATACAAAAGTCGAAGAATACCTCCAGGATCTGTCAGGCCAATCAGAGGAACCTCTAACTTCCACTTTGAAATCGCTTAACCTTAAAAAAGAAAAGATTACATCTCGTAACCAGCTGCTTTTATACATGATTACCAACAAAGATAAGATCAATTATCCTGAAGAAGCAGTTTATAAAGCAATTGCAAATCTTATAATCGCAAAAAACATACCTGCTGAAACTATTGCTGCACAATTGATTCCAGGGCGGAAAGGTCTGTTATGGATTTTATGGGTCCTCCTCGCAACAGGCTTTTGTATCATATTCATTATTTTCTGGAAACGAAGAAAAACCAAAGAGAAGTAAAGAAATCTGAAAATGACCGGTCATCCGGTCATTTTTATAAAATAAGTAGATGAATAATAATTCTTTTCCTATTTTTTAATAAATTTGTTTAATAAACCCTCATGTCTATGAGTAAAATAGCTGTCTGTCTGGTTGTTTCAATTATTTTGTCCGTTTCAGTTTATGCTCAGGAAAATAAGGCTCTTCAGGATGCATTCCTTGAAGCGGAGTTTTTTCTGTTAAATGAGGACTATTCAGATGCATTAAATGACTACCTGCAATTGTATGAAAAATTGCCTGATAATTCAAATCTAGCTTATTGCATAGGAGTCTGTTATCTGAATATCCCGGGTAAAAAGAACCTTTCCATCAGTTATCTTGAGACCGCTTCAAAGAATGTATCAGCAAAACATAAAGAGGGAACTATCAGTCAGACAGCCGCCCCATATGATGCCTTATACGATCTGGCAAAAGCTTATCGCATAAATTACATGTTCGATAAGGCAAAAGAGACCTATTTAAAATATTCAGGGACACTGCTTCCTGATGATCATGAGAACCAGGATTACATCAAACACGAAATTGAAGTTTGCGACATGGCAAAAAATCTGATTGCCAAACCTGTTGCTTTTTCAGAAGAAAATATCGGTGAACTCTTTAATGATGAAAAAGCGAATTTTAATGCCATTATTTCTGCCGATGGCAAGTCGTTTGCATATATGGTTTCGCTTAAATTTTATGATGCTGTGATGTTTTCAAGGCTGGTTAATGGTAAATGGACCGCTCCAATTAATATCACTCCTGAACTGCAGTCAGATGGTGATTTTTACATTTCATGCCTTTCAGCGGATGGAAAACAATTATTTCTATCGAAAGATGATAATTATAACAGCGATATTTTCGTAAGTACATTTGATGGGAAAAGCTGGTCAAAGACAGTTAAACTAAATAAAAATATTAATACCAGGCATTGGGAATCTCACGGTTTTATTTCAGAGGACGGAAATCAACTCATTTTTGCCTCAGACAGACCGGGTGGTTTCGGAGGCCTCGACCTGTATGTATCCCGGAAAGTAAAAGGAGACTGGGGCCCAGCTACGAACCTTGGCCCTGAAATAAACACTCAGTTCAATGAGGACCGGCCGTTCCTAATTAATAACGGGAAGACCTTGTTTTTCAGCTCTCAGGGACATGAGAATATGGGTGGATATGACCTGTTCAGATCTGACCTTCAATCAAACAATTTATGGAGCAAACCTAAAAATCTAGGGTATCCGATTAACACTCCGGATGATAATTTCTTCTTTATGCCAATCGGGGATGGCAAATCAGGGTATTACTCTGTTTTTAAGGAGTCGGGAGGTTTTGGTAAAGAAGATATTTACAAAATCACATTTAAATAAATAATGACTGATTATTAGATTAATAGAATAGAAATATTACTATATTTGTTTTAATGACGAACTTTATAGATAAAACTAACCGGATTTTCCTGCAGCTATTAATTCTGATTATCATCCCGGTTGCTGCCTCAGCTCAGACTACTGATGAGATGAAAAAGATTTTCGGGCAGGCAGAGTCATATTACCTTTATGAAGAGTATGAACTCGCAAATCAGCTGTACATTCTTCTTGAGACTCCTGATAATCTCAATATTAAATATAAAATTGGCACATGCTATCTGAACATTCCTGGTGAAAAAGAGAAATCAATACCATACCTTGAGGAAGCAGTCAAGAATTCAAGCTATGATGCTAAACCGGAATCATATAAAGAGCTTAGATCGCCACTGGATGCCTATTTTTCACTTGCAAAAGCCTATATGATCAACAATGAGCTTGAAAAAGGGCTGAACACACTTTTAACCTTTAAAAAGCTTGCAGAGGATACAAAATCCAAAGGGGGAATGAAAAACCTTGAATATATTGATCAGCAGATTCAAGCCTGCAATAATGCAATTGAATTCAAGGGAAATCCTGTTAAATTCAGCAAAAAACAACTTGGAAGTGATTTCAGCCAGGGTTCAATAAATGACAATCCTGCAGTAAGTTTTGACGGAAATACAATCGTTTATACAGAGCGCAGGGGGCTCGTTAATGTAATATTCTTTTCGAAAAAAGAAAGAGGAAGATGGCAGACACCTGTAGAAATAACTGGTGAGCTAAATGCCGGTGAAGATTGTTCATCATGTTCTCTCAACTTTGACGGCACGGAGTTGTTCCTTTATAAAACTGACAATTATGACGGGGCAATTTATTCATCAAAATATGTAAATGGAACGTGGACCCCAATAAAAAAACTTAACAAAAACATTAACACAAAATATTACGAATCACATGCCGCTGTTTCAGCTGACGGGAAAAAACTATATTTTACAAGCAACCGGAAAAACGGGCAGGACCTCGATATTTACGTATCGGAAAAAGATTCTACCGGGGAGTGGGGTCAGGCAGTAAATCTTGGAACAACAATCAATACACCATTCAATGAGGATACCCCTTTTATTACACAGAACGATACTGTTTTATATTTTAGCTCCGAGGGTCACAATTCAATGGGTGGATTTGACAATTTTAAGAGTCAGAAGCTCGGTTCTGAATGGAAAACTCCTCTTAACCTTGGTTATCCCATTAATTCATCCGATGATGATAAATTTTTTCAACCGGTTAATAACGGATCATATGCTTTCTTTTCGATGACAACAGAGTATAAGAAGAAAGATATATTCTATCTGGGTTTTGGAGGCATAGATGTGAATAAGCTGATAGAAATAGAAGGGAAATTAAGTCTTAGTGACACTACGGTTGCTTTTGATAAAAACTATAAGATCTATATTATTAATAAATCTTCAGGAGATACACTTGACGTAGGCTACCCCAATAAGTTTACAGGTCATTATGGATTTTCTGTTAATCCGGGAGAATTCAGTATAGATTATACCGGAACAGGATATTTTTCACAAAAGATTGACACCACCATCGCGCAGGAGAATTCGGCATTGGTTGTAAATATTGATGTAACACTTTTAAGGGATCCCTCATTTAAAGAAGGCACTCACCAGACGATAGCATATGATAAGATTGACCCTTCTCTTGCTCCTGATATTCAGGCCATTGATTCAAGTATCCTTATCAGAAACATGAATGTTAATGATATTGGCGATAAAAATATTAACGACTCTGATGTTCTCTACTATACAGTACAGGTTATTGCACTTTATAAACCTGTAGATGTAAGCTATTTTAAATACATTACTGATATGAAGGTGATGTATAATGATGTTGATAAATTCTACAGATACACAACCGGGAAATTCACCACGAGGGAAGAGGCTTATAGTTTGATTCAGGAATTGAAAAGGAAAGGATATCCGGAAGATATTTTTGTCAAGAAAGTCTCAAAACAATGAAAAATATTATTAGTAAATGCAGCATTATTTCCCTTCTTTTGTTTTGCTTCTCCTCTGTTTTTTCACAGGGTCTCACAAAGCAACAGCTTAATAAAGCAGTTAAAGAAGCGGATATTGATTACTATTATAATGCAGACTACGAAAAGGCTGCAAGCCAATATGAATATCTGGTAAATATATACCCGGATAATTGTAATCTTCTGGCAAAGCTGGGGATATGCTATCTGAATATTGACGGGAAGAATGCGGAGGCCATGAAACTTCTGGAAAAGGCTTCCTCAAATGTTGTCTCCACTGAAAAAGAATATGATGAACTCGGAGAAAAGGCTCCGCTTGACACCTATCTGTATCGTGCCATTGCATACCACAGGAATGATAGTCTGCAGAAAGCCATCACACTTTATAATGATGCGAAAAAAAGGTTAGCAGGTACTGAAACCTACCAGGAGGATTACATAAATAATCAGATCAGAGATTGTATGTATGCAATTGAAGCTAAAAAGAAACCTCTGACCATTGTTTCTAAACTTTTTGCACCCTGGCTTAGCGAGTATCCGGGTGCATGTAATCCTGTCCTTGCAAAAAATGATTCCGTTTTTGTCTTCACCGTCAAAGAAGGTATTAAAACGCGTATATTATGCTCCTATAAATCCGGATCATGGAAAAGACCTGTGGATATTACCAAACAGCTTGGAGGATATGACAGATTTTATTCAAACTCGATTACAGGTAATGGGAAACAATTAATAATCTACATGGATGATGGTGGTGACGGTAATTTGTATTACAGCATGAGAAAGGACACTACCTGGACAAAAATAACCCGAGTTGGAAAACCTATAAATACTATATATTGGCAATCCCATGGATTCATAACTCCTGATGGAAAAACCATGTACTTTGCCAGCAATATGCCAGGAGGACTGGGAGAACAGGATATCTGGTTCTCGAAAAAGAATGAAAATGGAACATGGGGTGAGCCAGTTAACTGCGGAGATGTTATAAATACCGCTTATAACGAAGATTCTCCATTCTATGATCCTGAAACAGGAGCTTTGATTTTCAGTTCAACCGGATATACGGGGTTAGGAGGTTACGATGTGTTCAGATCAGTTAACAGAAACGGGACATGGACCACCCCGGTTGGTATGCCATTTGCCTTTAATACCACCGGTGATAATACTTTCTTTATACTGAATAATAACGCTCCCGGATTTATCACTAGTATCTATAATGAAAATAATAATACTCGTAATATTTATTCGCTTGTTGCACTTGACCCTGCAGACAAGATAACAACAGCTATTGGCACTGTTTCGCTTCAGGATGGGATGAATATTGATCCCAAAAAGATTCAGATACTCCTTTCTGATTTTAAAAACAGGTCCCAGACTAAGACCTTAAGTATGACCGATGCCTCTTCATTTAAATTCGATATTAAACCAGGAGATTATCAGATTTTTGTTTCTCATCCAGGTTATAAGACTGATACAATTAACCTGAATGTACCACTCTATTTCTCCGGAAATTTAATCGCCCTTAATGCATCTCTTGTACCTGAGAAAGTCTTCTCTGGAGACTTTCTGTCAATTAAAAATATACTTTTTGGGTTTGATAGTTGCTACCTTGATCGTCAGGCAATTGCGAGTCTTGAAATTCTTAAGACTATCCTTAAGAATTACCCCGAATTGACAATTGAAATTGCAGGCTACACTGATTCAAAAGGAAGTACAGCATATAACAATAAACTTGCTGATAAAAGGGCCCAAGCAGCGATTGACTATCTTACTTCATCAGGGATTTCTGCAACCAGATTTGTGAAAAAAGCTTTCGGTAAGTCAAACTTTGTTGCATTAAACACTAATAGTGACGGTTCAGACAATCCTGAAGGAAGAAAGTATAACAGGAGAGTCACATTTGGAGTTGTCAATCCTAAGACAGGAGTAGTTATAAGGCAGGAAACTTATACTCCTGAGCGTCTCCGAAATCCAGGTTCGTTTAAATATAGCATCGTTCTTTTAAAAACAAAAGAAACCCTGTCTCCGAATTATTTTACAAAATTAATTAAGGACGATATGCTGTTTGTCAGAACAATCAAATTGGATACCGTTTCAATTTATGTGCTCGGTGTATTTTATAATAAGGCAGATGCTCAGAAATACCTTATATATTTGAAGGAGAATGGATTGAATCAAGCTTATATTTTGAATCAGTATGAGTTGGACAAAGAATCCGGCTCTGCTGTAAAGAATGATACAAACCTCTCTGTCAACCAGACAAATATACAAGCATATACGGTTCAGGTTAAGGCTACAAAAAAGCAATTGAATATCAGCAGTGTTTTTGTCGGACTCGAAGGAATTAAAGAAATGAAAGCAGATGACGGATTCTACAAATATTTCTATGGTGAATTTAAAACTTTTTCGAAGGCAAAAGAAGCATTGCAGTTCATTAAGAAATCAGGGTATGAAGATGCATTTATCAGGCAAATTAATGTATAGGTTTTCAGGGTATAATGAGGAACAAAGCATATGAAATTCAAAGATATCAAGCTCAGGGCACTTGAGCCTGAAGATCTAGAGCTTCTTTATGAATGGGAAAACAACGTTACTAACTGGGGAATAAGCAATACCATTTCTCCTTTTTCTAAATATATCCTTAAACAGTATCTTGAGAATTCCCATAAGAATATCTATGAAACGGGTCAGCTCAGGCTTATGATTGATCATGTTCCTGATAAGATTACTATTGGAACAATTGATATATTTGACTTTGACCCATTCCATAAGAGAGCTGGAATTGGAATTCTTATCGCTAACGAAGCTTACCGGAGAAAAGGTTACGCATCAATGGCTCTTACCTGTCTTACAGATTACTGTTTCAAAACTCTTCATTTGCACCAGTTGTATTGTAATATAATCGCAAACAACTGTGAAAGTATGGATCTCTTTAAAAAGCAGGGATTTGTTCAGACAGGGCAAAAAAAAGAATGGATAAAGACACCTGAAACTTACATGGATGAATATTTCTTCCAGCTGATTAATAACTAGATACATTTCTTGTAATTCCCTCTCCTATTCAACCCGCTTGCAAGAAGACCACAGGCTGCTGAAATATCAACCCCTCTTGATTTACGGATTGATGCAGAAATCCCTGAAATTACCAGGTTATGTTTAAAGAATTGCATTCGTTCCGCTGAGGATGAAGTATATGTATCATCCGGCATCATATGATACGTTAAAAGATTGACCCTTATTTTTGAACCTGCAAGAAGAGTCTTAATCCCTTCAAGATGCAAATCAGTATCATTCAGATTTTTTATCATTACATAAGCGATTGTCATCCGTCTTTTCTTCTTAAGAGGATAATTCTTCATGATCCGCACAATCTCATTTACATGATATTTCTTTTCGACAGGTACAACAAGTTCTCTTTCATCAGAAAAAGGAGAGTATAGGCTTAAGGTAAGGTTACATTCAGAATTTCCCAGAAATTTTTCAATACCTGGTGTTATTCCAACCGTTGAAACAGTAATATTATGCGGGCTGATTGCCAGTCCCCATTCTGCTGTAAGTATTTTACAGGCTTTTAAAACATTATCAAGGTTGTCCATTGGCTCACCCATACCCATAAACACAACATGAGTAACTTTTGATGCATCAGGGATACTTATAACCTGGTTCACAATTTCACCCGTTGAGAGGTTACCGTGAAATCCGTACCTTCCGGTCACACAAAATGGACAACCCATCCTGCACCCCGACTGAGTTGAGACACAAACCGTATTTCGTTTTCCATCAGGTATATAAACTGTCTCGAACTTTTTCCCTGATTCTGTCCTAAACATATATTTTACTGTCTTATCCGATG
>Ga0208980_10001722_pt1 | contig 13305 bp, 14 predicted proteins | sample WetSurMetagenome_3_FD_187993 | JGI IMG/M metagenome (GOLD analysis project Ga0208980, IMG submission 187993) | Wetland microbial communities from Twitchell Island in the Sacramento Delta, sample from surface sediment Aug2011 Site A1 Bulk (version 2) | ecosystem: Environmental > Aquatic > Marine...
AGGCGCAGGCGATGACGGCCCGCACCGCACGGGGATGTCGTGATCATGACGATTGCTGCAGAATACAGCCTGATACCCTACGAGCCGAGCGGGAATCTGCCGGCCTTCCGCCGCGCGGAGACCATCGCGTATGCAACGGGTGCGCGAAACCCGGCATCCAGGCGCCATGAACCCCAGCCCGCTCCCGTGCTGAGCGACAAACCCCGCCGATCAGCGACCACCTATTCCTTCCACCGCACCATCACGGATTCCCGCGCAGCCGCCACGGGCTTGCGAGTTGACATATTCGTGTAACAGGTTTCTCCCGGAGGACCGGGACGTTTTACCATGCCGGACACGTGTAAAGGAGGCCGCCCATGCCCGCATCCAAATCCCGCATTCCCAATGGCTTCAAGAAAGCCCTCGCTGTCGGCCGGCCGCCGAACGTCGTCAAGCTCTTTCCGAACTCCAACGCCCTGCTGGTCAGCGGCAAATACATCGACCGCGCCATGCTCGCGCGGGGCCAGGCCATCGCCATCGCCGCCAACGGCCGCAATGCGTTCGTCATCCGCGGCGTGTTGAAAGCCGCCCAGCGGGCCAACGCCGCCATCATCATCGAGATTGCCAAATCCGAGGGCGGCGCGGGGGCCTACTGCGCGGTCAACTTCTGGAACATGGCCCGCATCGTGGACGCCTGCTGCAACGAGATGGGCATCACGGTGCCGGTGGCCATCCACGCCGATCACTACGGCATCAAGGGCGCAAAGGACGTCGAGGCCGCCCGGACCGAGATCCCCTCCATGTTCGACGCGGGCATCACGTCGATCGCCATCGACGCCTCCCACCTCCCGGACGATCAGAATCTGCTGGCGAGCATCGAGCTCACCCCCCTTGTCCCCAAGTGGGCCGGCCTCGAGACCGAAGTCGGCGAGATCAAGGGCAAGGAGGGGCTCTCCACGCCGGAGGAGGCCCTTTTCCTGATCCAGGGCCTGAACGCCCACGGCATCTACCCGGACTGGATCGCGTTGAACAACGGCACCACCCACGGCATCGAGGCCAGCGACTCCGGCATCCAGGTGGACCTCACCCGGCGCATCCACGAGACGATCGCCCACTACCGCGTGTCGGGCGCCCAGCACGGCACCTCCGGCAACAGCTCCGAACGGCTGCGGGAGATCGCCGCCCGGACCCGCACCACCAAGGCCAATGTCGCCACCGCGCTGCAGATGATCTCCTGGGGTCTCGAGGTGAACGATTACGGCAACGCCATCCTCGATGCCGGCGGAAGCTTCATCAAGGTCAAAGACCAGGGCGTCAGCGAGGAGATGTGGGCGGAGATCGTGGCCTATGCCCAGGCCCGCAGCCTGAAGGCCGGCGATTACAAGAAGCTCAACCTGCCCTTCGAGAACAAGCTCCTGGGCCTGCCCCGACCGGTCCGGGCACGCATGGCGAAACGGGTGGAGGAGTTCGTCTACGCCATGATCGTGAATGTCTTCAACGCCCGGGACACGGCGCCGCTCGCCATCGAAGCGATTCTGAAGGCGGGCTCCTACTCCCCGGGCCCGAAGGCCAAACGGATCGAAAAGCCCGCGGACTGGACGCCCGAGAAAATCAAGGAGCGCGCGGCGGCTCTCCATGCGGACAAGGGCCCCCAGGGAAACTTCGAAGACTGAAAACGGCGGTAGAGAACCCCGCGCCGCTTGCGCCGGTTCCAACCCGCACAAACGACACTCCCCGCAGACCCCCTTGCGGGGAGTTCCATTTCCAGTTCCCCCGCCGATAATCCAGCCATAGCCGACTCAAATGCCCGAAGTCTTGTGTGATCACGCAGGGTTTGTCCCTGAAAGCCTTCAGTCTTCAGCCTTCCGCCTATCCACCTAAGTTATAATAAATAATGTTATTACAGAACGTTACAAACTACCCCCCGCACTCGCCTGCATTTTTCCCTAAAGTCCTCCGCGAAAGCTGCCGATAGGAACGTCAGGGAGAAACCGAAATGCAGGTCACCAGCTACCAGATGCGCAACGTCCTCGACTGCTTCTGCAAGAAACTGAGCCAGACCCGGAAGCAGGAAAAACCAGAAGGTCCGTTGACCCCGAAGATGACGGGCGAGATGGCCCTGACGCTGGAGGGCAGCCGGAAGGCCACCATGGACAAGATCTCCGAGCAGGTCTTGCACAAGATCAATGAAGCAGGGGGGCTCACCCAACCACCCGCGCAGGCATCGGAGGCGCTATTCGGGGGCAACGGCGCTGCCGACGACGCGGGCGAGCACGCGGAGACCAGTTTCACATTCAACGTGATCGATGCCGTCGACCAGAAACGCACCGCCACGCTGGCCGTGGGGAACACAACCGCCCTCATCAAGCGGCTGGACCGGCTGGCGCAGGCACAACGATCGAACAAAACGGAGTCGTGGGTTTAAAGGATGCAGCACCCGGCGTTCGCCTCAGGCGGATGCGGTAACGGCGAACGTAACGGGTGAACGCTGTCCGGCACCTGTCCGCAGGAACCGGGCGGCTTGAGAAAGCGCCTGTCGGTTGGCAGAACGTCAACCCGGGCAAAAGGAGGAAGCCATGTTTGGTGCCATTGGAGAATCCGCTGTTCACCAGATACCCAGAGGGGTCGGTTATAGCAGCGGAACGGAACAGGATGCCGTGGTCCAGAAAGCCGAGCAGATCATACAAGCGCGGCCGGTGGAGAACTCGGGCGATTCCGGGAAGCCGAAGGCGGGCAGCCAGGACGATGATACCCTGACGAACCGCAACCGGCTGGAAGACGGCAAGATCATTGTCGACACATACGACGGGGACGGCCAACTGGTCAAGGTCAGCCCGCCGGGGTATCTGCCTCCTGGAACGAAGGCCTGACGCGGCCGGCTACCAGGTTTTTCTGACGCGGATGCCGCAGCCGTGCAGGTAGGCTTTGATTTCAGAAATCGCGAAGTTGCCGTAGTGCACCATCGAGGCGATGAGGGCGGCGTCCGCCCTCCCCTCGGTGAGCACGTCGCGGAGGTGTTCCGGCTTGCCGGCGCCGCCCGAGGCGATCACCGGGATCGTCACGTGTCCCGAGACCAGGGCCGTGAGGTTTAGCTCGTAGCCTTCGCAGGTCCCGTCCGCATCAATCGAGTTGAGGCAGATCTCACCCGCCCCGAGTTCCTGCGCCCGCTGCGCCCACGCGAGGGCGTCGATCCCCATGGCGGTCCGGCCGCCGTCGATCACCACTTCGTAGCCCGAGGGAATTCCCGGCCGCACGCCCACGTGTTTCACATCCATCCCCAGCACGATGCACTGGCGGCCGAAGGCCTCGGCCCCGCGGGTGATGATCTCGGGGTCGCGCACGGCCGCGGAGTTGACACTGATCTTTTCGGCCCCGGCCAGCAGCACGGCCCGCATGTCTTCCACGCCGCGAATCCCGCCGCCCACCGAAAACGGGATGAAGATGGTCTCAGCCACCCGGCGCACGACGTCGATCATGATGTTGCGCCGTTCGTGGGAGGCGGTGATGTCGTAGAAGACAATCTCGTCGGCCCCCTGCTCGTAGTAAAACCGGGCCATGTCGACCGGGTCGCCGATGTCGACATTTTCCTGGAAGCGGATGCCCTTGGTGGTTTTACCGTCACGAACGTCCAGGCAGGGAATGATGCGTTTGCTCAGCATGGCGGGTTCCTAAACGGTCGGGTTCCAGGTGCAGAAGTTGGCGAGCATGCGCAGGCCCGGCCGCCCGCTCTTCTCCAGGTGAAACTGGGTGGCCGCGAGGTTGCGCCACCCGAGCACCGATGCAAAGCGGATGCCGTACTCCGTGGTGGCCAGGACGCGGGCCGCATCGTCCGGCACGGGGTAATAGCTGTGCACGAAATAAAACTCGTCCTGCGGGTCGATTCCCGCCGTCAGCGGGTGGGGGGCGCAAACCCGGATGCGGTTCCAGCCCATGTGGGGGATCTTGAGCGGCCGGTCGTCAGCGTCACGCAGCCGCGCCGGAAAGGCGGTGACCCGGCCGGCGACGATGCCGAGGCAGCGCGTGTCGTTTTCCTCGCTGCACCCCATGATGACCTGGGTGCCGAGGCAGATGCCGAGCATCGGCTTGCCGGCGGCGAACTGCTCGACGAGCACGGCGTCGAGGCCCGCGCGCTTCAGGCTGTCCATGGCGGCCCCCGCCGCACCGACGCCGGGAAAAATGATGCGCTCCGCCGCCCGGATGGCGCCGGCGTCGGCGGTGACGGTGCAGGCAAACCCGAGGTGCGTCACCGCCCGCGCGACACTGGCGAGGTTGCCGGCGTTGTAGTCGATGATGGCTATCATGGGGATACGCTCACGCGGTCACCTTGATCGATTCCCAAATGTGATCCTTCTCGCTCTGCGGGACGGATTCCAACTCCCGGCCGCTGTCGCCAATAACCTGCTCCATCTGCCGGAACCGTTTTTCGAACTTCCGGGCCGCACCCGCGAGGGCCGTCTCGGGATGAACCCCGGCGAAGCGGCCGACATTCACCAGGGTAAACAGCACGTCGCCGAATTCCTCGCAGACCTCTTCCGGCATGCCGCGCGAGAGCGCCTCCCGGAACTCGGCCACCTCTTCGCCCAGCTTGGCCAGCACACCGTCCATGTCCTGCCAGTCGAACCGGGCGCGCGCCGCCCGTTCGGAGACCGCAAAGGCCCGCATCAGGGAGGGCATGCTCGCCGGCACGCTGTCGAGGACCGACTGGCGCTGATGATTGTTTTTCTCGCCCTGCTTGATGCGCTGCCAGTTCCGCACGACCTCGCCGCTGTCGGCGACCGCCGTCGATCCGAACACGTGGGGGTGGCGCCGAATCATTTTGTCCGAAATCGCCCGGCAGACGTCCGCCAGGGTGAAGGCGCCCGCCTCCGCGTGCATCTGGGCAATAAAGAGCACATGAAACAGGACGTCGCCCAGCTCCTCGCAGACGTTCTCGGCCACATCGGAGGCGACGGCATCGGCGAGTTCATAGGTCTCTTCGAGCAGGTACCGCACCATGGAACGGGCCGTTTGCTCCCGGTCCCAGGGGCACCCGTCCGGCCCCCGCAACCGCTCGACGATGCGGAGCAGATCGGCCATCGCGAGCGGCGGAGGGCTCAGTTCGGGATCTTCCACTCTTTTTTCAACTCCCCTAATTTCGCCGCGAAGTCGCGCTTGAGGTCGCTGGAGACCACGATCGCCAGCTGTTCCGAAACCATGGACACGTAGGGGGCGCAGGCGGAGTCCTTGATGAGAGAGGCGCCCTTGGGCAGGAAAGCGGTCAGCATCAGGAACAGCACCGAGACGATCAGCGCACCCTTGGCCAGGCCGAAGACGACGCCGCCCAGCCGATCCAGCCATCCCAGAAAAACGATCTTCAGCAGATATTTGAGAACCATCGCAATCACGTTCACGACGAGGAGCACGCCGCAGAAAATGATCAGAAAGGCCAGGATGTTGCGGTAAGCCGGGTTTGCGACAACGCCGGTGAGATAATGGGCCACGACGGCATAATAGGAGTAGGCGGCGAAGAAACCGCCGAGGACCCCGATGATCGAGGAGACCTCTTTGACCAGGCCCCGGAAGAGGCCCCGGATCAGGCTGTATCCCAAAATGACCGCAACGATGATGTCGAACGCGTTCATGCGTGCCCCCATCCCGGCCACACCCCCGAAGCGGGGCCGCGGGGCTTTCGCCCGGCACCGGTATTGCTGAACTAACAAAGCCGGCCCGTTGGAGTCAAGGTAAAAAAATAAAACGCGCCCAATCGCGCCGGCCCTGCCGGGGTGGCCGGCGGCATCGGCCTTCGCTGCCATCCCGGGCAAGATGTCCGGCAGCCGATCAGTTGGCGATTGCATTCGCCGCCGCCAATGTGATAATACGATCCGGTCAAGCACCCGGCGCCGGATATGTTTGGCACTCAATCAACCGTATGAGCGACCACCACACCCTCACTCTCCCGTTTGCGGAAAACGACCTGGCCCGACACCTGTTCGGCGAGCACAACTGCCACCTGCAGCGGCTCGCGAACATCCTAGATCTGCGCGTGAACGCCCGGGGCAGCACCGTGTTTGTCGAAGGCGAGCGCTACGCCGCCGAGCTGGCCCAGAACCTGCTGAACCAGCTCTACGATCTATTGAAGGAAGGCTACCCCATCCATGCGAACGACATCGACTATGCCGCGCGGATGCTGAGCCGGGATCACCGCATCCAGCTGAAGGACATCTTCCTGGACACGGTGTACGTCACCACCAAAAAGGGTGCGGTCACCCCCAAGAGCCCGGCGCAAAAGGAATACATCGAAGCGATCCGCCACCACGACATCGTTTTCGGCATCGGGCCGGCCGGCACCGGAAAAACCTACCTCGCCATGGCCATGGCGATCGCGGCCTTCAGCAAGGGCCAGGTGAGCCGGATCATTCTGACGCGGCCGGCGGTGGAGGCGGGCGAGACGCTGGGGTTTCTGCCCGGGGATCTCGCCGAAAAAGTGGACCCCTACCTGCGCCCCCTCTACGACGCGCTGCACGACATGATGCGTTTCGAGAAGGTGTCCGCGCTGATGGAGAAGGGCGTCATCGAGGTGGCCCCCATCGCCTTCATGCGCGGCCGGACCCTGAACGATTCGTTCATCATCCTGGACGAGGCCCAGAACACGACCTCCGAGCAGATGAAGATGTTCCTGACGCGCATCGGCTTCAACTCCAAGGCGGTCATCACCGGGGACATCACCCAGATCGACCTCCCGCCGGAGCGGATGTCGGGACTGATCGAAACCAAGAACATCCTGCAGGGGATCGAGGGCATCCGCTTCGTGTTTTTCAGCAAGCAGGATGTGGTGCGGCACAAGCTGGTGCAGGAAATCATCCGCGCCTACGAGGAACTCGACGAGCGGAAACGCGGAACCCAGGCCGACCCGCACCCCGCCTGATCCCGCACCGGAGGAGGCCTACGGTTATGCCCCATCGCACCCTTGCCCGCCGGCATCACGCCGCACACCCGGGCCGGACCCGTGGAGCGCCATGAACACAGCCCGACACCAGCCCAGCCATGCGCTTTTCAGGGAGCCCCTGTTCCGCTTCCGCCTGATCGTGCTGATCGCCGTGACGGCCCTCTTCACGCTGATGCTCTACCCGAACCTCATGGTCACGAAGCTCGCCTACATGGCCGGCGACGTCGCCGAGAAAGACATCAAGGCCCCGAAGGACTTTCTGGTCGAAGACCAGACGGCGACCGACATCAAGCGGCTGCAGGCCGTTCAGGATGTCCTCACGGTCTACGACAACGACCCCGACCTCGCCAACCGCCTCGTGCAGATGGTGGACGCAGCGTTTGCCGACATGCGCGCCCTGCGGCAGGCAGCGGCCGAAAGCCGCGGCCCCGCCCGCAGCGCGGCGGCAACCCCGTCGGCGGAGGATACGCGCACGGGCCTTGCGACCTCGGCCGAGGAGGCCCGCAAGGTGTTCGAGGACAAGCTCGGCATCCGCGTCGGCAAGGGCGCGTTCCTGGCGCTGGAGGCCGAGGGGTTCTCTAAACGCATTGCGGAGGCCATCGGGGAGATCCTGCAGAAGACCCTGGAAAGCGGCATCGTCGCCAGCAAAGATGTCATGCTTAAGGACTTCGAAAAAGGGATCATCCTGCGGGAGGTCCGGACAAAGGACGAACGGGTCGTCCGCGACGCACGGCAGTTTTACAGCCTGGACCAGGCCAAGGCCCTCGTGCGCAGCATCGGCCAGCCGGCGCTGCGGGACCTGGACTACGCCATGGCCAACCTCGTGGTGGATCTGTCCCAACGGCTGATCCAGCCGAACATCACCCTCAACCGCAACGAAACCGAGGATCGCAAACACCGGGCCGCAGCGGAGATCAAGCCGGTGCTCTACCGGGTCAAGGCGGGGGAGATGCTGCTGCGGGAAGGCGAGCGGGTCGCGGACCTGCACATGCTCAAACTGAAGGCCCTGGAATCCCAGACCAAACCAGAGCAGTTTTTCCTCAACACATTGGGCGCGGCTGCGGTGATATTCAGCCTCATCGCCGTCACCTATCTGCTCTTCATCGAGCGCGGGCTGCGCCAGTCCCAGACACCGGCCAAGGACATCCTCCTGATGGCCTGCATGTTCCTCTTTTTTCAGCTCCTCGCCCAGGCGCTGAGCTCCTTCCTGGAGCTGGTCCTCCGGAACTCGCAATACGCCATCCCGGTGTGGACCGCGGTCTTCGCCGTCCCGCTCGTGGCCGCACCGATGACCATCTGCGTGTTCCTGGGGCTGCCGGCCGCACTCCCGTTTGCCGTCGTGACCGCCTTCGGTGCGGCCCTCGCCCTCGGCAACAGCCTGCCGATGTGCGTCTATTACCTTGTCACCGGCAGCATGGGGGCCTACTGGATCCGCAACTGCCGCGAACGCAAGGTCTTCGTCACGGCGGGCGCGAAGACCGGCCTGCTGAGCGTCATATTAGCCGCCGCCGCGGGATGTTTCCTGCAGGACTTCTCATGGACAGGGCTGCTCTGGGGCTCGCTGTTCGCCTTTCTGGGCGGCATCGGGTCCGGTGTGGTCGCAGGCGGCATCGTCCCGCTCGCGGAGATTGCCTTCGGCTACACGACCGACATCAGCCTGCTCGAGCTCGCCAATCTGGACCGCCCGATCCTGCGGCAGCTCATGATGGAGGCCCCGGGCACCTATCACCACTCGGTGATCGTGGGTTCCATGGCGGAGGCCGCCGCGGCCGAGATCGACGCCAACCCCCTGCTCGGCAAAGTCGCCGGCTATTACCACGACATCGGGAAAATCCGCAAACCGCTCTATTTCATCGAAAACCAGCGCAACGGCAAGAACCGGCACGACAAGCTGGCACCCTCGATGTCGAGCCTGATCCTGACGGCCCACATCAAGGACGGGGTGGAGCTCGCCCGGGAGCACAAACTGGCGCCCGTGATCATCGACGCGATCCGGCAGCACCACGGCACGAGCCTGATCCGGTATTTCTTCGAAAAGGCCCGTCAGCTCAAGGGCGAAGACCAGGTGAAGGAGAACGATTTCCGCTACCCGGGGCCCAAGCCCCAGACCCGCGAAGCCGCCCTGGTGATGATAGCGGACGTGATCGAAGCCGCCTCCCGGACCCTGGAAAACCCGACCCCCGGCCGGATCAAAGGGCAGGTCCAGGACCTGATCAACCGGATCCTCGCCGACGGCCAGCTCGACGAGTGCGACATCACGCTCAGGGACATCCACCGGATCGCCGCCAGCTTCACCACCATCCTGAACGGCATCCACCACCACCGCATCGAGTATATCGATCACCGGGCCGCAGCCGGTGAGAATGGCAAAGGCAGACCCCTTCATGGACATTCAGATCGCCAACCGCCAAAAGCGCCACACGATCTCCCTGAAAAAGATCCGGCAGGCAGCTCGAATCCTGTTAGGCGCCTTAAAGCGTCCTGACGCGGAGCTCTCTATCCTGCTCGTGGACGACCGTGAAATCACCGGGATAAACCTCGCCTTTCTGAACCGGCACGGGCCCACCAACGTGATCGCCTTTCCCATGCGTGAGGGCGCCTACGGCGACCTCACTCCGAACCTGCTGGGCGACGTGGTGATCTGCGTGGACACGGCCCTTCGCGAAAGCCAGCTCGCCGGGCGGACGCTCGAGGAGCGGGTGACCGAACTCCTGGTGCACGGGGTCCTGCACCTGTGCGGCTACGACCACGAAAACGGCGGCCGCCCGGCCCGTCGCATGGCCGACAAGAGCCGGCGGCTGGTGAAAAAAATTGAAGAGAACTGGAAGCTCGAAGCTGTAAGCTCGAAGCCGAAAAGGGGAAAAGCGCCACCGGCAATATAGGCGCTTCGCAAAACCCGATCGACACGCTCGCGAAGCGCATGCCGGCGCGGAGTTTTTGCTCCGGCTTCCAGCTTCGAGCTTTTAGCTTCAAGCTTTACGACTGCCACCCACGTCAGTTTCCAAAGGGGATTCGCATGTACTTAGTGACCGCAGCCGAGATGCAGACGCTGGACCGCCTGACGATCGAGTCTTTCGGCCTGCCGGGGCGGGTGCTGATGGAAAACGCCGGCCGCGAGGCCGTCCGGGTCTTCCTGACGCATTTCGCGCAGGCCGCCCGCAACGGCGTCGGCGTTGTCGCCGGACGCGGCAACAACGGCGGTGACGGCTTTGTGATGGCGCGCGGCCTGGCTCAGGCCGGCTACCCCGTGCGCGTCTACCTGCTCGGCACCGCCGACCGCGTGACGGGCGATGCCGCCGCCAACCTGAAGCTTCTGGCGCCGCTCTCCGTGCCCGTGGTCGAGGTGCCGGATGCGGCCGCATTTTCGCGGCACCAGCGCGAAATGCGCGACGTCGCCGTCTGGGTGGACGCGATTCTCGGCACCGGCCTCACCGCCGCGGTGAAGGGATTCTTCCGAAGCGTCATCGAGTTCATCAACCAGCGGGAGCGGCCGGTGTTCTCGGTCGACATCCCCTCCGGCCTCAGCGCGGACACCGGTCAAGTGGACGGCGCCTGCATCCGTGCGACGGTCACCGTCACGTTCGGGTACGCCAAGATCGGCCACGCCGTCTTCCCGGGCGCGGAGTTCACCGGGCGGCTGGAAGTGGTGGACATCGGCATCCCGCCGCACATCGCCGAACGCGTCCGGCCGCGCCATTTCCTGCTCACGGCGGCCGACGTCCGCGGGTATTTCTCTGGCCGCCCGGCGGATGCGCACAAGGGCCGCACGGGGCACCTGCTGGTCGTGGCCGGCTCACCCGGAAAGACCGGTGCCGCGGCCATGACCGCCGCGGCAGCCCTGCGCGTCGGGGCCGGGCGCGTGACCCTGGGGGTAGCACGGGGCCTGCATCCGATCCTGCAAACGCTGGTGCTCGAAGCCATGACCGAACCCCTGCCCGAAACCGGCAGCGGCAGCCTGGGGCAAGCCGCCCGGGACGCGATCCTGCAGCTCACCGCCGGCAAGAGCTGCCTCGCCATCGGGCCCGGCCTGGGCCAGGACCCCGAGACCGGCGAGTTGGTCGCCGAGCTGGTCCGCCGCAGCCCGCTGCCTCTCGTGATCGACGCCGACGGTCTCAACCACCTGGCCGGCCGCCTGGAGATTTTTAAAGGCCTCGCCGTGCAAACCGTGCTCACGCCGCACCCCGGGGAGATGGCGCGGCTGACCGGCGCAAGCATCTCCGCGGTCCAGCAGGACCGCATCGCCTGTGCCCGGGACCTCGCGGTCGCACTCAACCTCCACGTCGTGCTCAAGGGCGCACGCACCGTCATCGCCCACCCGGACGGCAGCGTCTATGTCAACCCCACCGGCAACCCCGGCATGGCCTCCGCCGGCATGGGGGATGTGCTGACGGGCATGATTGCCGGTCTCATCGCCCAGGGCATGCGCCCCGACACGGCCGCCCGGACGGCCGTGTATCTTCACGGTGCGGCCGCCGACACACTCAGCCGCACGCTTGCGCCTTACGGCTATCTGGCGGGCGAGGTCGCGCAGGCCCTGCCAGGAGAAATCGCCCGGCTGCTGCGGGAGGACTGATCGGTGCGAAACCGCGACACCCCCGCGGGCGAGATCACCCTCGCCACCGCCTCGGCGGCGGAGACCCGCCGGCTGGGGGAACGGTGCGGCAGCCTCCTGCGGACCCCGTTGGTGATTTGCCTGATCGGCGATCTCGGCAGCGGGAAAACGGTGTTTGTCCAGGGTCTGGCCCGGGGGCTCGATGTCTCGGCCGATTACGCCGTCACCAGCCCGAGCTTCACCCTCATCAACGAGTACCCCGGCCGCCTAAAGCTGTTTCACATCGATTTATACCGCCTGGACACGGAAGCGGACCTGGACGATCTGGGCCTGACGGAAATGCTGCACGGCGAGGGGGTTGCGGCCGTGGAGTGGGCCGACAAGCTCACCGATGGGGCGGCTGCCGAGCGCCTGGAGATTCGCTTTGAATTCGGGGACGATGACCGACGCAGGCTGCGCATGGTTGCGTATGGACAAGCGTCCCTGATTCTGCTAAAAGCGCTGCGTTCATGAAGTCGTCACGCTTGAGGCTCAGCAGCAACGGAGGAGTGCGATGGGACTGATCGTTCAAAAATACGGTGGTACGTCTGTGGCGAACCTGGAGCGCATCCGCAGCGTCGCTAAGCGCGTGATCCGCACCCATGACCGGGGCCACGACGTCGTGGTCATCGTCTCGGCCATGTCCGGTGTCACGGACGGCCTGATTGCCCTCGCCCGGGAGATCAACGAGAGCCCGGACAAGCGCGAGCTGGACGCCCTGCTCGCCACCGGCGAGCAGACGACCGCAACCCTGTTGGCCATGATGCTCACGTCCATGGGCTCTCCGGCGCAATCCCTCATGGGCTTCCAGGTGCAGGTGCGCACCGACCAGTGCTTCGGCAACGCCCGCATCCAGGACATCCGCGTCGACCGCGTGCGCAGCCTGCTCAGCGGCCATTCCATTGTGGTGGTGGCCGGGTTTCAGGGTTGCGACGCCGAGGGCAACATCACCACCCTCGGCCGCGGCGGCTCCGACACCTCGGCGGTCGCCATCGCCGCCGCGCTCAAGGCGGACGCGTGCGAGATCTACACCGACGTCACCGGCGTGTTCACGGCCGACCCGAACGTGGTGGCCAAGGCCCGCAAGATCGACCGGATCTCCTATGAGGAAATGCTGGAGATGGCCAGCATCGGGGCCAAGGTGCTGCAGATCCGCTCGGTGGAGTTCGCCATGAAATACAACGTCCCGGTGCACGTGCGATCGTCTTTTTCAGAGGAGGAGGGAACCATGGTCATCAATGAGGATAACGGCATGGAACGCGTGGTGGTCTCCGCGGTGACCATGAACAAGAGTGACGCGCGCATCACGTTACGAAAGGTGCCGGACAGCCCCGGCATCGCCGCCAAGATCTTCACGCCCGTCGCCGCGGCCGGGATCTCCGTCGACATGATCATCCAGAACACCCGCGCCAGCGGCAAGACCGACCTGACCTTCACGGTGCCCAAGGCCGACTACAAGACCGCGCTGGCGATCGAACAGCAGGTGGCCAAGGAGATCGAGGCCGAGGACGTGTTCGGGGACGAGAACATCGCCAAAATCTCGGTCACCGGGGTGGGCATGCGCAGCCACCCGGGGGTGGCGGCGCGGATGTTTGCCTGCCTGGCCCGGGAGGGGATCAACATCATGATGATCAGCACCTCCGAGATCCGGATCTCCTGCCTGATCGAGCAGAAGTACGCCGAGCTCGGGGTCCAGGCGCTGCACACGGAATTCGGGCTGGATGCCCCCTGACGACGCGTTCGCGATGCCGCACTTTACGCCCCAGCAGCTCGTGTTCGTGCTCCTGCTGGGGGTGATCGTGCTGGGGCT
>Ga0208980_10001723_pt1 | contig 13303 bp, 13 predicted proteins | sample WetSurMetagenome_3_FD_187993 | JGI IMG/M metagenome (GOLD analysis project Ga0208980, IMG submission 187993) | Wetland microbial communities from Twitchell Island in the Sacramento Delta, sample from surface sediment Aug2011 Site A1 Bulk (version 2) | ecosystem: Environmental > Aquatic > Marine...
AATAAGGCACTTGCGGGATGTCTGAAGCCCTTGAATATGCCAGGATTTAAAGAGGGGCCTACCGTAAAGGCGGGATGTTGGTCAGGTGGAGGACACCGGCCCCGTCGACGTAACGGAACGTCGGCACATGTTTGGGCTTTTCCTCAGCTTGCGTGCTTTCTCCATCAGGGTTCAGGCGCCGTGTTATAGATTGGACATAATTCCGGGTTTCCTTGATTGCAGGCACGCGGCCCAGGCGCATCACCAGGTTTTCCCCTGCGTTATAGGCTGCAAGGCTCAAATGCAGGTCATTGTCGAAGGTATCCATGAGGGAACGGAAATGGCGGACGCCGCCCCGTATGTTCTGCTCGGGATCGAAGCTGTTGGTGACTCCGAGACGCGCGGCGGTTGCGGGCATCAGCTGCATGAGACCCTGGGCGCCCTTGCGGGACACGGCCTTGGGATTGAATCCGGATTCCGTGGCTATGATGGAGCGTATCAGGGACGGATCCAGGTTGTGCTCCCCGGCATATTTTTCAATGATGGCGTCAAATTTCTCGGACTTTGGTTTGGAATCGTCAACCGCGGGTGCCGGCGCCGGCGAGCCGGTGACCGTGAGGTCCCAAACGGCGTTTACCGGCGGGATGTTGGTGAAAACGCGCGTGCCGTTTTGATCTAGATAGGAATAGAGAGCCTGACTGTACAGGTTGTGCCCGAAGATTCCGATGGCGGCCATCGACAGCAGGAAAATGCAGTAGCGCTTCAACCTCATGATAATGTCCCTGGAGTACACTCCGAATAGATATCGGCGGACAGGAAAAAGTCTAAATATTTTTCAGCTCCAATTTTGAATGAACCGCATCCGGAATTCAGGTTTCCTCCAAAATCTCAGGCTTGCAACAGGCTTTCCACAACAGTATAGCTATACTTTATTGCATCGGCCAGCCGGGAGGAATCTTTACCCCCTGCTTCGGCCAGCTCCGGCTTGCCCCCGCCCGCTCCGCCGACCAGGGGAGCGATCTGCTTGATAATCCTGCCGGCAGGGATTTTTTGGCAGATATCGCTGGTGACCATGACCACCAGGGCAACCTTATCCTCCTGGGGGCTCCCGAGCACGACGACGCCCGAACCGATTTTTTGCTTAAGCTCGTCGGCCAGGTTGCGGAGGCCTGCCCGATCCATTTCCGGGAGCGTATCGGCAACCACCTTGATGCCGCCTATCTCCCGTGCCCGTTCCAGCATGCCGCTGATATTGGCGCGCGCCGCCTGGGCTTTCAGATCGAGAATCCGGTGTTGCAGGTCGCGTATTTGCGCCTGCAGCCTGTCGATCCACGCAGGCACCTCCTGGCGGGCTATTTGATTATCGGCCTGGATGGAGTCAAGAATCTCTTCCCCCGAGCGAAAACGGGCGAATGCCGCAGGGCCGGTCACGGCCTCGATCCGCCGCACACCGGCCGAGATGCCCCCTTCGCTCGTAATTTTTAGCAGGCCGATCGTGCCTGTTGCGGGCACGTGGGTGCCCCCGCAAAGCTCCTTGCTGAATCCCGGGACCTCGACCACACGGACTTTCTCCTGGTATTTTTCCCCGAAAAGAGCCATGGCGCCCGACTTCATTGCGTGATCCAGGTCCATGAGCTGGGTGTCCACGGGGACATTGCGCCAGATCTGCTGGTTGATGATGTCCTCAATCCTGCGGATCTCGGCGGCCGTCAAGGGAGCATAGTGGGTGAAATCGAAACGCAGGCGGTCCGGCGCCACGAGCGAGCCGGCCTGCTTTACGTGCGGTCCGAGCACCTGCCGCAAGGCGGCCTGCAGCAGGTGGGTTGCCGTATGGTTCTTCATCGTGAGGCTGCGTTTTTCGATGTCGACGCACGCCTCTACTGAGTCTCCCACCTGGAAGGATCCGGACTCCATCTCCACCCGGTGTGTGGCGGTTGTGCCGCGATAAAGGGTGCCGGTGACCCTGGCGCGGGCGTCTCCTCTGGCCATATAGCCGGTATCGCCGACCTGCCCGCCGGCTTCCGCATAGAAAGGAGTGGCATCCAGAACGATTTCGCCTTTCTGGCCGGCCTCAATGGTTTCGGCCCTCTCGCCGTCGACCATAATCGCCTGGATGGTTGCCGCGACGCCGCCCTCGATCCCATACCCCACGAAGAGGGTTTTTCCCTCGAACAGAGCCTGAGCGACTTCTTCGCGCACTTTGCCGGTCTGGTAATCCTGGCGCGAGCGTTCGCGCTGCATCTCGAAGGCTTTGGTGAATCCCGCTTCGTCGACCACGATTCCGTTTTCCTGAGCCAGGTCCTCGATGATTTCCAGCGGCAGTCCGCGGGTATCATACAGGAAGAACGCCTCTTCGCCGGGCAGCGTGCGGCCGCCCGCGGCTTTTATCTTGCGGACGCGCTCGTTGAAATCCTTCAATCCCTCGCCCAGGGTGCCCGCGAAGGAGTTCTCTTCCTGCTTGATGACGCGCGCAATGGTTTCCCGCGCCTGAACAAGCTCGGGATAGGCCCCCTTCATGGATTCCACCACCGTCCCCGATACGCGATAGATGAAGGGCTCGTCGATGCCCAGCCTCTTTCCGTGGACCATGGCGCGCCGCATGATTTTTCGCAAAACATATCCGCGCTTGTCGTTGCCGGGGTATTGGCCATCGCCTATGACGAACGCGGCCGCGCGCGCGTGATCGGCAATAATGCGCATCGAGACGTCATCGTTGGGATCCGCCCCGTAATCGGTGTTTGAGATATTGGAGATCTCGTCCAGGAGCGGACGGAAAATGTCCGTGTCGTAGTTGGAAGTCTGGGTCTGAAGAATGGTCGTCAGACGCTCGAGTCCCATGCCCGTGTCGATCGAGGGGGAAGGGAGCGGATTCAGCGTGCGGCCGGAATCGCGGTTGTATTGCATGAAAACCAGGTTCCACACTTCGACCCAGCGGCCGCAGGAGCACGTAAGGTCGCATTCGCCGTGGCCGGGAAGAGGGCTCCTGCCGAAATCGTAATGCACCTCGGAGCAGGGGCCGCACGGACCGGTGTCGCCCATGGCCCAGAAATTGTCTTTTTCATCCAGGCGCATGATCCTGCTTTCCGGGATGTTTTCCTGTTTGTGCCAGATGTCCCAGGCTGTGTCGTCTTCGCGAAACACGGTGATCCAAAGCCGGGCCCGGTCGAGGCCGTATTCCTGCGTCAGCATTTCCCACGCATAGTGTATGGCGTCGTTCTTGAAGTAATCGCCGAAGGAAAAATTGCCCAGCATCTCAAAAAAAGTGTGGTGGCGGCTGGAGTGTCCGACGTCCTTGAAATCGTTGTGCTTTCCGCTTACGCGCATGCATTTCTGGCTGGTCGTGGCGCGCTTGTAAGGCCGGGTTTCGTTGCCCAGGAAGATGTCCTTGAACTGATTCATGCCCGCGTTGGTGAAAAGGAGCGTGGGATCGTTGAAGGGAATCAGGGAGGAGCTGGGCACGACTTTGTGCCCGTTGCGCTCGAAGTATTTCAGGAATGCGTCACGGATCTGGTGGCTGCTGGTCAATTCATTCTCCTGTTTCATAACGCTGCATGAGCGCTGCGGGGACCACGCGTCTCAGCGCGTCCAGTATGCTGTCTTCCGCAAACCCGCGCCGGTGCAGGTGTGCAATCATTTTGCGGACCCGCTTCGCGTCGGGGGCGCTTTTGCCGAAATATTTCCGCGCGTAATCGGCCAGAATGGACGACGGATCGACTTCGTCGCGCACACGTTTTAGAGCCGATTCGGCGATTTCCGGTTCCACATGGCGCCGGAGCAGGGAATCGAGCACCTTCGCCGGGCCCCATCCCTCCTGCCGGATCCGATGAAGAGCGAAATTATACGCATATTCCCGGTCGTTGAGAAGGTTCACCTGTTCGAGGCGGTCCAGGACCTCCTCCACCGGGGTTTCACCGGCAATTTTGGCAAGCCTGTTGCGCAGTTCTCCCCGGCTGCAGGCGCGCCGGGCGAGGATGGCACCGGCCTTTTTCATAAGGATGCTGCGCAGTTCTGCGTCCATGGCAAATCCCTGCAAATGAAAACCATGCCACGAACTATATGAATTTCAAAAGCAAAATTATGAGCTTTCTTTCGTGAGGACGGCTCTCCAGAGCCGTCCGATTGGGGGACTAATAGGTTATAGCTTAATCGGACGGGTCTGGAGACCCGTCCTCACGATTCCCATTTTTAAGCACAGGTCTGGAGACCCGTCCTCACGAAAGCCTGCAAGGCGGGAGGAATCAGTGCGCGAGTTCGTTTTCCATAGCTTCTATGGCAGCGTCCTTGGTCGAATAGATGCCTTGGACGCGGAGCTTGAATTCTTCTGGATTGGTGGCGTATCCGAAGGCGTCTTCAAGGGTGATTCGGCCGCCTTTATAGTGGTCGTAAATGGACTGGTCGAAGGTTTGCATGCCGTACTGAGATGTTCCCGCGGCGATGGCTTCGCGCAGCAGTCGCGTCTTGTCCGGATCCATGATGCAGTTTCGAATGTAGTCGGTCACGCGCATAACTTCGATGGCGGGAACGCGCCCGGGGGTATCCGATCGCTTCATGAGTCTCATCGAGATGACTGCGCGCAGCACCATAGACAGCTGCAGCCGTATCTGGCGCTGCTGGTGGACCGGGAAAACCGCCGTGATGCGATTGATGGTTTCGACGGCGTCCAGGGTGTGGAGCGTGCTGAAAACCAGATGCCCGGTTTCCGCGGCAACCAGGGCGGTTTCGATGGTCTCAATGTCGCGCATTTCGCCGACCAGGATCACATCGGGGTCCTGGCGCAGGGCGCTGCGCAGCGCGCTGCCGAAACTGGAGGCATCGACGCTGATCTCGCGCTGGCTGACGATGCTCATCCTGTCCTGGTACAGGAACTCGATCGGGTCTTCGATGGTGATAATGTGCCGCATGGTGCGTTCGTTGATGTAATTGAGCATGGAGGCGATGGTCGTCGATTTTCCGGAACCCGTGGTCCCGGTCACCAGAACCAGGCCCCTGGGTTCCCTGGCAATTACTTCCAGGACCCGTGGAAGATATAAATCTTCAAATCCCAATATGTTGGTTGGGATGGCGCGAATTGCAATAGAGACGTAGCCCCTCTGCTGGAATACGTTAATACGGAAACGGCCCAATCCCCGAACCCCATATCCCACGTCCACCTCGTTATTGTCGCGAAACTTCTCCTTCTGTTTGTTGTTCATCAGGGAAAAAGCCATCATGAGGGAATCTTCCTTGTCGAGCTTTTCCTGGTCTCCCAGCGGGACCAGTTCTCCGTTAATGCGGAGGTGAGGGAAACAGCCCACTTTGAGATGCATATCCGAGGCGCCTTTGGCGACCATGATGCGAAGGAGAGTGTCAAGGTTCATATAGTTCCCTTAGCTAATGCGGGTCCGTGCCGTTGGCGGCAAATCCCTGCATTCCGGCAATCCCGGAATCCATCATATTTGCTATCGGCTTCAATGGGCGGTAACAATAGTCTTCACGCGCCGGGGGCCGCCGGGCGCGGCCAGGCCACCGGAAATGGGGGCTGATCCTATGGAAGCGTATTCGTTGGGGCCAAAGGGTTTCGCCTTGACTGAAGGAGCGCCTTTCCGTAAGATTTGCTACTTATGAAAACGCAATCCGCACCGGATAATCCGCCGGAAGCCGATCCTATGCTTTCCCAAGCCGGTCCCGCTAAAACTTTTGCCGCCTGCGTGGCGGGAGCTTTTGTCCCGGGACTGGGCCATGCCTTCCTCGGCAAATGGGACCGTGCCGTCGTCTTTTTCGGCAGCATCTCGATCCTGTTCGTGCTCGGCCTCCGGCTGCACGGCAAGCTGTTCGATCCGGAATTCGGCAATTTATTCTCGATATTGAAGTTCGCCGCAGAGGCCGGTTCGGGCCTGCTCTATTGGATTCCCTGGCTGCGCGGTTTGGGAACCGGGGATCCCACGGCCTATACCTATGATTATGCGAATGTTTTCATCTATGGCGCGGGCCTGCTGAACATGCTGGTCGTGGTGGACGCATTCGATATTGCCCTGGGCAGAAAGCGATGAAAAACCACTTCCTGTTAATGCTGATATTCAGCGTCCTGACATCTCTGGTTCTGACTTTTATCGCCAGGCATGGCATGAAGCCGCGCATCACATATTTTTTCTTTCTCCTTGGTTCTTTCGTCCTCTTATCCATCGTTGCCGGCTGGCTGATGTACCCGTTTCCTTTTTAGTTAAACGCCGGCCGCTGGGCAGGGCTTCCTTATATCCGGTGAGGACGGATCTCCGGAACCGCATGGTTGATGCTTTAGACCTGGATCCGACGGCTTTGCAGCGCCGCACTCACTGACATTTTTAGGAGCGGCTTCCTTTGAAATTTCAAGGCAAAACGGCCATCGTTACCGGCGCCGCACGGGGGATCGGGCGCGCCATAAGCCTGGAACTGGCCCGGCAGGGATGCAACATAGCCTTCAACTACTCGCAGAGCACCGTGCAGGCCGGGCAGCTGGCTGATGAGCTTTCGGCGATGGGGCGCGGCGTCTATTCCTGCAGGGCGCGTGTCGAGGATTTCGGCGCGGCCGAAGCCATGGTCAAAGAGGTGAAGGGCCGTTTCGGCAGCATCGATTTTCTTGTGAACAATGCCGGCGTTACCAGGGATAAGCTGCTTTTGCGCATGAGTGAAAAGGAATGGGATGAGGTTTTGGACACCAATCTCAAAGGCGCATTCAATTTTTCCAAAGCGGTGTCAGCCGTCATGCTCAAAGCCCGCTTCGGATCCATCCTGAATATAACTTCGGTCAGCGGCATTGTCGGGGTGTCGGGGCAGACCAATTACTCGGCCTCCAAGGCAGGGATGATCGGTCTTACCAAGGCGCTGGCAAAGGAACTGGCCGGCCGCAATGTCACCGTCAACGCCTTGGCCCTCGGATTTGTCGACAGCGACATGACCCAATCATTGCCCGAAGCATACCGGGCTTCCATGCTCCAGAACATTCCCCTGGGACGCTTCGCAAGCGCGGACGAGGTTGCGCGCATAGCCTCATTCCTGCTTTCGGACGAGGCCCGCTACATTACCGGACAGGTCCTGCAGGTCGACGGAGGCCTCGCGATCTGAATTTTCGAATTACGATTGACGATTTACGAATGGAAACATACGGCAGGGAGTGGCTTGCATCCTGGTCCATTCGGATTTTTCAGGGACGCAGAATTCATGCCTAAACGCCGGATTTCGCGCTTAGGGCCAGTTTTTATTAGCACTTCAGCACGAATATCCGTTAGTTAGCTGGAAGCAGCCAGTATCAAGATCGTCTGATTAATTCGTCAATCGTCAATCGTAAATCGAAAATTGGTATGGGTTTTGGGCAGAATCTTTTATCTTCATCTCACGAATCACTTCAGTGCACCGCGGAAATTATTGAGCTGTTGTCCAATGTGCTTGGACACGGCGGACGCAGCCAGGCTGCTCATGCCGCCTCCGCCCGCCTGATGAATTACTTCGGTTCCGCCCAGGGCCTGTCCCAGGCCACACTGGAGGAAATACGCAACGCGGGCAGGATTTCAGCCCGGCAGGCCTCGTCGCTGTATTATGCGCTCGAACTCGGCCGGCAAGTCTGTTCAACTCCGCTGCGCGCCGGCGAACGTTTCTCCAACAGCAGGGATTTGTATTTGCGGTACCGTGCCCGTTTTTTTTCCGCCACCCGGGAGCACTTTCTTTCTCTGCACCTCAACTCCAAAAACCAGCTGATGCGTGAGGTGCTTGTTTCCATCGGGAGCCTCAGCACTTCGGTGGTGCATCCGCGGGAGGTCTTTGCGCCGGCAGTGCGCGACAGCACTGCCGCCGTCCTCTTTATCCACAATCACCCTTCGGGCGATCCGGCGCCGAGCCGCGAGGACAGAGACTGCACCCAGAGGCTCATAAAAGCGGGACAAATACTGGGCATCCGCGTGCTGGACCATATCGTCCTGGGCTATGACGACTACTACAGCTTTGCGGATGCCGGCCTGCTCAATGGAGATCCCGCCCCGACTCCGGAAATGTAACGCTGACAAACGGACGGAGGCGCTGACCAGGGACGAGGAACCACAGGCATGGCTGTGAATGCGGATCTTTATGGATTCGCTGGCACGCATAAGTCGAAATTTGCGCTGCTCCCTGTTAGAATGGGACCCGCATGAAGGTCAAAAACCTCGCAAATACATCGGATACATTCGATTTCGAATTTCCCCCCAAGCCCTACGATATTGTTGGTTTTGGCTCGAACTCGGCGGACCAGCTGTGCGTCGTGCCCGAGTATCCGTCCTCCGATTCCAAAACCGAAATCCTTCAATACGAAAGGCTGCCAGGCGGCCAGGTCGCCACGGCTGCCATTTTTCTGGCTCATATGGGGCTTAAAGCCCGATACATTGGAAAGCTTGGCGGGGATGAGGCGGGGCGGCTTATGCTTCAAAGCCTTCGCTCCGAAGATATCGATATATCTAATGTAATAGTTGAAGAAAAAGCTTTAAATAACTATGCAATAATAATAATTGACAAGAGAACCGGCGGGCGCACCATCTTTTGCCGGAGGGACGAACTGCTCGATTTCAGAGATTCCGAGCTCAGGGAAGAGGACGTATGTGCCGGGCGGATTCTGCATATAGACGGATACGACCCTTTGTCGCTGAAGGCGGCAAGCTGGTGCCGGGAGCGGGGAATAGCCGTCAGCGCGGATCTGGACAATGTAGTGCCCGGCTGCAAGGAGCTTTTGACAAAAGTTGATTTCCTGATCGCCAGCGCGGATTTCCCCGCGAAGCTGACAGGGATATCGGATCCTGAAAAATCCTTCGTGGCCCTGAAGGGAAGTTTTGACGGATTTTTGGCCGTTACGCTGGGAGCTGAAGGCGCGATGGCCTGGGTGGGCGGCCGTTGTGTCGTGTTTCCCGGCTTGAAGGTGAAAGCTGTGGACACAACGGGCGCGGGCGACATTTTCCACGGCGGGTTCCTTTACGGGTTGCTGAGGAACTGGCCGCTGGGAAAAATCATGGCGTTTGCCAACGCGGCCGCCGGCCTGAGCTGCGGATTCCTGGGCGCCAGGACGGGAATACGGCCCCTTCCGGAAATTCTGTGTCATGCCGATAGGCTGCTGGGCGCGGGTGCTGGCGGCGGCTCGGACGCCCCTGTATAATGAATTCGAGGGGAATACGATGAAGAATCTGTTTTTCTTGGATGTGGACACGCAGCGGGATTTCATGCTGCCGACCGGCGCTCTTTACGTTCCCGGCGCCGAGCGGATCATACCGAAGCTGCGGCGGCTGTTTGACTTCGCCCGCAAAAACGATATCTCTGTGCTTTCGTCGGTCGACGCGCATGTTGCCGAAGATCCGGAGTTCCGGCAGTTTCCTCCGCACTGCGTGCAGGGTACGGAAGGGCAGCGCAAAATCGACGAGACTTTGTTGCCGCGGCCCATGGTTCTCCGGAATAGGCCCATTGACCGCAACCTTGCCGATCTGGTGCGCAAGTATCAGCAGATCGTCGTTGAAAAGCAGACGCTCTGCGTGTTCGATAATCCTGTGACGGAACGACTGCTGAAGGTCTTGCCTCCGCGCGCCATCGTGTTCGGCGTCGCTACGGACTATTGCGTCAAAGAGGAATGCCTGGGGCTGCGCCGCCTGGGGGTGCAGACCGCCCTGGTGACGGATGCCATACGCGCCCTAGCGCCCAAAACGGAAAAGGAAGCGCTGGAGGCGATGCGCCGGGCGGGCGTTGAATTTATAATCCTGGAAACGCTGCTGGGCGCCGGCTCGGCATAAAAGCGCTACGGATTTCATGGATTCAACAGATATAAAACTCCGCAAAACAATTTGAATCCGCGAAATCGCTGACGTTTTCAGTCTTAAGATGATCCGGAGATTGCAGGCTATCGTGACGCTCGGGATATATATCCACATTCCTTTTTGCGAGTCCAAGTGCAGTTATTGCCACTTCGTCAGCATGCCCTTGCAGGATTTTGACCTATCCAGGTACATAAAGGCCGTTTTGCGTGAAATGGAGCTATTCTGCGCTTCCCGCACCAAACGTGAAGAGGCTGATTCCATCTACTTCGGCGGCGGGACTCCGAGCCTGTTGCCTGCGGATTTTATCGGTGAAATTCTGGAGTCCTGCAGGCGGCTGTTTGCGGTTGCGGATGATTGCGAAATATCTCTGGAAGCCAATCCCGGCACGCTTTCCGCCGCCAAGGCGGAGAGCTACCGGAGATCGGGAGTGAACCGGGTCTCCGTGGGAGCGCAGTCCTTCGACGCAGGGGAACTGGCATCCATCGGCAGGCGCCACACGCCGGCCATGATCGCCGGTTCGGTGGATTGTCTGCGCGAAAACGGATTCCGTGCCATCAATCTGGACCTGATGCTCGGGCTTCCGCTGCAAACTGCGGCCAGCTGGCGCCAGACCCTGGCCTTGGACGGGCTGGCGGTTTCGCACGTTTCGGTGTATATGCTCGACCTGGATGATGTGTGCCCGCTGCAATCGATGGTGCAGAGCGGCGCCGTCCGGCTCCCGGAAGAAGATCTGGTTTCGGATCTATACCTGGAAACCCTGGATTTCCTGGCTTCGCAGGGGTACGCACAGTATGAAATCAGCAACTTCGCGCGCCCCGGGTATGAATGCCGCCACAATCTGAAATACTGGATGCGGGAGCCGGTCCAGGGTTTTGGTCTTGCGAGCCATTCCTTTGACGGCAAAACGAGGCTTGCCAATTTTTCCCAAATGGATGAATATCTCCGGGCAATCGAAGCCGGTCGGGCCCCTGTGAGCTGGAGGCGGCCGGTTACGGAAGAGCAGGCGGTCGAGGAGACGCTTTTTCTCGGTTTGCGTTTGAATCGGGGCGTGGATTGGGGCCGGCTGATAGACATAGCCGGACGTCAAAGGATGAAAAAATATGAAGGCCCGTTGCAGGAGCTTTCCGGCCGGGGATGGGTTGAGTGGAACGGTTCGACGGTCCGGCTCACTCCAGCCGGGATGCTGCTTTCCAATGAAATTTTCCAGCTCTTCGTTTAAAAGACTCTTATGAACGATTCCGTAATTGATTTGCGAAGCGATACGGTGACGCGGCCCACTCCGGAAATGCGCGCGGCTATGGCGGCAGCCGAGGTTGGCGACGACGTCTACCTCGAAGATCCGACGGTCAACCGTCTTCAATCGCGGGCGGCCGAAATATTCCGTAAGCCGGCTGGGCTTTATGTGCCTTCCGGTACCATGGGCAACCAGATCGCCATCCGAGTGCATACGAATCCGGGGCAGGAAGTCATTACGGAGGGCCGGGCTCACATATACGAATTTGAAATGGCGGCCATGGCGGCGATCAGCGGGGTGCTCGCGCGTCCCGTGCCCGCACCCGACGGCATCCTGGACTGGGCGAAAATCGGCCCGGCAATCCGCCCTAAGATTTATTACCGGGCCCAAACCGGCCTGATCGCGCTGGAAAACACGCACAACGTGGCGGGCGGAACGGTTTACACCAAAGCGCAAATCGACGACATTTGCGGCCGCGCCCATGAAGCCGGATTGCCGGTCCACCTGGACGGCGCGCGCATTTTCAATGCTGCCGTAGCGCTCGGCGCGGATGTGGCGAGCCTGGTCCAGGGCTGCGATTCGGTAATGTTCTGCCTTTCAAAGGGCCTTGCCGCGCCTGTGGGCTCGATGCTGGTGGGATCGAAGGACTTTATCGACAGGGCGCGAAGTGTGCGCAAAATGCTGGGCGGAGGGATGCGCCAGGCGGGAATTCTCGCCGCGGCAGGTTTGATTGCGCTTGAAAAAATGCCTGCCCGGCTCGAGGAGGATCACCGGAATGCCCGGCTTCTGGCTGATCTGCTCAAGGACATACCCGGCCTGGATCTGGAGCCGGAACGGGTACGCACGAATATCCTGATGGCGGGAATTTCGCGCAAAGGCTTCGACAGTGAAAAACTGGCGGACCGGCTGAAACTGAGCGGCGTCCTCGTGTCTGTTCTGGATCCAATGAGCATTCGTCTCGTGACCCACAAAGATGTTAGCCGGGAGCAGATCTATCAGGCCGTGGACATCATGCGAAAAACCCTCACCTAATGCGTCTCGGCGGACAGAGGTTATGTTGGACAGAAGTTGAATTTTGTTTTTTGAGGCCCTAAGCCGGAAGCCAGAGGCACAGGATATTTCGCCTTCCTGCTCCTTGCTTCCGGCTTCTTGCTTCTGACTTGGCGATAGATGCGCAAAGACGATTGAAAACAGATGCTCGAAACAAATCAAGACTTAAGGATCAAGAGGCTAAGCATGGAAAAGGTCAAAATCGGAATAATCGGCGGGAGCGGGTTGTACGACATGCCGGGCCTGACCGGCCGGAGTGAAATACACATCGATACTCCTTTTGGATCACCCTCGGATGACCTGATCCTGGGATCCATTTCGGGCAAAAGGGTGGCTTTCCTGCCGCGCCACGGCCGGGGGCACAGGTATTCGCCTTCGGAGCTAAATTTCCGCGCCAATATTTTTGCGATGAAGCTGCTGGGTGTCGAGCGCATCCTGTCGGTGAGCGCCGTTGGATCATTGAAAGAGGAACTTGCGCCCATGGACATCGTTTTGCCGGACCAGTTCCTGGACAGGACGCGGGGCCGTATCTCAACATTTTTCGGCAACGGACTGGTGGCGCACATAGCTTTTGGAGATCCCGTCTGCCCCGATCTGCTCGAACAGGTGTACCGCGCGTCCCACAAGGCCGGAATCGCGGCCAAAAAGGGAGGCACCTACGTCTGCATGGAGGGTCCCGCTTTTTCGACCAAAGCCGAATCCAGGCTTTACCGCAGCTGGGGCATGGACGTGATCGGGATGACCAACCTGCAGGAAGCAAAGCTGGCCAGGGAAGCTGAGATCTGCTATGTCACCCTCGCCCTGGTGACCGACTACGACTGCTGGCATGAAACGCACGAGACTGTCAGCGCGGATATGATCGTCGCCAACTTGCAGAAAAGCTGCCGGTCTGCACAGTCCATCATCATGCAGACGGTCCGCGACCTCGAGCAAACGAGGAATTGCGGGTGTTCCGATGCCCTCAAATACGCCCTGATTACGGATAAACTCGCCATCCCGCCGGAGACCAGAAGCCGGCTGGATTGCATCGTTGGAAAATATCTGGCGTAAGATTCCCGCCCGGGCGGAATAGGCGGGGTGATTTCGGGAGATTGATATGGGAATACTTGTGGTGGGATCCGTAGCGCTGGACTCGGTCAAAACTCCTTTCGGAACCAGGGAGGAAGTCCTTGGAGGATCCGCCACTTATTTCAGCCTAGCTGCAAGCTACTTCACCGACGTCAGTATGATCGCCGTGGTGGGTGAGGATTTCCCCGAAAAG
>Ga0208980_10001724_pt1 | contig 13300 bp, 15 predicted proteins | sample WetSurMetagenome_3_FD_187993 | JGI IMG/M metagenome (GOLD analysis project Ga0208980, IMG submission 187993) | Wetland microbial communities from Twitchell Island in the Sacramento Delta, sample from surface sediment Aug2011 Site A1 Bulk (version 2) | ecosystem: Environmental > Aquatic > Marine...
TCGGGGAGCCGCGTCTGGGCGAGAAGACTTTGCCACAGCCGCCGAAGCTCTTGCGGGCGGTCCTTGGTCGCGACGACGAAGGCGACCCTGTGCCGGGTCATCCTCGTCCTTCCGTTCCGGCGGCCGGCGCGGCCGCGCGCCGGAGCCGCAAGAGACTGCCTAGAAAAGCCTTTTCCCGGGCGTCGAGGAGCCGGAAATAGGCGCCGGAGGCGAAGAGGGCGGTGAGGGCCCCGGCGCCCCAGATGCCGAATCCAAGCGCGGCGTTAGCCGCCAGCCCGGCCGTGAAGAGTCCGAGCGCGGCCAGGGCGGCGGCGAGGCCGTTGCGCCAAACATATCCGAAGCGGACCCGGCCGACCTTGTGCGAGGCCACCCAGAGGACCAGGGTGAAAGCGACCAGCCGGATGGCGGTAGCCACGGCCACGCCCGTGATGCCCCAGAACTTCGCTCCGGCCCAGGCCAGACCGGCATAGACGACGAGCTCGACAACCTGGTACTTCGGCGCGATGTCGGCCCGCCCGATGCCCATGAGGTAGTTGTTGGGCACGGCCAGGACGGTATTGACTAGGAAGCCCGCGGCCAGGACCTGGACGGCCAGCGTGGCCGCCGCGGCGTAGTCCGGGCCCAGCCAGAGGCGGAGGAAATCGCCGGCGAAGAACATCAGCAGGAGGAGGACCGGGCCGGTCGACAGGAGCAGGAACTTCGTCGACCGGGCGAAGAGGGTCTCCGTTTCGTTCTCCTTGCGGCCGGCGTCGAGATAGCTGAAGGCCGGGAAGAGGACCATCGACAGGCTGCCGGGGATGACGCCGACCCGGTTGACGGCTTCGTAGGGGGCGCTGTAGAAGGCCACGGCTTCGACGGTGAGGAGCGACCCGATGATGAGGCGGTCGATCGAGGTCGTCACGGCGTAGAGGATGCTCGACAGGCCGATCCAGCCGCTGAACGAGAACAGAGGCCGGACGAGCCGCTTGTCCAGGGCCGGACGCGTCCGCAGCGGGGGCATGATGCTGAAGCTCATCCGGGCCCAGACGGCCAGGGCCGCGGCCCGGGAGACGACGAGCAGGACGACGATGCCGGGGAGCTCGTAGCCCAGGGCGACGCCGGCCAAGGGAAGGACATAGAACAGGATGTTGACGGGGACCTTGACGGCGTTGACCAGGTCGAATCGCTGCGCGGCTTCGAGGACGCCGCGGAAGGACGAGCTGACGAACATGACGGGCAGCGACAGGCCGACGAGACGGAGGGTCAGGATGGTCTCGCCGATGAAGCCCTCGGGGATGTTGAGCATCCGGCGGACGATGAGCGGCGCGGCCAGGTACGAGATGAGGGCGGCCGCGGCGCCGATCGCCGTCTGCAGGAGAACGGTCGTCCAAAGGTAGCCGGGGAGCTTCCCGGATTCGTTCCGGCCCAGGGCGTCGGCGATGTATTTCGTGGTCGTCCGCCCCAAGCCGAGGTCGAACAGCCCGAAATAGCCGAAGACGACCCAGACCAGGGCCAGGATCCCGAAGCGCTCGTTCCCCAGGGCCCGGACGACCAGGGGGATGGTCACGAATCCCACGGCCAGAGGGACGACCAGGCCGAGGAGGTTCAGGACCGTGTTGCGGAAAAGGGCTTTATGACCGAGGTCCATGGGCGTACAGATAGACTCTTGGCGGCAGGCTACCGCCGTTGGGTATAACGCCGCACCTCGCGGCAGTTGGATCGGACGCTTTATCGGCTATTGCGAATGACGGAATGGCCCCATTATAGCCGAACGGACGGCGGGAGAAGAAGCCGGGGCCGCGCCTCTCATAGCGGGCCCATCATAAGGGGGGCTCCCCTGAGGGACAATCGTCGGGCCGGATGAATCCAGGGGTGAAAAACCACCCCGGGACATGACCCCTAGAGGTGAGGGAAAATTGGACCCGGCTACTCCCCGTCCCCTCCGTCCGTTTTCTTGACAGTCCGGAGGGGCTCCTCTATACTCTGTTTCCCCTCGACGGGGCAGGCTCAACAGACCATGACGCAAGCCGAAAAAGCCCGGAAAGGCTTCCTCACTCCGGCCCTGAAAGCCGTGGCCAAGGCCGAAGGCGTCGCGCCGGACAAGCTGGCCCCGCTCGTCGCCGACGGTTTCGTCGTCATCCCCTTCAATCCGCGCCACGCCCCCGCCCAGCCCGCCGGCATCGGCCGGGGCCTCCGGACCAAGGTCAACGTCAACATCGGCACGTCCCGCGATTTCCCGCAGCTGGCCAACGAGCTGCGGAAAGTTCGGATAAGCCTCGACTACGGCGCCGACGCCCTGATGGATCTCAGCACGGGCGGCGACCTGAAGAAGATCCGCCGTACAATTCTGGCCCGGACGCCCATCCCGGTCGGCACCGTGCCCATCTACCAAGCCGCCGTCCAGGCCATCGACCGCCGGGACTCCATCGTCGGCATGACCGAGGACAACCTCTTCGAGGCCGTCGAGTCGCAGGCCCGCGAGGGCGTCGACTTCATGACCGTCCACAGCGGCCTGACCCTGAAAGCCATCGACCGGCTGAAGAAGCAGGGACGGGTCGCCGACGTCGTCTCCCGGGGCGGGGCGTTCCTCGTCGCCTGGATGCTCCACAACGGAAAAGAGAACCCCTTCTACGCCCGTTATGACCGACTGCTCGAGATCGCCCGGCGCCACGACGTCACGCTTAGCCTGGGCGACGGCCTGCGGCCGGGATCCATCCTCGACGCGACCGACCGGCCCCAGATCGAGGAGCTGCTGACGCTCGGCGAGCTGGTCAAGCGGGCCAGGGAGGCGGGGGTCCAGGTCATGGTCGAAGGCCCGGGCCACGTCCCGCTCGACCAGGTCGAGATGAACATGCGCCTGGAGAAGCGCGTCTGCGACGGGGCGCCCTTTTATGTGCTCGGCCCGCTCGTCACCGACATCGCGCCGGGCTACGACCACATCGTCTCGGCCATCGGCGGGGCCGTGGCCGCGGCGGCCGGCGCCGATTTCCTTTGCTACGTCACGCCTGCCGAACACCTCGGACTGCCCACGGACGACGACGTCCGCGAGGGGCTGATCGCGTCGAAGATCGCCGCCCATGCGGCCGACATCGTCAAGGGCGTGCCCGGCGCCCTCGAGCGCGACCTCGCGCTGGCCCGGGCCCGCAAGCGGCTCGACTGGGAGACGCAGCGGCGCCTCTCCATCGACCCGGTCAAGTTCGCGGCCGTCCGGAAGCGGCGCCGGTCCCGCAGCAAAGCCTGCTCCATGTGCGGCGACTTCTGCGCCATGCGCATCGTCGGCCAATTCCTCGGCTCCGGGAGGAAGACCGATGACGACTGCGCCTAGAGGCCTTCACTTCGGCACGGCCGGGGTCCCCTTCTCCGCGGCCGACGACTCCTCGCTCGCCGGCCTCGAGCGCATCAAGGAGCTCGGCCTCGACGCCCTCGAGCTCGAGTTCGTCCAGGGCGTCAAGATGAGCCTCGACACGGCGGCCAAGGTCAAGGAGAAGGCGGCCAAGCTCGGCGTCCGTCTGAGCGTCCACGCCCCTTATTTCATCAACTTCAACTCGGCCGACCCCGGCGTCCGGCTGCAGAGCCGGGAGCGCCTGCTCAAAACGGCCCGGGTCGGGGAGGCCTGCGGCGCGGTGAGCGCCGTCTTCCACGCCGCCTTCAACGGCCAGGCCCCGCCCGAGAAGACGTATGAGGCGGTCAAAGAGGAGCTGCGGGCCGTGGTGTCGGTCCTTCGGAGCGAGCGGCTGAAGATCTCGCTGCGGATCGAGACCATGGGCAAGCACGCCCAGTTCGGCTCGCTCGACGAGGTCCTGTCGATGTGCCGGGACGTCGACGGCCTCAAGCCCTGCCTCGACTTCTGCCACCTCTACGCCCGCGAGGGCAAGGTCAACTCCTACGACGAGTTCGAGCGCGTCCTGGCCAAGACGGCCCGCAAGCTCGGCCCGCGGGCCCTGCGCGACGTCCACATCCATATCGCCGGCGTCCACTTCGGCGACAAGGGCGAGATCAAGCACCTCAATCTCGACGAGACCGCGTTCCGCTACGACGAGTGGCTCCAGGCCCTGCGCGACCTCGCCGTCGAGGGCATGGTCATCTGCGAGAGCCCCAACCTCGAGGGCGACGCGGTCATGCTGAAGAAGCTCTATCAGGCCCAGACGGTGCGAGCCGGCTAGAGACTTGCCGGACGCCAGCCGGTGCGGGTCAATCCATCAGAATCTTAACACATGGACTGGATCCCTGTGAGGGGGTCAGGTCAAAGTAAATACTGCATTGGGCAACAAATTTCTCCGGATTCCTCTTGACAATTCCCGGTCCGAGCATATCTTATTATTGTATAGCTCAAGGGGCCGGTAGATGACTCCTATGTCAGCTCCACTTTAGGCTGATCAAAAGAGTTGGGCGACCCGCTCTTTTCGCAGAGGGAGTCTTGCCCCGATTTATGCGATTAATGCCTTGCTCAATCATAGGGACACAAACAAGCCTGGGAAAGCGCTTTTATCCCTCGTAATAACTCAGAAAAGTCACAAGGCCGGCTTTGTGCAGGAGGCAGATAAGCATGAACCGGCTTGAATTGAACTGATCGGAGCGGATAGTGTTTTGGCATTCATGGCGGGCCGTCCCGATATTGCTTGAAATAAATAAAAAGAAGGCGGCCATTTCCATTGTGGCCATTCTTTTAACGGCTCAGCTGATTTTTATTATGGTCCAATCGGGATGTGTTTATTATCTAGGTGGAAAGCTCTGGGTGGGGAGAGAGGATGATCTCTTAAGAGGCATTGTATATGTATCTGGAAATTCGAGAGGAACGCTTCAGTATCTCGAATGCGGTCAACTCTCAGAGGTAATGGCACGAAAGGTGGGCTTCCTAAATAAAGATAATAGGAGCTTATATCTAGATCTCGGAAACTATTTTACAGGGGATACTATAAGTGATTCACTCGGCATGCCCTTTTTGATTGATAGCCTTTGTTTGTCAAGTCCGGCTGCGGTAAACGTGACAAAAGGCGATTTACTCGCGCTTCGTCATTTATCTGATTATTCCTGCCCCGGCTCTAGGAAACTGCCACTTCTTTCAGCAAATATAGAAGTCGATGGCAATAGTATCGAAATAGAGAAATTTAGGCTGCTTCCGCTTGAAGTATCGAACAATAACCGCACCGACTTTATTGCGCTCGGTATAACCGGAATAGCGGAGACCACCAGGATAGCGGACTTTGATTATCCTGGCAGTTGCCGCTTTTTGGACTACACAAGTTCACTAAACGAAGCACTTCCGAAGATCCAAGATGCAGATATTCGGATTCTATTGGCGAACTACCCTCTGTTTAAGCTAGACGGGCTCATGGAAAAGGTCGATGAGGGGATCGACCTGATTATTGCCCAATCGACAAGGCGTGAAATCATCAAGAGGATTGTGAATGTTAAGAAAGTACCTGTCATCCTCATAGATGAATATGGGAGAGAGCTTTTGCGCCTTGAGATCATCAAGAAGCGCGAGGGCTGTTATTTCAGGGTCGAGATAATCAACCTAACTGATAATTGGCCAAGTAATATAAACGCAACGAGGATTGCTGGAACATACCATGAGAGAATCAGGCCAATCACGAAGAATTAACTTAATCATTCTTATTATTCTCATCGTTCTCAGCGGGGAGACCATAGCACTTTCGATAATCAATAGAGACCTGCATTCCAAACTTCACTTTTATGAAAAGTACTTAGCCCGGCGGGCTGACAACACCTTTCTGCCGGGGACAGATATATCAAATCTGGTGCTAAAGGGCCTCGATGATCTGATCCCCACTACAATGGGCAATATTGTTCACGGGCGTGGAGGATTGGTGTTTATTTTTTCCTCAGATTGCTTTTCCTGTGATGAAGTGGCTGTAATTTGGAGCAAATTCGCTGGCGAATATCGAGGCACGATGCCTATTATCGGAGTTTCGATTAACGATCAAAACGAAACAGAAAATTATCGACAGCGTAACCACATAGAATTTCCAATCTATAGGTTAATCACGAATTCAGAAATCAGAGAATTCCGCATAACGCCCAATACGGTTCTTCTGAGCAAACAGGGAGCCATCATAAGAGCCATAGCGGGTGTCGATAGAGATATGCACAGGATTCTTGATTAATGGGAGGAAAACGAGAATGAAAACCTTTCTTGGAGCAATGTTGATTGCCGTTATCATGTTCGGCGCCCTCCAGATTGCACAACCTGCCAGGGCAAATGAAGGCATCCCGGTTGTGTGCCAGATCAGCCCGCCCCCATATTGCCCCTATAATGGATATATTTGTTATGAAGCCCTAAATTGTTATTGTTATGGGGTACAGCCGCCGTACCTTATGTGTGTGAGAAATCTATAATTCCATACGGCTTCAAAGACTCCCGCCCCTATTGGCTCCCTGGAAGAAGCGAATTGAATGCCGTTTTCTCTCAGCCGTAAGAGACTGGCCACTGTTTGGACAGGTACTATCATGATGAAATCTAGAATCCTCGCGTTATTCTTTATCCTTCTGCCTTTATATATCGGCTATGGCCAGCATCGCGGCCCCTGCGATGCCTTCTTAATAGAAGACAAACCAGCTTATGTTATCGGCGAATTCGAGAAGAACCTTACAGGCAAAGCCTATAAGCTCATTTGGAATTATCATGTCGACCGGCATGGCAATATCTATGTATCGGATTCAGTCGGTATCACTATTGATAAATATGATTCTGCCGGCAGGTATCAGTGCTCTTTTGGCCACAAAGGCCAGGGTCCCGGAGAATTTGGGGCTCCTCCAGAGAGCTTCGTCGTTGATTCTAAAGGCAATCTTCTTGCGCTCGATATGCCCAAGAACAAGATCTACGTCTTCTCGCCTGCCGGAAAGTTCATCAGGGAAGTTAAGTTACTCGAAAGATTTCGCACCAACTTTATCAAGAATATGAAGATAAATCCCGATGATGAGCTCGTTATCCTGACCCGGCCTGCAAATGCCGGCTATGCCGTCGGCAAGTATTTTCTGGAAATTGGGGCCTATACTGAATTCCATTCAGATTCCAAGAGGCTGAGACCACATTTTGGCGACATACTCCCAGATTTCGACCTCAATGATGCCGGCGATATATTTGTAACCGATTCTATTGATTATAAAATATTTAAATACTCTAAGAGCGGACGCTACGTTGGATCGTTTGATAAGCCAATGAATAAAAGAAAAATCACCGAAGACGATTTTAACATTAATTATAGTAATAGAGTCATCAAGCTTCCTGGTTATGAGAGCTATTGGAATAGACTGGCCGGGAGCTCTCGCTATTGGCCATGCATTTTTGGCATTAACATCGACGGGAATAATGTCTTTGTCTGGACGGCTGATCAGGATCTGCAAAAGAGATATAAGGTCGATATATATAATGCGGAATTCGTTGAGATATGTAGCTCATATTGGCATAATTTCCTTCCTCAAAATAGGATTACGATAAGAAACGGCAAAATCTACGCACTGAATATCGCGAACACCGACGACGATGTTTTTGTCCGAAAAATCGGTCGCTTTGGCCTCATGAATATTCCATACCAAATCGAGGTATATGAGACCGGAAAGAAGTAGATTTTCACCATCCATCAACTCCGGCATCGAGCGTAGGGCCGATTCCCGCCTCAAACTCGAGCGCGTTCAGGCCAAAACGGCCCGCTGAGCGCGGCCGACGGACGGCTCCGTCAGTTGCCGATGACCGCGATGCCGGTCTTGTCGTAAGTGCTCAGGATCCCTTCCCGCTGGCCGCCCCCGCCGCCGAGGGACTGGATGACGGCCCAGATATTGAGGAGCGCGGGCATCCCTTCGATCCCCATATTGCCCCAGGCGTCCATCCAGTAGCGCCCTTGATAGACGGGCCCGAGCTGCGAGAGGCGGGCCACGTCGATCTGGTGGAGCTGGCGCCCGTTGATGAAAACGCCGGTGGTCCCGTTGGACGCGTCGGCGCGCAGGGGCCCGCCGAGGTCGAGGCCGGGCATGATGAAGCCGGCCGCCGGCCCTCCTTGGACCCCCCAGGAGCCGTTCAGCTTGTCGTACCAGAACTGGCCGTCCTTGATCCGGACCCGGAACGCCCTTTCGAGCGTCGCGATCGTCTCGTCGTTAAGGCGCTGGCCGTTGATGACGACCGAGCGGGTCGGAGCGGCCGGGCCTCCCGGCCCGCCCCCGGAGCCGGAGCGGTCCGGAGCGGGCGCCGTCGGCGCGCCCGCAGTCGCGCCCGGGGCCGCGACGCCGTCGTCCGCGGCCTTCCTGCATTGTGTGAACACCCCGGCCATCACAAAAAAGGCGACCAGGACCATCATGAACATGAGCAGACGCCTCCTCCGAATAGAATTCATCAGCTCTTCGTCCCGCCGATCCAGCGGAAGATCGACGCGCCGAGGACCGCTCCGACGATCGGCGCCGCCCAAAAGAGCCAAAGCTGGGCGATGGCCCATCCCCCGACGAAAACGGCGACACCCGTGCTCCGCGCCGGGTTGACCGACGTGTTCGTCACGGGGATGCTGATCAGGTGGATCAGGGTCAGGCACAGGCCGACGGCGATGGGCGCAAACCCCTGGGGAGCCCTCTCGTGCGTCGCGCCGAGGATGACGATAAGGAACATCGCGGTCATGACGATCTCGCAGACAAGGGCCGCGAGGAGCGAGTAGCCGCCTGGCGAGTGGGCGCCGTAGCCGTTCGCGGCGAAACCGGCCGAGACGTCGAAGCCGGACTTGCCGCTGGCGATGACGAACAGGACGCCGCCGGCAGCGATGGCCCCGAGGACCTGGGAAACGATATAGGGCGGCAGGTCCTTGGCCGGGAAGCGGCCGCCGGCCCAAAGGCCGATGGATATCGCCGGGTTGAGGTGGCAGCCGGAGATGCGCCCGATGGCGAAGGCCATCGTCAAAACGGTCAGACCGAATGCCAATGAGACTCCGAGAAGCCCGATGCCGAGCCCGGGGAAGGCCGCGGCCAGCACCGCGCTGCCGCAGCCGCCGAGCACGAGCCAGAACGTCCCGAAGAATTCCGCGCCGTATTTTCTCATGGAGCCCTCCCATCCGAAAGGTCGAGCGCCCCCGAATATATCGCCGCCGCTACGAGGCTGTCAAGGCGGCCGCCGGCCCCGACGAGAGCCCCTTCACTTCGGCGGAATTCGAGACTATAATAGCGCTTCATCCATCACCGGTAAGGAGACGCGTATGGTCGAAATTCGTTTCCACGGCCGCGGCGGTCAGGGGACCGTCGTCGCCTCCAAGATCCTGGCCGACGCCATCGCCAAGGAGGGCAAGTGGGTCCAGGCCTATCCCGAGTTCGGGGTCGAGCGGCGCGGCTCGCCCGTCGTCGCCTTCATCCGCATCGACGACAAGCAGATCTACGACAAGAGCCGCATCTACGCGCCCGATAGCGTCGTCGTGGTCGATCCCACGCTGGTCGAGGCCATCGACATCACCGAAGGCCTCAAGCCCGGGGGCACGATCATCATCAACAGCGACCGCCGGCCCGAGGACTTTTCCTTCCACGGTCAGTTCAAGGTCCGGACGGTCAACGCCACGGAGATCGCCGTCAAGCACCGGCTCGGGAGCATGGCCGCCCCGATCGTCAACACGGCCATCGCCGGGGCGGTCGTCAGGATCCTGGGCCTAGCCAAGCTCGAGTCCCTGGCCGCGGCCATCCGGGACGGCATCGCCATTAAGCCCGAGGACAACGTCAAGGCGGCCCAGGAAGCGTACGAGAAGGCCTGAGGAAGGACGCCATGAGACCCAAGAAAGCCAAGAAGATCGTCTTCAAGTCGGCCGAGGACATGCCCCTCATGATCTGCTCGGTCGGCCACCAGACCCACAACCTGACCGGGGCCTGGCGGAACATCCGGCCCGAGATCGACCGCAGCAAGTGCATCAAGTGCGGCATCTGCTGGAAATTCTGTCCCGAGCCGGCCATCGAGGTCGTCGACGAGTGGCCGGTCGTGGACTACGACTACTGCAAGGGCTGCGGCATCTGCGCGGAGGAATGCCCGTCCAAGTGCATCGTCATGGTGGAGGAGCGGAGATGAAAAAAGTCATCATGGGGAACCACGCGCTGTCCTACGGCGCCATGCTGTCCCGGTCGCAGGTCATCTCCGCCTACCCGATCACGCCGCAGACGCAGGTCGTCGAGCTGCTGTCCGAGATGTGCGCCGACGGCACCCTCGACGCCCAGTTCATCAAGGTCGAGTCGGAGCACTCGGCCATGGCCTCCTGCATCGGCGCCTCGGTGGCCGGGGCGCGGGCCTTCACGGCCACGTCGTCCCAGGGCCTGGCCCTGATGCACGAGATGCTCCACTGGGCCTCCGGCGGGCGCCATCCCATCGTCATGGGCAACATCAACCGGTCCATGGCCCCGGGCTGGTCGATCTGGGCCGACCAGAACGACAGCCTGTCCCAGCGGGACACGGGCTGGATGCAGTTCTACTGCGCGTCGAACCAGGAGGTCGTGGACACGGTCATCCAGGCGTTCAAGGTCTCGGAGGCGCTGATGATCCCGGCCATGGTCATCCTCGACGCCTTCGCCCTGTCCCACACCTACGAGGTCGTGGACGTCCCGGACCAGGCGCTGGTCGACAAGTACCTGCCGCCTTTCAAGCCGGCCATCAAGCTGACGCCGGCCGATCCCCGGGCCTTCGGCGGCCTGACGGGATCGGAGCACTATATGGAGCTCCGGTACCGTCTCCAGAAGGACATGGAAAAGGCTCCGGCCCTGATCGAGGCGACCGGCCGCGAGTACGGGAAGATCTTCGGCCGCGACCTCGGCCTCGTCGATCCTTATCTGTGCGACGACGCCGAGTTCATCTTCGTCACGTCGGGGACGGCCGGGTATACGGCCCGGGTCGCCGTCGACGAGCTCCGGGCCTCCGGGGTCAAGGCCGGCAACCTGCGCATCAAGGTCTTCCGCCCCTTCCCCTTCGACCGGGTCCGCGAGGTCCTCGGCAAGGTCAAGAGAGCGGCCGTGGTCGACCGCAACTGCTCCTACGGCGTGGGCGGCATCTTCTACCAGGAAGTGAAATCGGCGGTCTACGGCCGGCCGGGCATGCCGCCCCTCTTCGGCTACATTGCCGGCCTCGGCGGCCGCGACATCACCACGGACTCGTTCAAGGAGATCGCCGCGGACGCGATGGGCAAGGCCACAGCCGAAGAGGAGATCGTCTGGATCGGAGTCAAGAAATGAGCCAGGAAGCGAAGAAAGAGAAGAAGTTCACGATGACCCTGCCGGCCGAAGAGCTGATGGCCTGCGGCCACCTGGCCTGCCAGGGCTGCGGCGCGACGCTGGCCATGCGTTACATGCTCAAGGCCCTGGGCCAGAAGACCATCCTGTGCATCCCGGCCTGCTGCTGGGCCGTCATCGACGGGCCCTACCCCTACTCGTCCATGGACGTGCCGATCTACCACTGCGCGTTCGAGACGGCGGCGTCGACGGCGACCGGGGTCAAGGCCGGGCTCGACGCGACGGGCGACACGGAGACGACAGTCGTCGCCTGGGCCGGCGACGGCGGCACGTTCGACATCGGCATCCAGGCCCTGTCTGGCGCGGCCGAGCGGAACGAGGACATCATCTACGTCTGTTACGACAACGAAGCCTATATGAACACGGGCATCCAGCGGTCGTCGGCGACGCCGTACGGCGCCTGGACGACGACGACGCCGGTCAAACATTTCAAGACCCGGCCGAAGAAGGACATCGTGGCCATCATGGCCGCCCACCGAATCCCCTACATCGCCACGGCCAGCGTGTCCCACCCGGAGGACTTCTTCAAGAAGATGAAGAAAGCCAAGGACATCAAGGGGACCCGCTTCTTCCACGTCTACGCGCCCTGCCCGACGGGCTGGAAGAGCCGCCCCGAGGACTCCGTCAAGCTGGCCCGCATGGCCGTCCAGAACGGCTACTTCCCGCTCTACGAGATCGAGAACGGCGAGAAGATCACCCTGAACTTGAAGCTGAAGGACAAGAAGCCGGTCGACGACTACCTGCGCCTCCAGGGCCGTTTCAAACATCTGAATGCGGAGCAGATCGCGGCGATCCAGGCCGAGGTCGACGCCCGCTGGGAGCGCCTGCTCAAGGGCTGCGGCGGATAATTCGGCTCGTCTTTGTCTGATTTTCTCGATGAGGAGCACCCGATGAAGAAGCTAATCGCCGCCGGAGCGGCTTTTATGATCGGTCTCACGATCGCGGCCGGAGCCGCGGCCTGCGCCCCGCCCAAGCAGGACGCCCAAGCCGTCCCCGCCCCCGATTTTTCCATCAAGGACCTCGAGGGGAATACCCTCAGTCTGGCGTCCTACAAGGGCAAGGTCCTGGTCATCAACTTCTGGGCCACCTGGTGCCCGCCCTGCCGTCGGGAGATCCCCGATTTCATTGCGGTCTACAAGGAGCTCAAGGCTGAAGGCCTCGAGATCCTCGGCCTCTCGGTCGACGAGACGACGGCCCCGGCCCTTCTCGACTGGGTGCGCAAGCAGGGCATGAACTACCCGGTCGCCCTGGCCACGCCCGAGATCGTCAAGGCCTACGAGCCGGGCGACTTCATCCCGGCCACGATCATCGTCGACCGCAAGGGCCAGATCCGCTACCGCCAGTCGGAGATGATGGACAAGGACACGCTCGTCGGCCTGTTCAAGCAGTATAAATAGGAAGGGGTCAAACCTTAATTCCTATAATTTTCCAGAATGGATTCTCCACGGATGTCGGGACCTGTCGAAAATTATAAGAATTAAGGTTTGACCCCTTCTTGTCGACGGCGCCGCGCCTGTGCCATAATTGGGGGGTGAACCCGACCGTACAGGCCCAGCCGTCCGCTGTCGCCGCCGAAGGCCTCCCCTTCTGGATGCTCTGGCTTCTGCTCTGCGTCATCCTGCTCCTCGTCGCCTTCATCTTCCTCCGGGACAAGGACCTGCGCCGCCGAATCAGCGCCTTCCTCTCGGGCGCCCGCCGGCACATGACCCGACTGCGGATCCAGGCCAAGCTGAAGAGGGAGCGGGAGAAAAAGACGGCGCTCTGGCGGGAGCTCGGGAAGCAGGCCTGGAACGAGGATATCCAGGCCGGTTGCATCGGCGATCAATGCGCCAGGCTGGCCGGTCTCGACGAGGAGATCGGCCGTCAGCAGAAGACGTGGCACGACGTTTATTCGAGGATCGAGGTCCTTGGCCGCGAGCATGACGAAGCGGTCCGGCGCTTCCGGGAGCTCATCGCCGAGCAGGAAGAGGCCCGCCGGCCGCACCAGGAGGAGATGGTCAGCTTGGCCGGGAAGAAGAACGAGATCCTCGAGGCCCTCGAAGCGGCCCTTCGCGAGGCCGAAGCCGCC
>Ga0208980_10001726_pt1 | contig 13298 bp, 12 predicted proteins | sample WetSurMetagenome_3_FD_187993 | JGI IMG/M metagenome (GOLD analysis project Ga0208980, IMG submission 187993) | Wetland microbial communities from Twitchell Island in the Sacramento Delta, sample from surface sediment Aug2011 Site A1 Bulk (version 2) | ecosystem: Environmental > Aquatic > Marine...
ATTTATCTTTAATGCTTTCTGAAATTGTTCCATCGCTTGAGCGTACTTGCCTTCATCTCTAAAAATAGCTCCGAGTTCATTATACGCCCTTGCATTATTCGGACCCTTCTGGATAACATCTTCCCACAGCTTTTGCGGATCCTGCCAGAGAGTATTTCGATAATATGTACCGACGGCCAGCAATAATACGATAAGAAGAACTAAAATAACCTTTGTTTTCATTCGATGAATGATACAGTCTGCTAACGATATACAGGCAATGAAAAAACCTATTGAAGGAAGATATACACGATGTTCAACAATCACGTCTTTTATGGGGATAATACTTGATTCAACAGAAAGTGTTATGAAAAACCAGAGGATGCCGAAAGAGATAAGGCGAAAGTGAAGGGCTGCATATTGATCACCGCATTTTAAATTTTTATTTTCAATTTTCGAACGATAAAAAAGATAAACAGCCACTGCAACTATTACGGATAAAAAAAGAAAAGACAATAAGACTTGAATATTGAAAAAAGAATGATATACGGGGAAACGGTAATCAAGACTTTGATTTACAGGGAAGACCAGCAGACGCAAGTAGGTAACAATAACTCTGAATTGAGTAAAGAGATAATCTGTTCGGTCAATGGCAGGGGTTTCTTTTGAGAACTTATCTGCATTTTCGAGTAAGGTTTCTATAGGTACATTGATGTTGAGCATAGTGAGCGGTATAATGAGCATTGTCAGTAGTAAGGGGAAAAGATACAGAAATCTCTTCCAGTTCAAATTTGCCTTCATTGTAAATGAAGGATTATAAAAAAAATAAAATTCGTAGAGAGTTATGATAACAGGCAGCGTGAAGGCTATTTCCTTGGTCTTCATTGCAAGAACTGCAGACATAAAAGAAATAGCATATAGGGTATGTGCTGGAGCCACCAGCTTTAGCCTGCGATTTTGGATCTCCCACACCTTCCCTTCCACTCTTGCCTCCTGATTTTTTATTAGTCTCCATTGTATATACATAAGGAGGGAAATAAGATAGAACAATGTTGCCATTGATGTTGCTCTCTGTGCTATATACGTTACAGCCTGTGTCTGTATCGGATGAGTGATAAAAACAAAAGCGGAAGAAAAAGCCATAAAATATCTAGAGCTACGAGAAGATTCATTGTGCAGGTAACTTCTAAAAAAAGGGGTATCAAAGGTAACAATAACAAGATAATATACAAGAAGGGCATTTATAATATGAATGAGGTTATTAATAAAATGATAACCAAACGGTTTTAGCCCGCCCAGGGCATAATTAAAAGCAAAACTCAGCAGCGTTACATATCTGTTATCGGAATGTTTTTGCAGGGTGATTCCGAAATCTTTTATTATTTCACTGTCTACGACTGAACTGAAATCGTCAAAAACAAAGGGGGCATTGAGAATATGTGAATAAATGATTGAACCAAAAAGGACAAGGGCAAACAAGCCTAATATTGAAAAACGTGATTTGCTGATTTCAGGCCGATTGCTCGAAGAAGAGAGTTTCATACCAGTGAATTGTTCTTTTTAGTCCTTCACCCAGATCAGTCTTCGGGGACCAACCAAGAAGCCTCTTCGCCTTCATATTATTACAAAAAAAATGTTTTGTTTCTCCAGGGCGTTTGGGTAAAGCACCGATTTTCAACTGTATTGGATTTCCCATCATGCGTACGATCATCTCTGCCACGTCTCTAATACTATATTCAATACCATTCCCGATATTAATCACTTCGCCTGCTGCTCCTGGAGATTCTGCCGCAAGGAGATATGCATCGACAATATCATCCACATAGTTAAATTCCCTTGTCTGATCACCTTCTGTCATCGGGAAATCTTTTCTTTCAAGACAATGTTGAATAAGAGAGGGGATAAACATATCAGTATCTTGGGAAGGTCCATAGGTGAGCAGTGGCCTTACGGTAACAACAGGCAGTTGCATTGTTTTGTAAAGCATCTGACTGAAATATGTAGCTGCCACCTTGCTGGCTGAATAAGGAGAGACGGGGATTTCCCTCTGATCTTCATTGAAAGGGGCCGGACCATCTCCGTACTCTTCAGAACTCCCTGTGCTGACAAAACAGTCAATAGTAATATTTTCCTTGATAACTCCCCTGAGAAGATTAATTGTCCCCTTGAAATTTATATCAATCATTTGTTCGATTAATTCCGGATCCCTATTCACATTACGCAATGCAGCGAGATGAAAAATAACTCGGGGCTGAACATTTCTCAGGCAGAGAGACACCTCTGAGTATTTTCTGATATCCCCATGCCAAAGAGTAATATCTCTTGTAATGTCTTTGATTCTGAAAGGGTTGCTGTTTTTCTTCAGAAGAATATGGACATCTGCCCCTTCGCTGAGAAGTTTTCTGGCAAGGTGAGAGCCAATAAATCCGGTAGCCCCGGTGACAAGGAGAGTTTTATTTCTTATAGTGGATTTCATCTTCCCAGATTTTCCAGGGAACCTTCCCACTACCCCAGTATTCATTCAGGAGATTAACATCACGGAGGGTATCCATGCATTGCCAGAAACCATCATGTTTAAAAACCATAAGTTCTTGGTCCTTTGCCAGTCTCTCCAAAGGTTCCTTTTCTAAAGTACAGTGATCGTCGTCGGAAAGATAATTGAATACCCCCCTGTTTAATACAAAAAAACCTCCATTGATCATTCCACTTCCTGCCCGGGGTTTTTCGCTAAATTCGACAACTCGTTCCTCCTGAGTAATAAGTTCACCAAATCTTGGGGGCGGTTTTACACCGGTAATAGTGGCCAATTTCCCATGAGAGACATGAAATTCTACAAGCTTTCTTACATCGATATTGGCAACACCATCTCCATAAGTAAGGAGAAAAGAGTCTGTATCTATATACTTTTCAATCTTTTTTATCCTTGCCCCTGTCATGGCTTTCAAGCCCGTGTCCGAGAGTGTAATTTCCCACTTATCTTCACTATGTAAATTATGGATTACAGGGTCTTCATGATTACCCAGATTGATGGTAAAATCGCTGCTTCTGATCCTGTAGTGGAGAAAATATTCTTTAATTATCTCGCCTTTATATCCAAGGCAGATAATAAACCGTTTAAATCCGGAGTGAGAGTATATTTTCATTATGTGCCATAAGATAGGTCTTGTCCCGATTGGCACCATTGGCTTTGGTATAAACTCGGTTTGCTCTCTCAGCCTTGTTCCAAAACCGCCTGCTAATATGACAACAGGAATGTCTTTCATTGTATACCCTCAACCTCTATGCAGAATGCTCAGAAGAATCTGAGTTCTTGGTTTCATGGATATATTCTTCTCTCACAACAAATAATGGCCTATGTTTTACCTCTACATAGAGTCTCCCTATATACTCGCCTATTAAGCCAAGGGAGAAGAGTTGCAATCCTCCCAAAGCCAGTATGGGCAGCAAGGTAGAGGCCCAGCCTGGTATATACTCATCAGTAAAAAGTTTGACATATAAGACCCAGAAAGCGCCTATGAGGGTCAAGACAGATATTAGCATGCCTGCTATAGATGTTAACCGTAAAGGGAAATAGGCAAATGAAACAATCCCATCAAGGCTGAGAGAGAATAATGAACTGATATTAAATTTCGATTGCCCCATTATTCGCGGGTCCCGTTTATAAGGTACGATAGCATATCTTGACTCTAACTGGAGGATCATGGCTCGAATAAGACGGTTTCTTTCTGGAAGGGCATTGAACTCTTGTACCAAAGATTTTGCCATAAGCCGAAAGTCTCCATGGTTATATATTATATTAACCCCCATCATCCTCATTAATCTGTAATAGTTCTCCGAAAAAAATCTCTTTATTAAGGAATCTGCTGAACGGTCTGCACGTACACCCAAGACGAGGTCATATCCCTGTTCAAAATAGGTTATCATCTCTTCAATCTTCTCGGGTGGATCTTGAAGATCTGCGTCTATTGTAACAACCGCATCTCCTCTTGCATGGAACAGACCAGCGGAAATTGAACCTTGAAACCCAAAATTGCGCCTTAAGGCAATAATTCGTACATGAGGATCGGATGCAAAGATATTCTTCAGTACCTGTAACGTATTATCTGTTGAGCCGTTATCTACGTATACCATCTCATAGTCTGAGATCCTGTTAGAAGAAAAGAGATTTTTCAGTATGTTACTCAACCTCTCATGGGTTGTCTTCAAGACCTCCTCCTCATTATGGCATGGGATAACAATAGAAAGTAAGTCAACGCTTCTCATATCTTTCTCTCTATTATAAAGAGACTGACCCCTATCGGGAGGTTTATCCCCGTTGACAAGAATTTGTTCTCAAGCCTGAGTATATATTCTAACGCCTTATTTACAAATGCATTGAACTCATATAATTGATCAGTCGCTCTTTTTCTATTGCTAGACAAAAATTTCCGGGAAAGCCTGAACAAACTTATAGGAAAAAATAAACTGAAATTCCAATACGATACTTTTTCCGTTTTGAAACCATTCTTTTTTAACGCTCTGATTAGCCCTGATTTACAATATCTTCTATAATGGTGGTTCGCTTCATCATGTTTACCCCACAGGAATTTAAAGGCAGGCACAAATATAATCAATTTTCCGCCGGGCTTCAGGATTCTATACCATTCACGGAGAGCTTTGTCTTCATCTTTGATATGCTCCAAAACATCAGAGGCTATCAGGACATCAAATTGTTGTTCTTCGAATCCTGTCTCCTGTGCATCGGCAACCCCGACCTCATTGATCCCTCGTTGCCTGCAAATCTCTATCGCTCTTTCATTGATGTCTATACCATGAAGTTTTAGAAATCCTCGCTTTTTTAAAAATTCTATTAATACCCCCCCGGAACAACCAATCTCCAGTATCTCAAGATCTCTCCGATAATCTTTTATTAATCTAAATATGATGTCTCTTCTGCCAATGAACCACCAGTGGTTTTCCTCTAATTCATGGTACTTTAACGAATAAGATTGTTCCATTGTATTTATTTCTTATCAATTTGCCTGAAATAGTCCATATACCACTTAATTGTTTCTGAGAGGCCATCCCTTACAGAAAAGACCGGGTTCCACCCAAGCATTTGCCTTGCCTTTTTTGAAGAAAGATACTGTTCGGGGATCTCACCTTTCGCTTGATTCAATATGATTGGCTCCAAATCTGGCCGATTCATTAAGGAAAGTATCTCAATGGTTATTTCACGGACGGTTAGCGGCGTATCATTACCGAAGTTGAATGTCTTTCCTATGATGTCATCATCATCCATCTTTTCTGCAAGAAGCATATATGCCTTTGCAGCATCCTTGACATAAAAGTAATCCCTCACATATTTTCCATCACTTCTTATAACTGGTCTCTCATCATAAAAAACAGAGCGGATTGTTCCGGGTATAATTCTGTTAAAATTCAGATCACCTCCGCCAAAAAGGTTGCCGCATCTTGTTACACATACGGGAAGCCCGTAATGGTGAAAATACATCTGCGTGATTAAATCTACGCAACTCTTGGAGACATCATAAGGATTTTTTCCTATGAGGGGCATATCTTCTGTATAAGGCAATATTTTATGCTCGCCATATGCCTTATCACTCGATGCAACGATTATCTTATTGACCTGCTTATTCCTTCTGCATGCTTCTAACAAAACCCATGTCCCCTTAATATTTGATTCAAATGTAGAGAGGGGATTATTATTTGCTATCGGGACAATGGACTGGGCTGCAAGGTGAAAGACAATTTCAATTTCGTATTCATTTAATACCCTGTCAATAACATAATGCTCCTCTAAATTTCCGGATACAATATTTATCTTATCAATTAGTCCCTCTCTATAAATCCTGGACCGGGGAACATGGTCTCTCACTAAGCCTATGATATTTGCTTTAAGGTTTATTAATTCCTCTGTAAGCCATGACCCTAAGAGTCCGGTACATCCGGTTATAAAGACATTTTTGTTCAGCCAGTTATTGTTCAACATATGATCTCGCTTTTCGAGCATATCCTGAATTTTTACTGATTTTACTATTCTTCTGTTTTAAAGCAAAGTAAGCATTGCAAAAATTAGCAACCAGGTCATTCTTATCCATTTCAAGGGCTGCATCAATCATTTTCCTTGCATCCTTATCTCTTCCTTTCATCATAAGAGCGAAGGCAAGGCTTGAATAAGGTGCGGAGATAGCAACTTTCTTCTTAACATAAGGTATAGTTTCAAGGATAATTTCATCATATATAAGCTCTTTTGGCTTCTTAAAATCCTTGATAATCTTAGAATATTCTTCACTGTTTCTTACAAATATCTGCATGGTCCCATCGAGGTATATAAGTACCCAGTCGTCATCGTTAAGAAGCCTTAAGGTAAGCGGAAAGATTTCCAATGTATAATCGGCACACGCTTCATGAACTATGAGATTAATATTATATTGTTTAAGCAATTTTTTCCATAATGGCGTATGGTTCTTCATGCCAGGAACATTATCTTGAGAATAAATTTCGATTCTTCCCATCTTATCCGGAACCAGAGATGTTAGGGCATTTGCAAGCCCCACATTGGTTGGCTGTTTATAATCCTCCAGTGTATAAGCTATCGCATCGGTATCATATACTGCTTCAAGGCTGATAAAACGTGTATCATTGAAAACCTTATAAAGAGGATAAAGCCTCCATATCAGATAACTCCCTTTGTTATTCTGGTTAAAGATATTGGCGTCTATCCGATTAGCAAGAAGAAAACTCGCCGCCCTTTCAGGATATTTCGATGTATCAATACCGAGCAATTTAGAATAGTTGTTCAGCCCAAATACAATTGCAAATGTAAATAATATAAACAGTAAGAAAGAAATGATTGATTTGCCCCTCAATTTTTTTGTTTGATCTAAATCAATGAAAAATGTGTACTTCCGTGAGAGGGGAATCGCAATTGCTGCAAAAAAAGGTATATATCTCACAGAAGTGAAAGCAGCAATAGAGGAAAAAGCAATAAGGGAAAAGGCAGTTATATCGAAAGATTTGGACCTGAAAAAGTTTAGTGCCATCACAATAATTACATACCCAAAAATAAAAAAGAATGAAACAACAGAAATTCTATTGCCATAATGAACACCCATCTCCTTTACAGGACTTAAATATTCTCTGTTTTCGCTATATAACCAATTTGCATCAGTATGAGAGTTCAGGACTTCCAGTAGTTGTCCATTCAGACATGGATTTATATATGAAAAAACTATTGCCAAGAGGATTGTTGAAAGTAGTATGAGAGCAGATTTCTTTTCTAATGGTTGACCGAAAGGAGACTTGCTCGTTAGTAACTTGAATGATTCTGCCAATGCATAGATCGTGATAGCAGCAATACCGAAAACAAAGCCTGCGTGCATGTTAGCCCAGAGGAGCATAAGTGGTGGAATAAAAAACAGGGGCGCTTTTGCAGCAGGCTTCTCCCTGAATTTTTCGAGTAGCAGGATGAGGATAAGCATGAAAAAGAAGGAAAATAATTGAGGTCTATCAAGTTTGAACATTTGAAGCATAATTACAATAAGAGATGTTGTAACCAGGGAACTGTAAAGCCCTTTCTTACGCAGAACAAACCAGAGGAGAAAAACAAAGGAGGAAAAAATAGTAGCCCTGAGCAAAATGATGCCGGCTGGACCAAAAAATGAATAGATCTTATAATATATAATTTGAGCAATCCAGTATTGTGAAAGTGTAAACTTTTCCCGGTCAGTCTGAATCCCTTCCCCATAGAAAGAAAACGGGTCGTCTGATGGAATTGCCCTGTGCTGATAGATATATTCTCCTGTCTTAAGATGAAAAAAGAAGTCAGGACAAACAATAGGCCCTAAAAAATTAATAAAAACAGCGACTAAAAAGAGAGCGAGCAGTGTCTTTTCTTTCAGCTTAATAGAGTTTATTATAACGATTCCTCCTTGTTGTTTGCTTTTTGTTGTTTTAAATCATTTTCAATCTGAGTTATCTTGTCCAGTATCACAGTATTTCCCGGCATTCTATCGAGGGCATATCTGTAAGCTGCCAGAGCATCCTTTAACCTTTTCATCCTATAAAAAATATCACCAAGGGATACCAGTGACCTGGGATTCACTTCATTTTGAAGCGCATTCTTAGCACTCTGAAAAATAATTGTATTATAAATCTCTTCTTTAGGAATACGCTTCTCCTTGATCAAATCACTGTTTTGCGGAATATTTTTCATAAATATGGCACTCATCTGATCTGTATATACGGGAGTCCAATTCTTGCTCTCAGTAAGTGCAAGAATTATTGGATTTATTTGAGAAAACTGATTTACGACTGGTAAAAAAACATAGGTTACATTGTAATGGTTAAAGAGTAATTCCCAGAGAGGTTTTTGGGATACAGAAGAATTCTCTGCATTAATGTCATCATATTCTAATGTATTTATTATCCATGCATATTCCATTTTTACTAAAATATTTAATGAACGTGTATCAACAAAGGTTTTATGGGTTGGATATAGTCTCCAGGATAAATAACCCCCATATCCGTGATCATTAAACATATTGCCCCAAATCTTGTTATTTTCGATAAAAGTAACCGCATCAACCGGGGTATAAGATGTTTTTGCAACGTCAAACGTTGGCTTATCATAATCATATATGTAGCGGACAGAATAGAGAATTGCAGATAACGATGCAGTTAAAGTCAGCATGATCATAATTTTTCTAATGCTGACTGGCGAGAGCTTTTTCCTGAACAAATCATTGAGTATTATATTGATTTCTTTTCCCAGGATCATTGCGGCCGTTACTACATAAAAAATTATGAATCGACGGGCCAATAGACTCGGGACAAGAAGAAAGCCAAGCAGCATTATATGAGATAGTTCAATATTTCTACGTCTTAATAATACAATGATCGGGAACATCAAGGCTAAAAAAACATATGAATAAGGCAAGGAATGGACTTTAAACATAAAAGTATAATAGAGAGAATAATACTCCTGAATATTTTCATGGATTGGTTTGAACTTAAACGGGATATTTACTGTTATGTAAAAAGCATCCCATCCAGTTGGATTAATCAATGATACCCCTATCGCAAGCACCAATGCGCTATAAAATGTAAATATTTCCTGCTTTGTGAAAACACTTTTTTTCAATAAGATATTGATACCCTCTCCCAACATGAACAGAGAGATAACCATTACTCCGATAATAAAACCTCCGTGCATGTTAGACCAAAGAAGCATTAACGGAATCAACAGGAAAATGCATTTGCTCTTCCTGTCTCTGAAATCCTCTATGAGCAAGAAGGTCAATACACAAAAGATAATGGTGAACAGAACCGGCCGTTCACCTGTAAACATGAGTGAAGTTATAAAAACAATGGAAAGAAATATAAAAGATAACGGAAGGTTTACTGACCACCGCTGCAATCTCCAGAAAATAATCACAAGAGTTAATAAAAGCAAGAGAGTCCTCAGTATGATTATCCCTGCTGTTCCAAAAGAATCATAGATGAAATAAAAGATTATTTGGCTGAGCCAATATTGCTTTAAAATGAAGTTTTCCCACTCAGGAAATGGATTCTTATTCTCCTTAAGTGAGGAAGTAAAGCAAAAAGGGTCTTGCTCAGGCAGAGATCCTGAAGTAACTATATATCTCCCATTTGCGATATGCCACCAAAAATCGCTATCCCATAGAGGTATGGAAAGATAGTGTAACGCGAATATTAGAAAGAGAAAAAATATTGATATTATTTTTGCAATATTAAGAAATGCAGGATTATTAAGTTTCATACAAAAGGGGAATGAATTCAGTGTGGAGAAGTTTTTCTCTATATTGGAATCTTAAATTAATCCTCAGCTGCAACTATAGGCCCCTTTCTGCCTCTTTCCTGCATCCCGATATAACGAGGGATTGCAATTGCTGCAAGAATACCAATAATTGAAACAACAATGAACAATGCAATGAGGGTAAACCCGCATACTCTTTTAAAAACATTCATAAATTATGGAAAAAAAAAGGCTGTGCAAAAGCACAGCCTTTTTTTAAGTATTTTTAGTCTGAAGCAATACTTTTTCTATAAAGAACAACGGCACTTTTATCATAAGCCGTGAGGACAACGTTAGAGTTTCCTGGATGCGCACAAGAAATTTTGCCATTGGCGGCAGCGCCTGTCTGGCTTGTCCATAAGCTTACAGTAGCATTCCATGGAGAATATTCAGGATTCAGCACCCCTCTAGAGAATATATATTGACTGCACAATCCATCTTGAACAGCATATGCAGTAGCAAGTTGATCATTTGTCATATCACCAGAGTCAATGACACCGGTACCATTTGTGTCAGCTTCACGAAGTGTGCTTCCACCCTTTCTTGCTGATTGAAGCCAACCCTGAAGTTCTGCTTCTGCTGCAACAGCTGCCCTTGTGATAGCACCCTTTCTTCCTCTCTCCTGCATGCCGATATACCCAGGAATCGCAATTGCTGCAAGAATACCGATGATTGCCACGACTATGAGGAGCTCGATGAGGGTAAAACCTCTTTCATCCCCTCTTTTCATCTTGTGAATAGTTCTAAGCATCTTAACCCCCTTTTTCAATTTTCATACACAGCCGACGTATTCGGCCAACCCTTGCCTGTCTCTTTATCTTCTTGTTTTGATCCCTGCTTTCCATCACCTCCCTTGAAATTTCTTATGGATGTATGATGAATGAAGCAATCATTATGCCAACATTACAGATCAATACAAAGCAGAGAGAAAAACCAAGTAAATAATTATAAGTCAATAGGTTATAAAAATAATTTCATATTTGTAATTAAGTTTTTATCATGAACTAATCTATTTGTCAAGTTTTTATATCAATAAAAAACAAAAAAATGGCAGAATTGTGACAAAATTTGTCAAGGGAAAGACACTTTATGATAATTACTCCCAGCTGTTAATGTCCTTGTTTTCCCCTTCACCGCCGGGTGAGCCATCTGCGCCAAGGGAATAGAGGTCATAGTCTCCGTGGTTGCCGGGTGATTCAAAATGGTATGGTCTGCCCCACGGGTCGTTCGGGATCGCTTTCTTTAAATAAGGACCATCCCAGTTATTAACACCAGGGTCAGTGAGGAGCGCTTCCAATCCTTCACCGGTTGTAGGATATCTGCCGGTGTCGAGTCTGAAAGTATCCAGTGCCTGTCCCAGCAGTTCTATCTGGGTCTTGACAGCGGACTGTTTTCCTTTCCCGATCTTTCCGAAAAATTTCGGTGCGACAAGGGCGGCGAGCATGCCGAGGATTACCATTACTACGATAAGTTCAACAAGGGTAAACCCCCGTTTATTCATAAAATACCTGCGGTTTGCTGTATCCATTGTTGCCTCCTTATTCATGTTGTTATTTGGTTTCTATTTATAGAGTTGTATTTTGTCATTGTCCGGCCCTGGTCGCCTCTGTCGCCGCCGAAGGCGGGTAAACTTGACCGGACAATCCATAACATGAAAAAGACCGGATCCCCTATCAAGTCGGGGAATGACAGATTATTTGAGCTGCATGTATAAATATACTCTATTTATTGTCTATTTATAATACCCGATGCAGGCGAGATGCATCAAATTATAGTTCCGGTACATTCATATATCTTTTTAATTGCATAGTACATCAAAGAGCATCTTTACCAAAATTATCACAGATGCTAAAATTCCTGCAATCCATGAGTTACAAAAGCATTCGACAATGGCCTGAAGACGAAAGACCGAGGGAGCGGTTGATGCAATACGGGGCTGCCCATCTCTCCGACGCACAACTCCTTGCGATCCTGCTCCGGACAGGAGGGGGAGGGAAGAGCGCCCTTGATCTTGCTCTGGAGCTGCTGCATACCTTCAAGAGCCTGAAAAATATCGAGAGCGCCTCTCTCGCTGAGTTTAAACCCATCAAAGGCGTAGGCATGGCAAAAATTGCGCAGATCAAGGCCGCACTTGAATTAGGAAGAAGGCTCTCCGGAGAGTTATACGAAAAAGGCCCCGCATTTTCCTCGGCACACGATGTTTTTCAATTTTATCAGCAGCGTATGAGAGCTTTAAAGAAGGAGGTATTCTGCGGTGCGCTCCTCGACGCGAAAAACCGTATAGTGAGAGATTATAAGGTATCTGAAGGCACTCTTACAAACTCACTCATTCACCCTCGGGAGGCTTTCCGGGAGGCGATAAAAGAGGCTGCGGCCTCGGTGATTTTTGTCCACAACCATCCGAGCGGTGACCCGGCTCCGAGCCGGGAAGACATCAATATAACAGAACGCCTTGTTCAGGCAGGCGACATCGTCGGCATCAAGGTGCTCGATCATATCATCATCGGAGAAAATACCTATACGAGTATGATGGAAAAAGGATACATTAAAAGAGAATAACCAAGGAACCAAATATCAATAATCAAGTGAAATGAAGTTATCCGCATTCCGGGGAACAAATATTTTAAATTTGATGCTTGGGGAATTGGAATTTAATTGATGATTGGTGTTTGGTCATTGGAAAGTTATAATTAAGGAGGTTTTATGGCAAAAATTCAAAGAGCGATTATCAGTGTTTCGAACAAAAAAGGGGTTGTTGAATTCGCGAGGGAACTTCATGCCATGGGAGTGGAGATATTGTCGACAGGGGGAACTGCGAAGACTCTGAGGGATGGCGGCATTCCGGTGAAAGATGTTTCTGAGCATACAGGATTCCCCGAAATGCTTGATGGGAGAGTGAAAACGCTCCACCCGAAAATTCACGGCGGTCTCCTTTCGAGAAGAAAAAATCCTAAAGATATGGCAGAGATCGCAAAACACGGGATTGTTCCCATAGATATGGTAGTTGTCAATCTGTACCCTTTTGAGGAAACCATCTCAAAACCAGATGTCACCTTTGAAGACGCCATTGAAAATATTGATATCGGTGGCCCGACAATGATCCGTTCAGCTGCAAAGAATTTTCAGGATGTTGCTGTTGTTGTCGACCCGTCCGATTATGCAACTATCATAAAAGAGATGAAGGACCTGAACGGAGAACTGCCATATAAGAGAAAACTGGAACTCGCACAAAAGGTTTTCAGCCACACTTCACGATACGATACGCTCATTACCAATTATCTTGCAAAGGTAATCAAAGAGAAAGCACCAAATAGCTCATAGCGAACACCGAATAAACGCTTAAATTATTTGGTTGTCATTCCCGCTTGTCGGGAATCCTTCTTTGACCGGAGAGAGATTCTGGACAAGCCAGAATGACAGTGAATAAATTTTCTGATTTTTGGATATCTTGAAGAGGTAACAAAACATATGAAGGTTTTAGTTATCGGCAGCGGAGGGA
>Ga0208980_10001727_pt1 | contig 13292 bp, 9 predicted proteins | sample WetSurMetagenome_3_FD_187993 | JGI IMG/M metagenome (GOLD analysis project Ga0208980, IMG submission 187993) | Wetland microbial communities from Twitchell Island in the Sacramento Delta, sample from surface sediment Aug2011 Site A1 Bulk (version 2) | ecosystem: Environmental > Aquatic > Marine...
TTCCCGTTTGTATCCAAGACATACAACAGAAATCGTCGGATAATAGATCTCATTGAGGCACGAAGAAAGATTCTTGTCAATGCCCTTTACCATCTCTGAAGTTGCAAAAGCCGGAGTTGCACAAACAACAGTGTCAGCCTCAATACTGGAGCCATCCGACAGATAAACAATATAGGCATCACCCTTTCCGTCGATTGATACAGCGCTCGCGCCTGTCTTTAATCTTTCGCCCATAAAGTCTGAAAGAGAACCTATCATTGTTCCCATGCCGTCATAGAAGGAAGTCAGATGACCTCCAGGCCCGGCTCCGACTTTTTTGCCTGTTTTCTTCGCCTCCTTCTGGAGTTTTATCATGCCCCTTATAAGGCTGCCATGAGTCTGTTCAAGGTTGTAGACTTTTGCAAAACAGCTCTTCAGGCTCATCTTCTCCGGGTCTCCGGCAAAAATACCAGAGGCCATCGGGTCAATCAGCTTCTCAAAGGCCTCTTTCCCGAGCCTTCTTTTTGCAAACTGTGCAAGTGTCTCATCATCTCCGCTTCCCTTGGCAGCAAAGATTTCCCATATGATCCTCAGCCTGCCGGGCAAACTCAGCAGGTTTGAGGCAAAAAATGCAGGAGGTGATTCAGGAAGGCGATGGAGTTTCCCTTCAGAGAATATGAACCTTTTCCTTGCATTATCGTTGCTTCTTAAAGGTGTCAGGTAAAGCCTGGAGACAAGTTCCAGGGTTTTCGGACGGTTATCGAGAAAGCCGTTAACCCCGCCTTCACACAAAAACCCTCCAGCCTTATCAGTCCAGATCTTACCGCCGGCTTTTTTTTCAGACTCAAGGACAACAATGTCTAAAGAAGGCTTCTGCTCAAGCAGAAAATAGGCTAAAGAAAGACCGGATATTCCACCACCGATGATGACTAATTTCATATAATTTCCTTCTAAATTTTAACATAATTAAAGCCCTTTTAACCCATAACATTTATGAATATTTATTATGTCTGTCTGGGGGAGAGTATTTGAGCGGATTCTTTTGCCGATATCCAAACAAATAAAAATAAAGAGGCAAAAGCCTCGCAAGGAGGAACGACTGAGAATGAGCGAAGATACTTTCCCACAGGCAGGTAATCCTAATCTTATGAATCAAGCAGGTTAGAATAATTTCGGCTCAAGATAATCTCTGAACGCTTCGCACCTGCTTTTCTTTTTGCAGTTCATATCACATACTTTCACATACTGAAAACTTTCCCTGTCAGGACACCAGATTTTAATATCATTTTTCGACTGGTTATCCTGTTTGTTATCAGGTTTTTTGCCCAACTATCTGTCCTGTTGACTCTGGGTTTCCTTTTTGTTTCCCATCGCTAAGGACAGGAATGACTTTCTGTCAGAGGAAAGGAGTATCAGGCCTTTCTGCTCAAGGTCATTAAGCATGTAAGAAGCAGTCTCTAAAGGAATACCTGATTTTTCAGATATCTTATTTATTTCCTGTGCTTTTTCAACAGCTGAAAGATACAGGTTCTTTTCTTTTGAATTCAATGTGTGGGTTGACCTGCGGCCATCACGACAAACCTCGATCTGAAGCTCATTCAGAGAATTGGAATAGACCATATAATTATCAGTGGGACTCTTGCTCTTGATCTCCTCGACTTTCTTTCTTATTAAACCGGAGACCTGGAACTGTTCATCATCATTATCAAACTGATATGGATAGGGATAGTTGGAATAAGAGGGCATACCGAAATCCTCAAAAATCAATGAGAAAATGTTATCGCTGTGTTTCTTCAAGCCATAATTTTCGATATTCAGAAAAACCGGACAATCTGTCGGCAGATAAAATTCTCCGGGATATACAAGGATATTTTTACTTGTCAGGATATGTGTGATGCTGTCCATTACCCTGAAATTTTCTTTCATATCCTCCACGGTCATTTTCGGAAAGCAGGTAAAGAGATTGAACTGAACCGGTACCCCTAGTTCAGCAGCTGCCTTCAATACCTCCACATTCTTCAGGACTGTGACCCCTTTGTTCATTACCTCCAAAATCCTGTCACTGAAGGTTTCGATCCCGATCTGGAAGTTTGAGACCCAGTTGCCGAAGCGCATGATTGATCCTAATACCTCTTTGTCCATCCTCTCTGCGCGGAATTCCGCATAGATGAAGTTGAGGTTCTTCGGTTCAAGATACCCTGATGTCTCAATGATTATTTTCGGGTCTTTAAGTGCATCAGAGTCCAGGATAAAGAAATTCCTGAGGTCTTTTGAAATGCCCTGATAGTATTCGAATTCTCCCTTTATCCGCTCTGCTGACTTTGCCTGGCACAGGATGTTGTATGATTCATCAGGACAGAAGGTGCATCTCTTCCATGGACAACCCCTGCCAAATTCAATTGGGAGAATAATTTCTTCCGGCCTGACAGGCAGGTCTTCAAAATTATATTCAGGAAACGGCAGGGAATTGATTGAGACATTTGGTTTGGAAAGTGATTTTTTTATCTCCCCATCCTTCTCTCTGTATATAACATTATAAAAACCTTTCGTATTATCATTAATATGTTCAAGCAGGCTTTCAACAGTTACTTCACACTCGCCGATCCCGATGAAATCCAGAAAATCTGTACTTTTCATTAGATCATGCGCAAATGCACCAGAACAGTCTTTCCCTCCTGCAATTGTCAAAACATCCGGATAGATGTTCTTGATCCTTGAGCACATCAGGAGAGAGCTGCTTAATTGATAGTGAGAAGAGCTGAAGCCAACGAGCTTTGTATTTCTTAAATAGGGCAGTAAGCGCAGAAATGCCGATTCAGTGAATGCCGTTGTGATTTCCCTCATTTCCTCAAAATCAGTCAAAGTCAATCCAATCGATTCAAGCCGTTCTCTGAACAGGTCTTTTGATTTCAGATATTTATCTTCAAAAAGCAGGGAAGCAAAAACATAATCCAGTCCCATATATTCAATACCGAATTGTTCTGTCTGTCCGACAAATTTTTCTATAATCCGGGGATTGTATTTCTGCAGAAAGGGAAGGAATTCGAGGTGAAAGTGAAAAGTCTTTGCGCTTTTTCCCTTCTCTGTCAGAAATGACTGCATAATGCCGAGGTTTATATTGGGTACATTTGCAAACCATTTCGAGATAAATCTCGCATAAGGCATCGATATGAATAGAAAGTCCACATCATTATTCTATATAATCTATTTAATGCAATGAAAGACAAAAAACAGAAGAAAACAGGCTATCATCATATAAAGAGACTGCATTTCAGCCCGGATGAAAATATACATCCTTGGCTACCAATGCTTCTGGATGCCTATTACATGGTGGATAAAGGCATCGATGAAGCTATCAGGGAAGAGTTGAAGACAGGCAGAAAATTAGCCTGCAGCAAGGGTTGTTCGCATTGCTGCAAAACCCATCAAACTATCCCTGTGTATCCGCTGGAACTGGTCGGACTTTCCTGGTATGTTACAGAAAAGATCAAGGGTCCTGTTCGTGAAGTCATCAAGGCGCAACTGAGAAATTACATAAAAAACGAAGCCTGTCTTTTTCTTGTTGAAGGGGCCTGTTCCGTACATCCAATGAGACCGGTATCATGCAGGCAGTTCAATGTTTTTGGAAAACCATGTGCGGAAGGAGAAGACCCATATTACACGAGGCGGGAAGATGTTCTCTCGCCGATCAAAAAATACACAGACCATGCCTTCTTTTTAATGCTGCCTTTCTATGGTGTTGAAAATGAAGATCAAAGATGGAAGATCATCGGTAGCGGCGCTGTGCATCAGGTGGTCAAGCTCATGCAGACCTGCAACTGGAAGAGTCTTGCCGAAAAGATGGAGGAGTTTGAGGGGAAGAGCTAAGAAGAGGGGCAGTTTGCAATCATTCTGTTCTGTAAAAAGGAGTTAAATATGGAAAGAGAGAAAATATCAAAGAAGATAGGTTTTCTCAGAGCTGGTTGGTGGATAATACACTGTATAGGAATAACCATGGTATATGCACTCGGCCATTTTCTCTGGAGGTAATATGCTTAAATACTTCATGAGATATAAACCGGGCTGGTGGATTCTGCATATTGTTGCTGTCGGGCTCACTTTTTATCTCGGCCACATGGTAAATTTTAATTTTTAGGTGAACTATGAAGAAGAGTACGTTATTAATAGCATTATTTTTACTGGCTTTGTCAGGGTTGATGCTGCATCTCAGAATTCACAACTTTATGATTGCCGATAAGTTACACTCGGATACTTTTCTGTTCGATCCTACAAGGTTCCTTGCAACTCTGTTCCCGTTAGTGGACGTCATATTGGTCACTGCGCTTTTTATGTCACGCAAGACTGCGGTGTATGGTTATCTTCTCAATGGCCTCATCGTTATTTATGGAACGATATTCATGGCCCATTTCAGTATCTCGGAGATGGTAGTAAAGTCTATCCCACTTAGTTCCATGTTGTTGAAGTCAACCCTTCCGGATATAGGCATAGCATGGGGAGATTTCTTCGTAGGCAAAGCTCTTTATGATCTGTATGTAAGGGGTTAACAACTGTTGACAATTATGTACCCAAATATACTTGAATATATACGTGGAGTTAAGAGATAAATAATATGGAGAGCCAGCAGCGAACATATCAAACGAGGTTGTTTCTTACGGAAGCGCAGGGAGCCATCTTTTCGGGCTATGCCTCACTCTATGGTAAAGTGGAACGGTCGCTATTCGCCAGGCTGCAGGCGGGTGATGAGATTAATCACCTCAAACGTGTCTTCCAGAAACACTTCGGTATTACAGCCCGGCAGTTCAACGCAGTTCATGCCGGACTGGCCGGCAAGATAAGTTCCATTAGAGAGCTGCATCCTGAACTGATAGAGGATCTTAAACGTCGCATCAAGAAAGCCAGGCAGGTATTAAAGCGTATTACTAAGCCCGAAGTCAGACATCAGAAGAAGCGGCGGCTTGCCATCCTTGAGCAGAAGCTACAACATCAACAGCAGGATCGGCAAGACGCCAGAGTGCGCCTGTGTTTTGGTTCAAAGAAGCTGTTCCGTGCGCAGTTCAGCCTTGAAGATAATGGGTATAGTTGTCATGAGGAATGGCAGTCAGACTGGCAATCAGAACGAAACAGCCAGTTCTTTGTGCTCGGCAGCAAGGATGAAACAACAGGCTGTCAGGGCTGCGTGGCTACTGTTACGGAAGACGGAAGCATCTCACTCAGGCTCAGGCTACCCAATGTGCTTAAGGAAAAATATACTATTATTTCCGGACTCCGCTTTGAACACGGACATGAAGCAATAGTAGCTTCTATCGGGAGTAATCTCTCTGAGGACAAGAAAGAGTGGCAGGCTATAAGCTACCGCTTCGTGAAAGATGAAAAAGGCTGGAGAGTATTTGTCACTATCTCGGTACTCGGGATCAGATGGATATCGGACCTCAGATCTGGAGTAATAGGCGTGGATATCAATGAGAACCATTTGGCTGTTACCGAGACTGATCGCTTTGGCAACCCAATAGAATTCTTCTGGGTCTCATGCGTGACATACGGTAAGACTGCGGAACAGCGCAGGGCAATTATCGGTGATGCCGTAAAAGAAGTTATGGCTTTTATTATCGATCGTAAAAAGCCACTGGTTATTGAAAAGCTTGATTTCCGCAAGAAGAAATCAGTCATTGAGAAACAGTCTCCCAAATACGCTCGGCTGTTGTCATCGTTGGCTTACACGCAGATACAGACAATTATTCGGGCAAGGGCTTTTGATGCAGGTATCGAGGTAATGGAGGTCAATCCCGCATACACCTCGGTTATCGGCCGGTACAAATTCAAAGACCGGTATGGGATGTCGGGGCATAATGCTGCGGCGCTCGTTATCGGTCGAAGGTCTTTAGGTTTTAGGGAGTCGGTGCCGAGTCAGCTTCATGGCACCCTGCCGCTACCTGTAAGGAATCGCGGCAGGCATGTATGGAGCAAGTGGGCATCGGTCTCCCGTAAAGCCTCAGCAGCGTATGCAGCGCACAGGCGGTCCCGAATACTTTCAGGATCCTCGCCGTCACCGGCCTTTGGGCAAGGCACGGCTTGTGATCAATCCGCCTGGACCGGTGAGATTCCGGTATGCCAATCGTTGTTAGAACTGTTTGAATGACGTTATGGATATTTGTCCATATTTTAAGGAACGGCACAAGTTAGACTTTCTTAAACAGCAGAGAAGTATTATCCCCGCCTGGCAACACAGACACGAGATCGCATAAAAAGCGAACTTGAGAGCCCCTATAAATATTTCATGTTCTGTAAATATTTCATGTTCTTGACAAAAAGGGAATATTTGATAAACTTTTAACCATAATTGATGTAAATGGACTCAAAAAGGAGGGGGAAATGCATACACTGAGAAAAGGATTTTTCTTATTAACTGTTAGTTTTGTCTTCTTGATCTCTTTCACGTTACCTGGTGTAGCTTTAGGTGAATCAGATACGGTTTGCGTTCATGGACACAGTGCCCGAGTGGAGGACGAAAATTTATTAAATTTTTTTAAGCCTAAATATTACGGTTGGGGTTTAGATTTTGATCTCTATCCTGGGCAAAGCACGTGGGTACATTTTTCTATCCCGGTACATGGGTCTTTGAACAGAGCCTTAGTTATAGCGATTAATTTCAAAACAGGCAGTTCGGATGCAATTGTTGATCGTATTGATATATGGAGTGCTGGGAATAAAGTAACACAATTTGATGTCCCAAATACATGGGGATATCAAAATTTAGTATTACCTTTAGGTACTATTTCAGATCCCATTGAAGTTGAAAGTTTAGGGATTTCAGTACGTGTGAAAGCCGGCTATAAAACACAAATGAGCCATAATTTCAAATTCTATAAGGCCTGTGCTGGTTATACATCAGTATCAACAGATTAAAAGAAAATATGCTTCTCATCTTTTATCTGCAGTATTTAGTCACAGGTGACCCTCGCATTTTCTGCTGAACCTGATTAAGTTAGGATTTTGAATAGAGTTTTGTTAAATCTTTACCGGGTCGACATCAACTTTTATTTTTACGTCCTTTTGGTTTCTGAATGCCAGGAGCAGGGATTTTGCCGTGGAATGAAGTTTTTCGCGAAGAGAGGATTTCAGGAGTAACTTGTATTCATTTTCACCTTTTTTGTTTTTTGCTATATAGGGTCCGATTATTTCGAGGGCATCAACTGGTTTTTTCATATTTGAGAGTTTGCTGCTGATGTCTTTCTTAGTTATGAATTTGATCAACAGCAGCTTTGAAAATGGCGGATAGGATAGGTCTCTGCGTCTCTCTAATTCTTCTTTGAAGAAAGAGTTGTAGTCATAATTTTTAAGGCATTTATAAAGATAGTTCTGCGGCATCCTTGTCTGGATAAAGACTTCTCCATCAGGGTCAATCTTATCAATAATAGATAGAATTTCCTGATAAGACTTTTCTGCTGACCTGAAATCAGGGAGATTAAGGTACAGGTCTGTGTTCAGAATGGCAGCCATCGCGAATCTGCTATCAGTCCCCAATCTTTTTGTCATCAATTTTGTGCCGATAATAATCCTGTTAGCATCTGTAAAGGTGGCCCCAATCAGAGCTTCAACCTCTGATTTCTTTTTTGCCCTGTCACTGTCGAGCCTGAGGGCTTTTATACCTAAAATAGCCTCAAGGTCTTCCTGCACCCGCTGTGTTCCGGCTCCAAGTAGTTGCATGTTATAGCCTCTGCACTTGCTGCAACTTTCAGGTACTTTGGACAGGGTGTATCCGCAATAATGGCATTTCATTGACATGTCCTGCTTGTGAAATACTATCGGAATCCTGCAGACAGGGCATTCCTCTATATGACTGCAGTCCATACATTGAAGGAGGGTTGAGTGTCCCCTCCTGTTTATCGCAAATATAATCTTTTTGTAGTTTTTTATATGCCTTGAGGCTGCATCGGTTATGGTTTTCGACAGATAAGGCTTGATATGTTTTTCGTATCTCATATCAATTACCTTAACCTTCGGTCTTTTTGTGTCCAATGAAGGGTTCAGCAAGGTATATTTCCCTGATCTGCAGTTATAGAAAGACTCGATGGATGGACTGATGGAGGAGAGGAGTACGACTGCCTTTTCAAGATAACCCCTCATTACTGCAATGTCCCTTGCGTTATAGCATGGACTGTTTTCCTGTTTATAAGAACTGCTGTGTTCGTGGAGCACTGCAATGAAGGATACTTTTTTCAAAGGAGCAAAAACAGCAGACCGGGTCCCCAGTACAATATCTGAATGGCCGGAAAGAATTCTGCCGATTGATTCAGACCTCTGCCCCCTGCTCAATTCGCTGTGGAAAAGACAGACCCTTTCCCCGAATCTCCGGTTTAGCAAAATGTACAGGTTATTTACCAAGGATACTTCTGGAACCAGAATGATTACATTTGAGGTTTCAGGGAGTATCCTTGTCAGTAATGAGTGTTCACAGGAGGAAGACGGGGCATGAAGGAGAAATGCTTTGTAGCTCTCTTTTTTAAATGATTTTGTAAGATCAGCAACCAGATTATTATTGACCTCGATCACATTTGGATCGTTGTCTTCTCCATGGGCCTTTTCTGACATAGTGTGACTGAGAATTTTTGTCTTTCTTTTTTTTACCTTTGTGAATGCCTCTTTGGGCAGCATGTTTTTCAGGACAAGCCCTTGTTCAGCGATATAATATTCAGACATCCACTTCAACAGCTTGACCATTGTGTCACTCAAAACAGGGCTGTCACCCTGAATATCCTGAATTTCCTTGATATTTCCGGATGGTATTGCCGGAGACTTACCCATAACTATCCCTTTTGTTATTTTGTTCTTCAGCGGGGCGCTCACAGCCATGCCAGGGGTTATTGTTTTCAGAAATGCGTCAGGACATCTGTAGGTGAGAGGGCCTATATTGACTGGAAAGATGATATCGACAAAATTCATATAAAATTCTATCACATTTGTCATCATTCTTATCTTTGTGTCATAATTTACCATGCTGAAAAGAATGTTTTTATCAATCCTTGTGCTTTTTGTCTTCTCATGCGCTGCGAAAGAGGTCAGGGTTCAGGAAGAAAGGCCTTTACCTCCGAAGGATGCTTACTATCAATATATGCTCGGTTATTTTGCAGAAAAAGAAGGAAAGTGGGAAGATGCAATCGAATATTACAACAAGGCCCTTGAGTCTGATCCTTCATCTTCTTACCTTAGAACCCAGATTTGTTATATGCTTCTCAGAACAGGCAAGGTGGCTGATGCAATATCAAAGGCTGAAGATATAATCAAGGCAGACCCTGATTATGTCCCTGTTCTCATGCTCCTTGGAGAACTGTATAACAGCAAGAAAAGGACTGAAGATGCAATAAATATATATGAAAAGATTCTGAAGTTAGAGCCGGAGAACCAGGAGGCATCGCTGTTTTTGAGTCTCCTGTATGCTTCCAGGAAAGAATACGGGAGGGCTATCAATATCCTGGATGAAGTCAGCACCAACCACCCTGACAATATAATGGCCACCTATTATCTCGGCTCGCTCTATATTGAGAAGGGAGATCTGGTAAAGGCTTCGGAGTATTTTGAGAAGACAATTACGCAAAAACCCAATTTTGATGCAGCCTATTTTAATTTAGGGATAATCAGTGAAATGAACAATAAACTGAAAGAGGCTGAGGAATATTACAATAAGACGATTGAAGTAAATCCACAGAATCTTCAGGCCAGGGAAAGGCTGGCGCAGATCTATTTCAGGCAAAAAGAAACAGATAAGGCAATAGAGCAGTATGAGAAGATCAGCAGCAGGATTCCTATAAACCTTGAGATACATATAAATCTCGGGATACTCTATTTTGAAGACAAACAGTATGAGAGGGCTATTGAGGAATTCAGGATTGTGCTCGAATCCCGGCCTGACAGTACAGGAATACGATACTATCTTGCATTATCGCTTGGAGAACTTGAAAGAACCAATGAAGCTATCCTGGAACTTAAGAAAATAATCCAGCAAACCCCCAAGAATCTTAACGCATTCCTTTATATGGGATTTTTATATTCAAAGAGTGACAGGGATGATGATGCAATTGCTGTTTATGAAGAAGTGCTGACTTTCGAAAAAGAAAAACCAGAAGTTTATTTCTATCTTTCAACGATATATATCCATAAAAAAGATTATGCAAAGGCAGAGAAGATATTGAAGGATGCAATCCCACGTTTTGAAAACAACGAAGATTTGAATTTTAATCTTGCCATAGTATATGAAAAAGCAAAAATGTTTGATGACATGACTGGGTATTTGAAGAGGGTTATCGAAATAAATCCGAAACATGCTGAAGCACTGAACTACCTGGGTTACAGTTATGCAGATATGGGGGTAAACCTCAGTGAGGCGCTTTCACTCATAAACAGGGCGCTTGAACTGAAACCTGAAAGCGGCTACATAATGGACAGCCTTGGATGGGTATATTATAAATTAGGGAAATACGATGAGGCTCTGAAGATATTAATGAAGGCTGTAGAAAAAGTAAAAGATGATCCTGTTTTATACGAACATCTGGGAGATGTCTGTAACGCGATGGGGTTAAAAGAAAAGACCAGGGAATACTGGGAGAAATCGATGGAGTTTCATACTAAAGGTGATGATGAAGGCCTGAAAGAGAGAGTCGAAAAGAAAATAAAAGAACTCGGACACGGAGACAGGGAGAAGCTGTGAGCCGGGGAGATTTTTCTCCGCGTCAGTTTATCTCTGATTCAACATCCCGATCCGCCCCACTTCATTTACGCGCCCCTGCAAAAATCAACTGGTTCCTTAAGATAGTCGGAAAAAGAGACGATGGCTTCCATAATATTATCAGTTTGATGCAGTGTGTAAACCTTTATGACAGCCTTGTAATTGAACATGCGGATTCTGTTGATATTGTGACTGATCCGGACATCCCACTTCACGATAACATAGTATATAAAACGGTAAATATTCTAAAAAAACATACACATTGCACAAAGGGAGCCAGAATTCAATTAAAAAAGAAGATACCTGTTAGCGCCGGACTTGGGGGAGGAAGCAGTGATGCAGCATATGCATTATCAGGATTGAACAAGTTATGGGGACTTCAATTAAGCAATGCGGAATTAAACGCAATTGGCGCAGAAACAGGTTCAGATGTCCCATTTTTTTTAAACGGTCCTTCTGCTCTGGTCGAAGGAAGGGGTGAAAAGGTTAACCCATTAAAAATACAGTCATCTATCATGCTTCTGCTTGTTAAACCCCCGAGCGCTGTTTCGACAGCATGGGCTTATACATCCTTTGACACATTTCATACGGATAAGTTGACAAAAAAACCTTTTGATATTAAACTTTTCTGTCAGGCTTTAAACAGGAAGGATTACGCCTCCCTCGGGAAAATGCTCGATAATGATCTTGAAGAAGTGGTTGCTGAAAGATATCCTGTTATCAGAGAGATAAGGCAAAAATTGACAGGATCAGGGGCGGTAATCTCCGGAATGAGCGGTAGCGGTTCCACAGTATTTGGGGTTTTTGAGAATAAAGATAAGGCTGCTGCTTCTGCTAATACAATGAAGCCGAATTGGTCATGTGTGGTTGAAACTCTTGTTTAAGTTAAGAGTTGGCAGCTAAGAAACTTTTAGTTATTATATCCTGACTTTTCTTTTTTAGCTTTTTATGGTGGGGCGTCGACAAACGGCAAGTCAGGAGACTTTGGATCTCCCATCTGGAGGTTCGAATCCTCCCGCCCCAGCCAAGGAAGCAGAATAGAGATAGCAGATAGAGAGATGGTTATACTGTGTCTCTATCTAAAACCTCAATATTAATATGGAGGGGTGATGCCTGAGGGAATTAAACTCTTTACCGGTAATGCACATAAGGGTCTTGCAAAGGAGATTGCTGACGATCTCGAAATACCCGTTGGGGATGCTACTGTATCAAAATTCAGTGATGGTGAGATCGCGGTTCATATCAATGAAAATGTCAGAGGCACTGATGTCTTTGTTCTGCAACCGACCTGCATGCCGGTAAATCATAATATCATGGAACTTCTTTTGATGGTGGATGCACTCAAGAGGGCATCTGCACACAGAATAACGGCTGTGATACCTTATTATGGCTACGCGAGACAGGACAGAAAGGTTCAGCCAAGGGTACCTATATCTGCAAAACTTGTTGCAGATTTGATAACTGCGGCCGGTACAAACAGGGTCCTAACTATGGATCTTCATGCAGCCCAGATTCAGGGTTTTTTTGATATCCCTGTTGATAATCTTTATGCCTCACCTGTGTTGTTAGATTATGTACATAATAAATATGATTCCCAGGATCTTGTCATTGTTTCACCTGATGCAGGTGGTGTTGAGAGGGCGAGGTCTTTTGCCAAGAAACTCCAGTGCTCTATAGCAATCATTGATAAAAGGCGTGAAGTTGCAAATATATCTCAGATAATGAACGTGATAGGTGAAGTGAAAGGTAAAGATGCTATTATCCTTGATGATATGGTTGATACGGGCGGAACTACTATTCAGGCCGTTTCAGCTCTGAAAGAAGAAGGAGCAAGGAATGTTATTGCTGCATGTACACATGCTGTGCTTTCAGGGAATGCGGTTGAAAAAGTAAACAAGTCCGTGCTTGAGGAGCTTATTGTCACAAATACGATTCCGCTTGACAGCAAAAAGGAAATGTGTAAGAAACTGACTGTGTTGAGCATAGCGACTCTCATTGGAGAGGCGATCAAAAGGATTCATGAAGAATCTTCTATAAGTTCGCTTTTTGTATAAAGGAAAAGGAGGAGAAATGGAAAGGATAACTATTGCTGTAGAAAAAAGGGGAGAGACAGGCAAAGGAGTAGCAAGATCTCTGCGGAGGAATTATATGATTCCTGCGATACTTTATAGAGGTGGAGATTCACTGCCGATAAAGATACCCAAGAAGGAGATTACGCAATTCATTAATACAACTTCTGGTGAACAGGTTATGGTAAACCTTCAATTCAAAGACGGCGAGAATAAACTTGCCCTCATGAAGTATTATCAGGTAGACCCTACGAACAGGGAATTGCTCCATGTAGATTTTTTTGAATTATTACTAACAGAGAAGGTAAAAGTCAGTGTGCATATAACCACTACCGGAGAATCGATAGGAGTAAAGAGAGATGGGGGTCTGCTGCAGAACCCGCTGAGAGAAATAGAAATTGAATGCCTTCCGGATAAAATCCCCGGCCATGTAAAAATAGATATTTCAGGGCTTGAAATAGGCCAATCATTGCATGTTGGCGACCTGAAGCTTGAAGAAGGCATTAAGGTTCTTACAAATCATG
>Ga0208980_10001729_pt1 | contig 13289 bp, 10 predicted proteins | sample WetSurMetagenome_3_FD_187993 | JGI IMG/M metagenome (GOLD analysis project Ga0208980, IMG submission 187993) | Wetland microbial communities from Twitchell Island in the Sacramento Delta, sample from surface sediment Aug2011 Site A1 Bulk (version 2) | ecosystem: Environmental > Aquatic > Marine...
GGGCGAGCCCTTCGTCGGGCGCGCGGGACAGCTCCTGACCTCGATGATCAGGGCGCTCGGGCTGTCGCGCGAGGACGTCTACATCGCCAACGTGCTCAAGTGCCGGCCACCCAATAACCGCGACCCGCGCGCGGAAGAGGCGCTGGCCTGCCGCGGGTATCTCGAGCGCCAGATCGAGCTCGTCGATCCCGCGGTGATCGTCGCCGTCGGACGGATCGCGGCGCAGACGCTGCTCGAGACCGATGCCGCGCTTGCGAAGCTGCGGGGCCGGGTGCACGGCCTCGGGGCCCGGCGCCGGCCGCTGGTCGTGATCTATCACCCCGCCTACCTGCTGCGCAGCCCCGGCGAGAAGCGCAAGGCGTGGCTCGACCTGATCTACGCGAAGCAGGTGTTCCATCGGCTCGAGCGGGGCGAGCAGGTGCTGGCGTGAGCGCCGTGCAAGCGCAAGGCCACCATCAGCGGCTGGTGAAGTTCCGCGCGATGACGCCGGGCGACGTCCCGGCGGTCGGCGCGATGGAGCGTGCCGCCTACCCGTTCCCGTGGAGCGAGGGGATCTTCCGCGACTGCATCAGGGTCGGATACCTGTGCAGGGTCGCGGACCTGGAGGGTGAAGTCGTCGCTTACGGCATCGTCGCCATGGGCGCCGGCGAAGCGCACATACTCAATCTGTGCGTGCGGGGCGACCTGCGCAGCCGCGGCGTCGGGCGACAGATGCTGATGCTCCTGCTCGAGCGCGCCCGGGACGCGGGCGTGACCGACGCATTCCTCGAGGTGCGGCCCTCGAACGGGCTTGCGATCTCGCTGTACCAGTCGGTCGGCTTCACCCAGGTCGGCCTCAGGAAGGGCTACTACCAGGCCGAGCAGGGGCGCGAGGACGCGCTCGTGCTGAAGCTCGCGCTTGCGGACCCGCCCGGTCCAGGCGCCAGTCCCTGCTAGAATCGCCGCCCCGATAGCGACCGACCGACCCCGACCGATGAACCCGCTACGCGACGAAGTGGCGCGACGCCGCACCTTCGCCATCATTTCCCACCCGGATGCGGGCAAGACCACGCTCACCGAGAAGCTGCTGCTGTTCGGGGGCGCGATCCAGATGGCAGGCACGGTGAAGGGCAGGAAGGCTGCGCGGCACGCGACCTCGGACTGGATGGCACTCGAGCAGCAGCGCGGGATCTCGGTGACCTCGAGCGTAATGCAGTTCCCGTACAAGGGGCGCATGGTCAACCTGCTCGACACGCCGGGCCACGAGGACTTCTCCGAGGACACCTATCGCACGCTGACGGCGGTGGATTCCGCGCTCATGGTCATCGACTGCGCGAAGGGCGTCGAGGAGCGCACGATCAAGCTGATGGAGGTGTGCCGGCTGCGCGACACGCCGATCATGACCTTCATCAACAAGCTCGACCGCGAGGGGCGCGAGCCCCTCGACCTGCTCGACGAGATCGAGAAGGTGCTCAAGGTCAGCTGCGCGCCGATCACCTGGCCGATCGGCATGGGTCGCGAGCTGCGTGGCGTCTACCACATGCTCGAGGACAGGATCTACGTGTACCAGGCGGGCGAGAAGGGCCGCGCCGGCACGCACCAGACGATCGAAGGGCTGGCGAGCGAGGCCGCCGGGCAATTCCTCGGCGACCGCGCGCAGGCCTTTCGCGACGAGGTCGAGCTGGTGCACGGGGCGTCCCCCGCGTTTTCGCGCGACCTGTACCTCGCCGCGAAACAGACCCCGGTGTTCTTCGGGTCGGCGATCAACAACTTCGGGGTGACGGAGCTGCTGTCGGCGTTCGTCGAGCATGCGCCGCCGCCTCGGCCGCGCGAGACCACTTCGCGCATCGTGGACGCGTTCGAGGAGCCGCTCACCGGCTTCGTGTTCAAGATCCAGGCGAACATGGACCCCGGCCATCGCGACCGCATCGCCTTCATGCGCATCTGCTCGGGTCGCTACGAGCGTGGCATGCGCTTCTTCCACGCGCGTCTCGGCAAGGAGGTGCGCATCGCGGACGCGCTCACCTTCCTCGCGGCCGACCGCCAGCACGCCGAGCAGGCGTACGCGGGCGACATCATCGGGCTCCACAACCACGGCACGATCAACATCGGCGACACCTTCACCGAGGGCGAGGCGCTCACCTTCACAGGCATCCCGAACTTCGCGCCCGAGATGTTCCGGCGCGTGGTGCTGCGCGACCCCCTGCGCATGAAGGCGCTGCAGAAGGGGCTCGACCAGCTCTGCGAGGAGGGGGCCACGCAGCTCTTCCGCCCGCTCAGGAACAACGACCTCATCCTCGGCGCCGTGGGCCAGCTGCAGTTCGACGTCGTCGCCTTTCGCCTGCAGGACGAGTACTCGGTGCAGGCCACCTGGGATGCGGTCAACGTGTACACGGCCCGCTGGGTCTACTGCGCGGACCCGAAGAAGCTCGCCGAGTTTCGCGTCAAGGCGCACGACAACCTCGCGCTGGATCACTCGGGCGCGCTCGTGTACCTCGCGCCCAGCCGCGTGAACCTGCAGCTCACGATGGAGCGCTGGCCCGACGTCACGTTCAGGGAGACCCGTGAGCACCTCGCATCGGCGGCGTAGCGTCCTCGCGCGGCCGCCGGTCGCCGCCTGGGCGCTGTACGACTGGGCGAACTCGGCGTTCGCGACCACGGTGATGGCGGGGTTCTTCCCGGTGTTCTTCAAGCAGTACTGGAACGCCGGCGTCGCGGCGACCGAGAGCACGTACCGCCTGGGGGTGACCAGCGGCGTCGCGAGCCTGTGCGTCGCCCTGGTGGCGCCGGCCCTGGGCGCCATCGCCGACCGGGGCGGCGCGCGGGTCCGGCTGATGATGGCCTTCACGGTCGTCGGTGCGGTCGCCACGCTCGCGCTGTCGCAGGTGGGGCAGGGGAACTGGCAGCTCGCGGCGCTGCTGTTCCTGCTGGCCTCGCTCGGCTTCTGGGGCGGGATCGTTTTCAACGATTCCCTGCTGCTGCACGTTGCCGAGCCCCGGGAGTACGACCTGGTGTCGGGCTACGGGTATTCGCTCGGCTATCTCGGCGGCGGCCTGCTGTTCGCCGCCAACGTGACGATGACCCTGCAGCCGCAGTGGTTCGGCCTCGCGAACGCAACCGAGGCGGTGCGCTGGTCGTTCGTCAGCGTCGGCGCGTGGTGGCTGCTCTTCAGCCTGCCCTGCATGATCTACGTACGCGAGAAGCGCGACGGGCGCACCCGCGTCCCCATGGCCGCGGCCATCCGCCAGGGCTTCGGCGAGCTGCGCGGCACGCTGCACGAAATCTCCCGCTACCGGCCGCTGCTCTGGTTCCTCGCCGCCTACCTCCTGTACATCGACGGCGTGAACACCATCATCAAGATGGCGGTCGATTACGGGCTGTCACTGGGTTTCGACCAGTCGCACCTCGTCAAGGCGCTGCTCCTCACGCAGTTCGTCGCCTTCCCCGCGGCGCTCGCCTTCGGCTGGCTCGGCGGGAAGATCGGCGCGCGCCAGGGCATCTTCATCGCGCTCGCGGTGTACCTGGCCGCCACCTGCTATGCCTACTTCCTGCAGGACGTGCGCGATTTCTACGTGCTGGCGTGCGTGATCGGGCTCGTGCAGGGCGGCATCCAGTCGCTGAGCCGGAGTTACTACGGCCGGCTCGTGCCACGGGACAAGTCGTCGGAATTCTTCGGCTTCTACAACATGATGGGCAAGGCGTCCGCGATCATCGGGCCCGCGCTGGTCGGGGTCACGGCCGCCGTCACCGGCGACTCGCGCCTGTCGATCCTTTCGATAGTGGTCCTGTTCGTGGGTGGCGGGGCCTTGCTCGTAATTGCATCACACGTCGAGCGCGGCGCTGCCGGTGGCCCTCGTGGCGAGGGCTCAGCCGGGCGGCCCGGGGGATGAGCATGCTTTCGAGGCGATTCGCGGCAAACCTCGCGAGCCAGGACTGGGCGGCGATCGTGATCGAGTTCGCGATCGTGGTTGCCGGCGTCTTCGTCGGCATCCAGGTGAGCAACTGGAACGCGGACCGCGCGGACCTGAGGCGCGCGCACGCGTACCTGGCGCGCATCCACGGCGACCTGCTCACCGACCAGCGCGCCATCGGCAATTCCGTGGCCTACTGGCGGAAGGTGATCGCCTATGGCGAGGCCGCCAATGCGTACGCGGAGCGCGGCGAACTGGTGGACGGCTCGAGGTGGCGGACGGTGCTCGCGTTCTACCAGGCGAGCCAGATGCTGCCCTTCCGATTGGCCGACTCGACGTATCGGGAACTCTTGAGCTCGGGGGACCTCGGACTGATCCACGGCGAAGGGCTGCGCTCGGCGCTGGCGGGCTACTACGTGACCGGCCCCGCGGTGGCCACTGATTACATCCTGCGATACGCTCCGGAATACCGGACCCTGGTTCGCGGTCACACGCCGCCGGCGCTCTCCGATTACATCTGGCAGCACTGCGTGAGGCGCGTCGGGGCGATGGACGAGTCTTTCGTGCCTGACTGCGAGTCTCCCGTTTCCGAGGGCGAGGCGCAGGCCGTGCTCGACGGTTACCTGGCGGCCCCAGGCATCCTGCCGGCCCTGCGATTCTGGATGACGAACCAGAAGATCGGGGTGGCGCTGCTGGAAAGCGTTCGACGCGACTCGGTGGCAATGGGGCGGCAGGTCGAGGCGGAAATCGGGCGCTGAGGCAGGGCGCTCGCCGCGCGGCGCGATCGGAGGCGACGCTGCGCTGATCCCCGGGTCCACGCCGGCCTGTGTATCATCGGATTCCGGACCGTGAGGGCACTCGCATGCATGCAGCCAGATTCCTGCTCGCCGCCCTGATCACTGTGTCCCTCTGCGGCGCCGGGGCGACACGGGCGCAGAGCCAGTCCCCGTCCCCCCAGCCGCCTGCGCAGGGAGAGTCTGCCGCGGCTGCGGGCGCGCCGGTGGACCTCGCCTGGGGCCTCAAGATCCCGCTTCGTGACGGCGTCCGGCTGAACGGCACCGTGTACAGGCCCGCAGGCCAGGCGGGACCCTTGCCCGTGATCTTCACGCTGACGCCGTACATCTCGGACTCCTACCACGAACGGGCCATGTACTTCGCGCAGCACGGCTACGTGTTCGTGCTGGTGGACGTGCGTGGTCGAGGCAACTCCGGCGGAACCTTCGAGCCCTTCGCCAATGAGGGTCGCGACGGTCACGACGTCGTCGAGTTCCTCGGGGCGCAGCCATGGTCGAACGGCAAGGTCACGATGTGGGGCGGGTCGTATGCCGGCTTCGACCAGTGGGCCACGTTGAAGGAATTGCCGCCGCACCTCGCAACCATCGTTCCCGCCGCCGCCGCCCATGCGGGCGTGGACTTCCCCTACTACCATGGCGTCTGGTCAACCTATGTCATGCAGTGGCTGACGCTCACCGGCGGTGTGACCGGGAATGCCAACCTGTTCGGCGACTCGGCGTTCTGGATCCGGAAATCGCGCGAGCTGTACCTGGCCCAGGCGCCGTACGAATCGTTCGACCGCATCGTCGGGAACACGGGCACCGTGTTCCAGGCGTGGCTCACGCACCCGACCTACGACGCCTACTGGCAGGCCATGGCGCCGACGCCGGACCAGTACCGGGCCATGAGCGTTCCGATCCTCACCATCACCGGCCACTACGACGGGGACCAGCCGGGCGCCATGTCGTACTACCGCGAGCACATGCAGTACGGCAATGACGCGGCCAGGCGGAATCACTACCTGATCATCGGTCCGTGGGACCACGCGGGCACGCGGACGCCGGCCAAGGAGGTCGGCGGACTCACCTTCGGCGACGCGAGCATGCTCGACATGAACAAGCTGCACGCGGACTGGTACGACTGGACGCTGAAGGGCGGCGCGCGGCCGGAGTTCCTGAAGAAGCGCGTCGCGTACTACGTCGCAGGCCCGGGCGCTGAGGAGTGGAAATACGCCGATGACCTCGACTCGATCGCCGCGGAGCGCAGGACCCTGCACCTCGCGTCGTCCGGCGGATCGGCGAACGACGTCGTCCATTCCGGCGACCTTGCCCTGGATCCCCGGCCGTCGCCGCCGGACCACTACGTCTATGATCCGTCGGACCTGCGCCCGGCGGCGCTCGAGTCCGAGGAGGTCAAGAACGGGTACACCGACCAGCGCTACGCCCTCAACCTGTTCGGCAACGGCGTCGTCTATCACAGCGAGCCGTTCGCCGAGGCGACGGAGGTCTCGGGCTACGTGAAGCTGACGCTCTGGATGGCGATGGACGTGCCCGACACGGACCTTGCGGCGACGCTCTACGAAATCCTGCCGGATGGCACCAGCGTGCAGCTGACGGGCGACGTAATGCGCGCTCGCTATCGCGAGTCGATGACCACAGCGAGACTCGTGACGCCCGGCGAGATCACGCGTTACGATTTCACCGGCTTCACGTGGTTCTCGAGGCGCGTGTCGAAGGGCAGCCGGCTGCGCCTCGTGGTGAACTGCCCGAACAGCATCTACCTCGAGAAGAACTACAACTCGGGCGGGCGCGTCGAGGGCGAGTCCGGGAAGGACGCGCGCGTTGCGCACATCACGGTCTTTCACGACCGCAAGCACCCGAGCGCGCTCGAGATCCCGATCGTGAGGTGATTGCGCCGGCGCTGGTCCCGAGAGCGGTCTTCCCCCTGCCAAGGGACGGCGCAAGTACATCCCTGTAGCCTCGCACGCCGCGTCCATGCGGCGTGACGCCCTCCGCACGGGGAAGACCGCTCTCGGGATCAGCATTCACGGGGACGTGCGCGGTCGTCACTACGCCACGCCGCGGGATCGAGCCCGTAGAACTCCTGCAGCAGCGCGTAGAGCCGCGGCTGCGCCCCGCGCAGCCCGGTCGGCCGCTCGAAGAAATCCTCGGTCGCGACGGCGAAGAATTCCGCCTCGTCCTCGGCGGCATAGGGATCGAGGAACGTGACCTCGTCGTGGTCCACCGCTTCTCGAAGCGCCTCGAATTCCGCGATCACATCGGCTGACCACGCTTCCAGCGCGCGCGCGCCGCCCACCGGCGTCGCGGGACCGGGCCCGCGCCGCGCGGCGTCTGGCGGCGAGGCGAGTCCGAGTCCTTCCGCCTCGAGGTAGTGGGCGAACTCGTGCAGCGCAACGTTGTAGCCCTCGCCCGGCGAATGCGCGGCTTCGAGCACGTCCTCCCAGGACAGGATGATGCGGCTCGATTCCCAGGCCTCGCCCGACAGGTCCCGCCGGCGCTTCTCGACGACACCCGCCTCGTCCTCCACCTCGTCCTCGACCCAGAACGCCGACGGATACACGAGCACGCTGCGCAGCGCGTCAAAGTGACCACGCCTGCAGAGCACGAGCAGGCTGGCGAGCGCGGCGATCGTGGTGCGGATCTCGTCGGTGACGACCAGCCCGCCGCAGCCCACGAACTGCTTCTCGGCGAGGAACGCGCTCACGAGGCCTTCGTGGCGCGCCGCGAGGGCGGCCGGAAGACGCCGGCAGGCAGGAACGTTGCGCTCGATGCAGGCGATCGCGTCCGCCGGGAGCGGCCGCGCCATGGCGATCCGTCGGCGCCGCGCGGCCACGATCGGGCCCACGAGCAGCCACCCGAGCACGGCGGCCGCGCAGAGCGCAATCGCCGCGGCCGGACCCACCGCCTCAGCCCAGTTTCTTCAGTCGCGCGACCAGGTCCACGTAGGACTTCATCGCTCTGTCGGTGGGCGTGCCCTTGGCGCGCGCCCAGGCGTCGTATTTGGCGCGATTCACGAAGTCGAATGCGCCGGGCCGTTCGCCGGACACGTCGCCGGCGGTGGCCTGCTTGTAGAGCGCGTAGAGCCGCAGCATGTCCTCGTCGGACGGCCGCGACGGAAGTTTCTGCGCGTCCTTGCCGGCCGCTTCGAACTGCTGCTTGAGGTCTGCCATGGTCCTGCACCCCGACGCACGAAGGAGGGTGCAAGCATACCCGAGCCCCGTTCAGGGGCGGAGGCGGTTCACCAGGTGCTTGAGCCGGCCGAGGTCGCCGGATTCCGGGCTGGGCCCGTAGCGCAGCGCGCAGTACAGGTCGCGAATCCGCCGGATGTCGCGGGCAAGGTCCGGGCACTCGGCGGCCGCGCGATCGAGGAATGCGGCGGGACCCTCCGTGCGACCCGGCACGAGCCCGCGGCGGCGCAGGCGGCGCGCGGCCTCGGCGTGCAGCCGTGCCGGCCAGTCGCGCGCGGGCTCGCGGTGTCTCCAGCCGAGGTACGCCGAGAGTGCGACGAAGAACGTCGCGAGGCTTGCCGCGAGGCCGAGGCCCAGCGTGCTCCAGTCGGGCTCCTCGAAGCCCAGGCGCTCGAGCAGGTCGAGCTGTCGCGCCTCGTTGAAGCGCACGACCCGCTCGTTCCACAGGTCGTTGACGGCGTCCCAGGTCATCGTGACCTGCAGCCACAACTCGCTTGCCTGCCGCAGCCGCCCGGGCGCGGGCTCGTCGGCGCCCAGGGCACTCACCAGGCCGCGCTCGATGCGCTCGGGAGCGACGGCCGCAGTCGGGTCCATCCGCACCCAGCCGGCGTCGTCGAGCCAGATCTCCGACCAGGCGTGTGCATCGGACTGGCGCACCAGCAGGTAGCCGCCGATCGGGTTGAACTCGCCGCCCTGGTAGCCGGTGACGACACGCGCGGGCACGCCCGCGGCCCGCATCACGACCGTGAATGCCGAAGCATAGTGCTCGCAGAAGCCCTTGCGCGTGCTGAACAGGAATTCGTCTACCGCGTTCGAGGCGAGTCGCGGCGGCTGCAGCGTGTACACGAAAGGCAGCCTGCGGAACATGCGCAGCACGGCCCCTGCAATCGCGCGCGGCTCGCCATAGCGGGCGCGCAGCTCGCGGCCGAGCGCGACTGCGCGCGGATTGCCGGACGGCGGCAGCTGCGTATCGCGGTGGCGCACGGACAGCGGGAGCACCGCGCCGGCCCGATAGCTCGGATATGAACGCAGGTGGAACGAGGCGACGTCGGTCAGCGGGCGAGGGGACAGCAGCGTGAAGTCGTAGGCGCGGTAGGCCTCGCGCGCCGGCCATTCGGCTGGCAGGTCCAGCGCGAGGATCCAGGTGCGATCGTGCGGCTCGAGGGTGATCTGGTAGTCGACCGGCGCGCCCGAGACCGTGACCGCCTGCTCCGGGAGCGGCTGGCCGCGCGGACGCCGCCAGCTCCTGCCGTCGAATTCGTGCAGCACCGGCCCGCGCCAGTAGCGCTGGACCGGCGGAGGGGGCGCGCCGGCGAAGCGCACGCGGAAAGCGGGCTCCCCCGATACGCTCAGCTCCGAGACGTCGCCCGGCGTCATTTCGTCCGACAATCCTGTGCGCGCCGAACTCGGGGCCGCGAGGCCCCAGAAGGGTCCCGGCAGCCTGGGGAAGAGCAGGAACAGCGCCAGCGCGAGCGGCAGTGCCTGCAGCAGCAGCGCCGACGTCCGTCGCAGCAGGCCGCGCCACGAGTCCCCGGCGGAGCCGGCGTGCACGCGCAGCAGCGCCGCGGTCGCGAGCAGCGTCCCCGCCAGGAGCCAGGGCAGCAGTTGCAGCCGCTGGTCGCGCAGCAGCGCTGCGTACAGCACGACGTAGGCGACGAAGACGAGCACGGTGAGGTCGCGCGACGCGCGGGTCTCCAGCAGCTTTGCCGCCGCCATGAGGACCAGGAACGTGGTGCCGGCCTCGATGCCGTTGAGCGTCCGGTAGGCCGCGAGCACGACGACGAGCGCCGCCGCCGCCGCGGTGACGCCGAGCCATCGGGGCGGGAGCGGGAGACCACGCCGGTCCGCAGTCCAGCGCCAGGTGATCGCCGCGAGCAGGAGCAGCAGGGTCCACGAAGGCAGGTACGGGAAGTGCGCCGCCACCGACACGACGAGCGCGGCCAGCACGCCGTCGAGTCCACGCAGCCGGCCCGGTGCCGGTTCAGTCATCGCCGTCGTCCAGGTCGAAGAGCGCGAGCGCGTCGAGGCAGCGCTGCAGCTGCCCGCTGCCGATGTTCGCCTCGATCGCGACGCCAGGCAGGCGCAGCCCGTACGCTTCTCCGCTCCCGTGCGCGTCGAGCACCCAGCGGCACAGCTGCGAAAGCCGGGCCTCGACGTCGAGGCCCGGCAGGCTGTCCCAGTCGAAGACGTGGGAGACGACGTCGGTGCCCGCGTACTGCTTGGTGTGCAGGCCCTGGCCGCGGGCGTAGGCCTTCCACGCGATGCGGCGCAGCGGGTCCCCGGGCTGGTACGGCCGCAGTCCCGTGAAATCCTCCTCGCCCCTGGCGCGGTCCTGGGCGCCACCGGTGTCGGTCTCGACGCCCGGCGGGAGCCGGCCGCGATCCGCAGCCTGCGGCCACGCGATGGCGGTGTAGTCGGGGTGCACCACGGCCCAGGCCCTGAAGAGCCCGAGCGGATGTCGTGTCGCGAGCACGCAGCGATCGAGCCGCACGCGGCCGCGCCGCAGGGAGCGGAGCGCGATCGTCGCGGCTTCCGCGCCGCAGGACGGAACGTCCGCGACCTGCGGTGCTTCGTTGCCGGCAGACACCTCGATGCGTGGCCGCGGCACGTGTCCGCGGTTCTCGAGCAGCAGCCGGAAGCGTACGGGCTGCCCGGCGAAGGCGGCCTCAGACGCGAGCAGGCGCAGTTCGAGTCCCGAGAGCGTGCCGTGGCAGTGGTGCATGGCGACGAACCCGAGGCTCGCCAGCAGGAACGCGAGGCCCAGGCCGAGGTTATTGCTGTAGTTGAGGCTGCCCGCAACCATGGCCACGACCATGACGGCGTAGGCCACCCCGAGACCGGTCGGCAGGATGTAGATGCGGCCGCGCACCAGCCTGACGGGATCGCGGTCCGGGCCCTGCCGACGCCTGATCCAGGCACCCATGCGCCGGTCGAGGCCCGCCCGCAGGCGGCGGAGCGCGTCGCGCATCCCGGTCAGGGTACGGGGACCGACTCGAGCACGTGGAGGCCGACCTGACCAGCGTCGCGGAAGCGCGAGGCCTCGCGCGGCGCGAGGCGATGGCCGACGACCGCCGGCAGCACGGCCTGCACGTCCTCGGGCAGCACGCCCGGCCGGGCGTGCATCAGGGCCCAGGCCTGCGCGGCGCGCAGCAGCGCGATCACCGCACGGGGCGAGAGGCCGGCCTCGAATTCGCTCGCCTGTCGCGTGTAGAGGGCGACGGCCTGCACGTAGTCGAGCAGGGCTTCCGAGGCGTGCACGCGCGGCACGTCCGCCTGCAGTCGCAGGAGCTGCTGCGGCGTGAGCGCCGGCGAGAGGGTCGCGAGCAGGTCGCGACGGTCCGCGCCGAGCAGTAGTTCGCGCTCGAGCGCGGGCTCCGGGTAGCCCAGCTCGATGCGCATGAGGAAACGGTCGAGCTGCGATTCCGGCAGCGGGAACGTGCCCACCTGGTAGACGGGGTTCTGCGTCGCGATGACGAAGAACGGCTCGCTCATCGGGTAGGTCGTGCCGTCGGACGTGACCTGGTGCTCTTCCATCGCCTCGAGCAGTGCGCTCTGCGCCTTGGGCGTGGCGCGGTTCACTTCGTCGGCGAGCACGACCTGAGCAAACACCGGGCCGCGATGGAAGCGGAACTGGCCGGTCTCGGCGTCGAACACCGAGACGCCGGTGATGTCGGCCGGCAGCAGGTCGCTGGTGAACTGGATGCGCTGGTAGGTCAGGCCGAGGGTCGCGGCGAGCGCGTGCGCGAGCGTGGTCTTGCCGACGCCCGGGATGTCCTCGATCAGCAGGTGGCCGCGCGCGAACAGGCATGCGAGGCAGAGCCGCAGCTGGCGCTCCTTGCCGAGGATGATGCGGTCGAGCGCCGCGACCGCCGCCTCGACCCGCTCCACGCTCGCGGTGTCGAGCTGGGCCCGCGCGACTTCGTGCCCGGTGTTCATGCCGTTGCCTCCCCGGATTGCAGCGCCTCGAGACGGCGCAGCTGCTCGCCGAGCTGCGCGAGCTGCCGGTCGAATTCAGCGATGCGGCCCCGTTCCTGCGCCACCACCTCGGCTGGAGCGTTGGCGACGAAGTTCTCGTTCGCAAGCTTGGCGACGCTGCGGTCGCGATCCTGGCCCGCGCGCGCGCGCCGCCTGGCGAGCCGCGCCACTTCGGCGGAGACGTCGTCCACGAGCCGCGCGAATGGCGCGAGGATCGTGCGGCCCTCGCTCACCGCGATGGCGCAAGGCGGCAGGTCGGCTTCCGACGCGACCACGGTCACCGACTCGAGGTTCCCGACTTTCGCGATGGTGGGTCCGAGTGCCGCGATCGCCTCGGCGTCGCCGGCATGGTCGCTGCGCACGTACACGGGAATCCCGCGCGAGTGCGGGACGTCGAGCTCGCCGCGGATCTGGCGCACACCCAGCACCACGGCCTGCAGCACGGCGACCTGGCGGGCTGCGTCCTCCTCCACCGGGAAAGCGTCCGCCGTCGGGTAGGGCGCGAGCATGATGGTCGGGCCGGCACGGCCCGCGAGCGGCCCCACGCGCTGCCAGATCTCCTCGGTGATGAAGGGCATCAGCGGATGCAGCATCCGCAGCGTCGCCTCGAGCACCTCGACCAGCGTGCGCCGCGTGCCGCGCTTCAGCGCGGGTGCGGCATCCGCCGCCTGCAGCACCGGCTTCGAGAGCTCGAGGTACCAGTCGCAGAACTCGTACCAGACGAACTCGTAGGCGGCCTGGGCCGCGAGGTCGAAGCGGTAGCCCGCGAAGTTCTCGCGCACCGCGGCGACCGCGTGGCCGAGGCGGCCGCGGATCCAGCGGTCGGCGACGGTGTGCTCGCAGTCGCCCTCGAGCGCGGCCGGGTCCTCGCCCGCGTTCATGAGCACGTAGCGCGCGGCGTTCCACAGCTTGTTGCAGAAGTTGCGGTAGCCCTCGATGCGCCCGAGGTCGAAGCGGATGTCGCGGCCCATGGTCGCGAGGGAAGCGAAGGTGAAGCGCAGCGCGTCCGTGCCGTAGGCGGGGATGCCCTGCGGGAACTGCTTGCGCGTCGCCTTCTCGATCGCGTTTCTCATCTGCGGCTGCATGAGGCCGGTCGTGCGCTTGGCGATGAGCGCGTCGAGCTCGATGCCGTCGATCAGGTCCAGCGGGTCGATGATGTTGCCCTTGGACTTCGACATCTTGTTGCCGTGCTCGTCGCGGATGAGCCCGGTGATGTAGACCTCGCGGAACGGGACCTCGCCGGTGAACTCGACGCCCATCATGATCATCCGCGCGACCCAGAAGAAGATGATGTCGAAGCCCGTGACGAGCACCGTGGTCGGGTAGAACGCCTCGAGCTCGGGCGTGCGCGCGGGCCACCCGAGCGTCGAGAACGGCCAGAGTGCCGAGCTGAACCAGGTGTCGAGCACGTCGTCGTCCTGGCGCAGCGGCACCTCGCGGCC
>Ga0208980_10001730_pt1 | contig 13285 bp, 5 predicted proteins | sample WetSurMetagenome_3_FD_187993 | JGI IMG/M metagenome (GOLD analysis project Ga0208980, IMG submission 187993) | Wetland microbial communities from Twitchell Island in the Sacramento Delta, sample from surface sediment Aug2011 Site A1 Bulk (version 2) | ecosystem: Environmental > Aquatic > Marine...
GCGAGAGTAGCATCAAATATCTGGACATAGAACCTGGCGACATCATTTCTTACCCATTCATCAAAGATGGTAATCAGAAATTTTCCGAACTCCAATGACGGGACTGACCAATCTGTAACTCTCACATTTGCAGAATGAGTAGGAGCAATTAGTTGAAGTTCTTCTTTATTTCGTTTTTCCGCAACATGTTCCACCACCGGAAGAAACTGCATAAAACCACTGCCGATCTTTTTAAGGAATCTGTAGGTCTCCGAAGCATAATGAACATTGTAGTCATTTACCACACTAAGGGTGTTGAATTCGACTTTATGCTTATGAAGTAACTCAATGCCTCGCATGACCTTTTTGAAAGTAGTTCTGCCCGAAAATGTCTTCCTGTAATGGTCATGATTATGTTCCATACCATCAATTGAGATACCCACAAGTATGCTATTGTCTGCAAAGAACTTACACCAGTCATCAGTGAGCCTTGTACCGTTGGTCTGAAAAGCGTTCTCTATCTTTTTGCCGCCTGAATATTTCTTTTGAAGTTCGATTGCATTTCTGAAGAAATCGAGTCCCATAAGAGTGGGTTCTCCACCCTGCCATGTAAAAGTAACTACGGGTACCTGGTGTGCTTCTATAAGTTGTCTTGTGAAATTTTCAAGCAGCTCATCCGTCATTCTGAAGCTCTTTTCCTCCCGGTAGAGTTTGCTTTTTTCGAGGTAATAACAATAAGTACAATTAAGATTGCACGACGGTCCTGCAGGCTTCAGCATTACATTAAATGCATTAGGTCTTTTCAGCTTGAGAGCATCTGTAAAAAGCAGGTCCATCAGTTTTTGGTGCATTATATTTTAAACGCCAGCAAATATCTGAATTTTTATTTTACCAAAATCAATTAATTTAATCACATCTGTCATACTATTAAATAACAACAACAAGCGGGTACTTAAAAATTTTTTGACTGAATCAAAATTAATCGTAACTTTTATGTGATCAGAAGAAACCTGGTTCCGGGATTTAGGCTTAACTAAAATCTTTCTTATGAACATCTTTAGGATGACACTGAGCGGGATTCTTATTATTGTGCATTTTCAATTTATATCCGGTCAGAAAATTCTGATTCCTGAACCAAACAGTTTTCAAGGCAAGTTTCTGCATTATCCTATTAAAGAACCTGGTGCAGATATATCGACAACCAGGTTGTTTCTTGACAGTAAAGGTTTTCTCTGGTCAGGGACTTTTAACGGACTTTACAGGTTTGACGGTAACCGTAACAAAACTTACGGATTTAAAAATTCATCAGGTACTTCATTGGCCGGACATCTGGTATCGAGCATCTGTGAAGACAGTGCCGGCATAATGTGGATTGGGACCTTCGGTGCTCTGAATAAACTTGACCAGAAAACAGGCAAAATAGATCAGTTTATACCCGACTCCGGAAATTTCATGAGCGATGATAACCGGATCAGATTTATAAGTGAGGACAGGTCAGGATTGCTTTGGATAATCACAGCCGGCGATATTTTTACGTTCAATAAAAAAACCTTACGGTTTAAAAGATATCAGTATGAAGAGCCGGTTCTCTCCTTAACAAACAAATCAGGTCAGTTTCTGGAAGATTCCAAAGGCAGGATCTGGATTGTATCATCAAATGGCCTTTACAAATACAGCAGGAAAGAAGATCAATTAGAAGTCTACAGGCATAATCCTGATAATCTGTCAGACATCAGCAGTAACAGGGTATCTTGTATAGTGGAAGATGCCTCAGGTGTTCTATGGTGCTCGACAACAGATGGAGGTTTGAACAGGATATCTGATCCGGATTATGGTATTTTCGAAAGAACTAAATTCAATTCTTCAGCTGATCAGGTAAAGAAGCTCGATAATATATCAGCCCTTATACCGGGCAGGGATGGACTGATATGGATTTTCGGTGACGGGATCTTTGCCAGCTACTCTCCGCAAACCGGCGTAATGAAAAGCTATATAGTAAGACCTGTTAATGAAATGTTTAATAACGCCAGGGGCGATGGGATGGTATTTGATGATGCATTTCAGGATGATAATGGCGCTGTCTGGTTTCTTCAAAGAGAAGGAATTGTCTTCAGATTTGATCCGGAGAGCGAAAAGCTCAGGTTATTTGCCGTCCCGAACTGGATAGTTTTCGATTGGATAAGAGATCATAGCGGTTCAATTTGGTTTGGCTGCGCCAATGGAAATACATGGCGCCTGATGATAAACCTGTTGCATTATCAATCAGTCAGGGTCAATAATATGTTCAATGTAGCAATGTATAATAATCCCAGGCTGGCTTTTGACAATAACAGCAAAATCTGGCTTGCGCTTTCTACGGGAATTTATGTTTCAGATTTTAATGAAGACCTTAATTTCAAACCCAGAAAGATAAGATTGCACATTGGCGATACAGTAGCAAATTGTATTTTCAAGGACCATTCAGGGAACCTGTGGGTAAGCATAAGCAGGAATCGGATAGTTAGTATCAACTCAACCGATAATTCATATAAGACCTTATATCTCCCTGAAAATATTGAAGGTATTATTTATAATATTATGGAGGATAGTCATAGGAATCTATGGTTCTTGTCATATAATAAAATCTTCGTATTACGTGAAGGTTCAGAAAAAATCGTAACCTTAATTACTGAAAAAGAAGATCTGAAAAAAGTCATGAATGAAGGTGTCTATGACATTTGTATTGACAAAAATGATGGAATCTGGTTTGCATCATTCAGCGACGGTGTTTATAAATATGATCAGGAAAAGAAAAATGTCGTAAAATATTTACCTGATCCCGAAACGGATCTTATGACAGGAGATTATTGCATCAGGATAAAAGAGGATAGCAGGGGAAGAATCTGGTTATTATATGCTCTCAACGGACTTTACTTTTTTAATCCGGTTACAGAACGGCTTATCCCAGTAAGCTTAATGGAGAGTATTCCGTCAGGTATCACTTTTTCAGATGTATTTATTAAAAATGATAATACACTGATGGTAAACCATAATTATGGTATTACAATATGTAATCCGGATAAAAAAGCCCTGCGCCAGATACCTTTCAATCAGCAGCCAGGAAGCTATTGCTCTATTCAGTTAAGTACAGGTCATGTCCTGAATCTGTCAGGATCTGAATTGAAGCTTTTTCAGGATACAATCCCGTTAAACACTGTGATTCCTCAAGTTTATCTGACCGGTCTCACCATAAATGAAAATGATTTGAATACTGAGCTTCCTTATACCGGAAAAATTGAATCCATAGATGCAATTGAGCTTCATCACAACCAGAATAGCCTGAAAATTGATTTTGCCTCAATGAACCTTCTCTATCCTGAAAATAACCGTTTCAGGTATTTTATGTCGGATGTCGACGAGGATACAGTTCAATTAAACAATTATCATACTGTTGAATACAATAATTTAAAGCCCGGCAGGTACAAATTCTGGTTTACAGGTTCCAATAATGACGGAATATGGAATACGGACGGAAAAGCTTTAGATATCCATATAAAGCCTCCATTAATCCGTTCCGTTTATGCATTTATCCTGTATGGTTTCCTTTTCCTCGTTCTGTTGGCAGATTTTATGCGAAGGCATTTTCACCGGTTAAATGCTGAAAAGAAAAGACTGGAAGACGAGGTCCATGCCAGGACTCTGGAACTGGAGAAAAAGAATCAGCAGATAGAACAACTCGACAGAATGAAAACCCGGTTCTTTACTGAGATCTCGCACGAATTAAGGACTCCACTTTCATTGATAATGGGACCGATTGACAACCTTATAACAGAAAACGGGAAAATTGATGATGTAAAAAGAACGGGGCTGATGGAAATGATCAGGAGAAACAGTTTACGACTTTTAAATCTTGTAAATCAGCTTCTTGATATCTCCAGGATTGATGCCGGAAAGATGAGAATAACACTTGCTGAATCTGATTTGCTGAAATCTCTGAGGATACTGGTCTACGAATACCTCTCAACTGCCGAAAACAGGAAGATTAAATTCATTATTGATATTTCAGATGAATCGTATATTGCTCTTTTCGATAAGGACAAGATTGAAAAAATAGTATCAAATCTACTGTCAAATGCCTTTAAATTTACTCCTGCCCATGGAACTGTTTTATGTACTATCAAAATAAAAAAAACGGATAATAACGGTTCTCCGCCTCTTCTGGAGATAATGGTGCAGGATACCGGAGTTGGTATAAGTAAAGAAAACCTTGATAAGATCTTTGATCGATTTTATCGTGTTGAAGGGCAATGGGAGAAAGACGGCCGGGGAACAGGTATTGGTCTTTCATTGACCTCAGAATTTGTTACTCTGCTTCATGGTTATATCGAGGTTACAAGCGAAAAAGATGTGGGTTCGACCTTTACAGTCAGGATCCCTGTTGGCAAAGACCATTTGTCACCTGATGAATATGTGGTCGTTGAGACTCATCCGTACAGCACTGGTGTACAGGAGATTGAGTTTGACCAGCACACCGTTCTGAAAGAAGCAGAAACAGCAGGTAAGAAATCGCAACTACTTATAATTGAGGACAACCCTGATCTGAGGGGTTTCATTAAAGATAATCTTTCAAAAGATTATCATGTGTATGAAGCCGGGAACGGGAAGGCCGGAATAGACATCGCATTTGCAAAGATTCCAGATCTTGTGCTTACAGATATTATCATGCCTGATATTGATGGAATGGAGGTTTGTAGAAGATTGAAAAATGATGAAAGAACTAGCCATATACCTGTAATAATACTATCGGCAAAAACAACTCAGGAAAACCGCATGGAAGGATTTGCAACTGGTGCTGATGATTATCTGAGCAAGCCATTCGATATAAATGAGCTCAGGATCAGGATCTCTAATCTTCTTGTACAAAGGGCCAAGCTAAGGCATAAATACGGATTAATTGCCGAATCCGGGGATTATGGAGGCTCATCTGCAACGGTCGATGATCTATTCATGAAAAAGATCAATTCAATTATTAATGAAAATATTAAGAATTTCGATTTTGATGTGGGTGTATTGCAGGAAAAGCTCGGGATGAGCAGGATCCATCTCTACCGCAAGCTTAAAGCCCTAACAGGACTATCTCCTAGTTCAATTATACATTACCACCGTATGAAGCTTGCCGCAAAGATGATCAGGGATAAAAAATCAAATCTTACCGAGATTGCGCTCAGCATTGGTATCTCAAATCCTTCTTATTTCTCTAGGTGTTTCAGGGAGTTTTACGGGGTTTCGCCAAAGGACTTTGTAAATCAGCCGGAGGAGGCTAAAAAATAAAGAATTGGCTAATCTAAGGTTTTTGGTGCTAGGTGCAGGGTGTTCTTTGACAAATAATCAATAACCAGCAACCAGTAACTAAATAAAATAATTGATTTTTGATTCAGGTGGACTTATCTTTGTACTGAAATCTTTTTTAAGTAATTTTTTTAGGGATTTGTTTTGATCAGATTAAACATAACCACACTTAAAATCAATCAGGAGGACAATCAATATGAGATCAATAACATTGACAATCTGCTTTTTAATTGTTAGTTGCTTAATAAAAACAAATGCAGTATCAGCCCAGGAACAGTCGCAATGTATTGCTTTAATTACTGGTTTTAAGGGCAATGTTATGGTTAAGAAAGGCAATAAACCAGATTTCGCAAAAGTTCTGTGGGGAACACAGCTCTTTACTGGTGATCAGGTAAAGACCGATGCAAATTCTGAAGCGACAATAACTTTCTCTGATGGCAACATTCTGAAACTGGCTCCGAGCAGGAATTTTACCGTTTCCGGTAATCTCTCTGGAACCCAGCAGGCAGAAAATGTAAAAAAAGTCTCATCTGCAATGATGATTAACATGTCGGCACTGACGTCGGGAAGGGAGACCAAAAAAGATGTCGGAGCGCTGGCCGGACTGAGGGCTACAGACAAAGTAGAAACCATCGAACTTACTTCTCCCTCTAATACCCTTATAAGAACAAATCAGCCCACATTTACATGGACACCAAAAAAAGAATATGACAAATTCATAGTTAATCTTTACAGCAGCAAAGGTCTCGTCTGGAGCAGAAAGGTGGATAAGAGCCCTATGTCCTTTCCGGAAACTGAAAAGAGTCTCGATTTTGGAGAAACCTATTTCTGGAATGTGGAGGGAGAGGATCTATTGGAAAATGAAAAATCATCAAATTACAGGTTTTCAGTGCTTTCAATAGATAAATCTAAAGAAGTACTTGATCAGGAATCATCAATAAGAAAGACGTTTGACAGTGATGCGGACAGCAGCAGCCTGCATTCCTTTCTGGGTGCATATTATATAAATCAGGGACTGCTGCAGGATGCTATAAATGAATTTCAGATAGTCTCAAGAATTAATCCTGATGCTCCGTTGCCTCATGAAATAATAGGATCATTATATTCAGATATTGGGAATAAAGACATGGCGATTGAGGAGTTGCAGAAAGCCCTTAAACTGTCTAAAGTAGAAGAGAAGTGACAAGAATGTGCTTGTTACTTGTTGCTGGTTGCTGGTTGTTTGGAAACGTGTTCAATAAATGATATTAATCCTTGAAAGCTATATGAGAATATGCAGTACTACTTCATCAGTCAGGAACTAACCAGCACTCAGCACCCAGCAACGGAATCTAATTTTTACATAGCCATCATGAAAAAACTTACTTCCCCGCCGCAATATGGAATAAAATATATTCTTTTAGGGCTGTTTTTATTTTTGTTCTGTTCCAATGTTCTGGATGCCCAGCAGCTTTCGCGGGATGAGCTGAATACAGAACTAAGGAAATCGCTTGAACAAAATGATGAGTCCCGGTCTGTGGCTCTCATCAATGACAACAGGCTTCTGATAAAACCATTTGTTGATGGACTGGTCAAAGAATGTATTACAGCAGAATTAAAGGGGAAAGTCATCGAGGCAAAGAAGTTGAAGGCAATGAGTGAAAAAACCGCAAAGGAATTTGAAAACATCTTTGGTGAAAAGAGTCTTGGTATTGCTGTTAATTATTTAACAATTTGGACAAAAGAGCAAAAGGAAAAGAAACTTGTTGCAGATAGTTTATATGCTCTTGGTACGAAACTTCGAGGTAACGAGCCTAAAACAGCTGCAAACATTTATTATGATGCAATCGGAATATATAGAAATATAGGTGATGAAAGAGGGGTAAGCGAGATTCTGGGAGGACTTGGGCTTGTTTATACAAACATAGATTATGATACTTCCCTGGTATATTACAAGGATGCTTTGGAAGTCAGGGAAAAAGTTGATGACAGGGTATTAATTGGGAATACATTAAACAGTATTGGTTCATTATATTACGGTGTCTTTGAAAACTATCCTCTGGCACTAAATTACCTTGACAGAGCCGAAAAAGTGAGGACAGATCTGGGCGATTCACTAAATCTTGGCAGGACAATTCATACCAAAGCGTCTACTTTGGAAAAATTAGGTCAGGATGAACAAGCTATTAAGTATTTCAGACGTTCAATTGAGTTAAATCAATTATCAGGAGACAAGGTCCGCATTGCTGAATCATTACTCAAAATTGGCACAATTCTGAATGATTTAAGTAAGTATGCAGATGCACTTGTTTCAATGGAAAAAGCTTTGGAGATTTACAGGGAAATAGATGAAAAATCTGGTATCAGCGATGCTTTAAATCAGATTGGTTTTGTCTACCTTAAAATGGGAGACTACAACACGGCTTTGGAAAAGTTCAATGAAGCAATAAAAATCACAAAAGAACAAAAAGATCAATGGGGACTGGCCGGGATTTACAATAATATGGCAATAATGCTCCAAAATGTTGGCAGGACTGAAAAGGCACTTGATTATTATAAAAGTGCTCTTGCAATATATGAAGAGCTAAAAGATCAGGGCAATATTCTGGTAGCTTTGAATAATATCGGCACCACTTATTTCGATATGAAAGATTATTCTACTGCAGAGGAATATCATAAAAAAGGATTAAACCTAAGCCGCGAATTGAAGGACAGAGATCAGGAAGCAAATTATCTTTTAAATCTTGGCAATGATCAGAATCTTCAGGGCAAAGCAGATGAAGCCCTGGTAAATTATAAGGCAGGATTCGAGATCGCACGTAAGCTTAATAATCCTGAGCTAACATGGAAATTAATTGCCGGATTGGCTGAGAATTATGAAACCACCGGAGAATATGAAAAGGTGATTGAATTAAACGATACTGCACTTAAGATCATAGAAGGACTTCGGAGTACTTTACCAGGGGACGAATTTAAGGCCACTTATATGGCTAAAGAAAGATATGTCTATGAGGACATCATAGACCTTCTTGAAACACTTCATGAAAAGGACAGGACCAGGGGATATGATAAACTGGCTTTCCTTTACGCTGAACAAAGTAAATCGCGTGTTTTATTAGATATGCTTTCAAAAGCTGAACTCACCTTTATTAACGACCCTGGTAAGGGTAATCTCCGTAATCCGGAACCTGTTTCGATCGATGAGGCAAAAACTTTGTGCACTGATAAGAACACTGTTATTTTAGAATATTCAGTAGGGGACAGCAGCTCCTGTCTCTGGGTCATTACTCAATCGGATTATAAGTTGTTTAAATTGCCCCGCCGTAAAAAACTTCAGGAACAGATTGAAACTATCAGATTTTCATTACTCGACAGGCAGCAAGGCATCTCGGATTTCTTCACAAATGCCGGCAGCATCCTTTATGAGGAGTTGATAAAACCTGCAGAATCATTTTTAACAAAAAAGAGCAAGCTGATAATATTCCCTGATGGAGTATTGAATTATTTGCCTTTTGAGGTATTATTGACTGAAAATAAAAAACCAACTGCAAATATTCCATATTCAGACCTGCCATTTCTTGTTAAGAAATATCCGGTCAGCTATGGGCAGTCAGCAAGTGTGTTAAAGGCAATTATATCAAAGTCTGAAGAAGCAACAATTCAGAGGGCAGTTGGCAAGAAGCTGTTGGCAATTGGAGACCCATTATATGAGGATACTCTGTTCAACGAACAGGTAAAATACCCAAGACTGGAATTCAGCGGTAAGGAAATTGAAAATATTGCTTCATCCTTTTCAGCAGGATCTTCTGAAATATACTTAAGAAACAGGGCAACGGAGGAAAACTTAAAACGGAACGGAGACCTGAACGGATTCAATTATCTGCATTTTGCAACTCACGGATTAATTGATGAGGACAAACCTGATCTGAGCTCGATTGTCCTTACTACCACAAAAAATTCCGGAGAGGATGGTCTGTTGCAGGCCACTGAAATATTTAATCTTAAGCTTAATGCTGATTTGGTTGTTCTATCAGCCTGTCAGACAGGCCTCGGCAAGCTGGTCCGTGGTGAAGGGATGGTTGGTCTGACACGGGCATTTATGTATGCAGGAACACCTTCGGTTATGGTAAGTCTTTGGAGTGTTTCCGATATGTCAACCGCTGCACTGATGGGAGAGTTCTATAAAAATCTTATAAAAAATAAGCTTAGCAAAACCGATGCCCTGCGCAAAGCCCAACTCACCCTGATGAGTGATGAGAAATATGCACACCCGTTCTATTGGGCGCCTTTTATCCTGATTGGAGACTGGAGGTAGGATAATTCCCGGTATGCGACTTGCGGCGTGCGGTCCGCGTCAGGAATGCAGGGGGCAGGGGCGAGGAGCTTTTAACTTCCGTCTTCGGTCTTCGGTCTTCTGACTTACAAAATACTACCCTGATCCCACTGGCTATCTTTTATACATACCATTCTTTTTGAATCTTATGCATCTGTTTGTGTTTAAGCCATATGTTGTTTCAGGTAAAATATATATTGTAACAGGTATATTATTTACTGTTTCACAATATGCATTTTGTTATCTTAAGTTCTATCGAACCTCTTTAGCTCTTTTTATAATCCGTAATTCCATGGCAGACAGCATCCTTCGGAACCCTGAAAGGGCGTGACAAAGGCACCGCGATTAGTGGTGCGACATGAATAACCTCCGGTGAAACCGGAGGTCAACATCCATAAATACGTATCAGCTCTAAAGGAGCTGAATATACTGACAAATGAGAGCATCTATTATCCAACCTTATCCTGGATAATATTAAGGCCTTTCAGGGCTTGAAATCAAGAGAGTTGGACCTGCCTCCGGTTTCACCGGAGGTTATTCATGTTAAGTCATATTCATGACTTCCTTTTTAAGCCCCTTTCAGGGCTTTGAATATTAACTAGTCTTCTTTCCCCTCTCAAAGTATCAGTTAGTTCTAGAAATCAGTAATCCCAATCCAATAAGCCGATTTTACAGCCAATAAGATGTGTATAAATGGTAGTTGAATGGGGATAGGTGAAAGTAATGATCAAAGGCTCGTAACAGATATGCCAAAATAAGTTTTTGCTATCAGCAATCAGCTATCAGCTTTTTTTAACTTCAGGCAATGCAGAACTTTTATCTCTTTCCTTTTGTCTTTTATCTTGTTTTTGCTGTCATTGCGATCCCGAACTCCAGCAGAAAATATCCATAATAATTATGGTCATTGCGAGTCCGATTTTTATCCTAAAAATCGGGTGAAGCAATCCCTCTCCCGCTAAACTTTCTGTCCCATTTTTCCTTTCCGGTTTTTGCCACCTAAAAACGCCTTTCCGGGCAAAACTGCAATTTTTTATATAAAAATGTAACAAAAGTGCTATTTTTTTATACAAATGTGGTAGAATTTGTCATATCCGTTGTCGTAACTTTATATAAGAAATTGGCAAAACCTATACCTAAGTGCAAATTTTTTCCTGGGAAATAGACCGAAGTCAGAAGACAGAAGACGGAAGCTTTCTCGCTTTAAATTTTGCTTTAGGGGATCTCATTTTTCGGTCTTCGGTCTTCAGTCTTCCAACTTTTCTAAAACACAATTTTGTCAATGTGTTCCTTTTAATACAACAAAATGTAACCAATTTGTTATTTTTTGACTAATGGCCTTTTTTCTGTGATAAATCGTTTATTCCTGTATTCAATCAGATGAATTACTTAGACAAATAAAAAAATAATCATCCGGTTTAACCGGTAAATAGGTTCCATGGACTTGACTTACATTCTTTTATGTTCTAACTTTTATATTTTTATTTAAACAGGTGAATTGAGGAAAGGTATTTTATTCTGAAACAAAAAATTACTTGTTCTTATAGCGATCCATTTCTTATTAAATAAATCTAAAAATGACTGGTGAACCTGTCTCTAAAACCAGGGAAATCTATATTACTTAAACTTAAGAAAATTTGTAACCTATAAATTCTAACCAAAATGAAGGACCAGAAAAAGATTTTCAATATAACCTGCTGGGTTATCATTTGCTTTTTGCTTCTATCACAGGCAGAGAGTAAAGCCCAGTTAAAAAGAATGTCGGCAAAGGATCTGACTGAAGAATCCACTGCTGTGCTTTATGGCAAATGCACCAAGACGAGGTGTGAATGGAACGAGAACAAATCCATTATTTATACTTATGTCGATATAGTTCCGGAGGAATATATAAAAGGAAATCTCGGATCAGAGGCAGTAATAGCTGTTCCGGGTGGGCGTGTGGGTGATATTATTTACGAGGTATCTGACATGCCAATATTCACAGAAGGAGAAGATGTTATGGCATTTATCTGGACCAATCCTGCAGGTAAAAACCTTATTACGGGAGGATCTCAGGGCAAAATGAGAATTGATAAAGACCCGAAGACAGGCAAAAGAATGGTTCATGGATCCAGTGTTGCTGTCGATTCTGAATCAGAAGATCAGGGATTTGACAAACCTGAGAAACCCGGCAAACCTGAAAAGGCTCAGCTTGAGGATTTTGTAAAAAAACTTAAGGGTTATGCAAAACACTGATCCTGATATGAAAGCAAAAACATTAAAACTATGAATGCCATGAAAAAATTTATACTTCATATAATCACAGAAACTGCCTTGCTATTTGCCTTTTCAATTATCGGGTATGCTCAAACACCAACCTACCTCAGTGCAATACTTAGAAATTCCAATCTAAGGAGAATTGAAATGACTTATAGCGTAAATTTAGCTAATATTACTCCTCCATCTACTGCTTTTACTGTAATGGTGAACTCAGTAAATCGGCCTATTACTGGGGTTGCAGTTACCGGAACTAAAGTGATGTTATTTCTTCCCACTATTATTTACTATGGTGATGTTGTAACAGTTTCATATATGGTACCTGCAACTAATCAATTACAGTCTGTTTCAGGTGAACTGGCTGCAAACCTCAGTTCTCAACCAGTAACGAATAATTCGCCCTCAGGATATATTCCTATATCGGATGGTGATAATAGTACCTATACTGACATTGGAATTGGTTTTCAAGTTTGGTTAAGAGAAAACCTAAAAGCAAGAAAATACAATGATGGATCAGATATTCCAAACATTACTAATAATGCTGCTTGGGAAGGTCTTACATCACCGGCTTATTGCTGGTTTGTTAACGATGAAGCTACATATTGGGCTACTCCCTATGGAGCATTATATAATTGGTATGTGGTGGATGCAGCAAGCAACGGTGGTAAAAATATTTGTCCGGTTGGCTGGCATGTACCGAATGATGCAGAGTGGTCTACCCTTACAACCTATTTGGGAGGTGAAAGTATTGCAGGTGACCAGCTAAAAGAAGCAGGTACAATTCATTGGGCAACTGGGAATACTGGGACTAATACAAGCGGTTATACTGCCCTTCCGGCTGGCTATCGTGAGCCTAACGGGTCCTTTGCCAGCATTAACTACGATGGAATGTGGTGGAGTACTACCGATTACAACAGTACAAATGCATGGTACCGCCTAATGCAAGTAGATTACCACAACGTTCTCAGAATACATATTAACACAAAGAAAAGTGGATTCTCTGTTCGTTGCCTTCAGGATGTTCAACCACTTGGATCAATAGATGGAACTACAAGTGTATGCTTAGGTGCAGCATCTCCAAATATTACGTTTAAAGGAATTGTTGGGACGGCTCCATTTACTTTTACTTATACAGTAAACGGGGGAAGCAATCAGACAGTCACAACAACGTCAGGGAATAGTATTACTGTCTCTGTACCTACCAGTACAGCAGGTATATATGTATATACCCTGGTAAGTTTACAGGATGCATATAAAACTGCTACGCAAACTGGAAGTGCAATAGTCACAGTCAATGCATTGCCAGCAACACCGACAATTACTGCTGGTGGTCCGACTACTTTCTGTGCTGGAGGAAGTGTCATGTTAACTTCAAGTACAGGAACAAGTTATTTATGGTCAACTGGTGCAACT
>Ga0208980_10001731_pt1 | contig 13284 bp, 11 predicted proteins | sample WetSurMetagenome_3_FD_187993 | JGI IMG/M metagenome (GOLD analysis project Ga0208980, IMG submission 187993) | Wetland microbial communities from Twitchell Island in the Sacramento Delta, sample from surface sediment Aug2011 Site A1 Bulk (version 2) | ecosystem: Environmental > Aquatic > Marine...
TGGATATATTAGTAATTTGCAAGTTCCTATTATAACCAATAACGATGCACATTTCAGGGCTATTTGCAAGTCTTCTCAATTAATCACGCTGGTTTAAGGCCTAGAACATCTTTATATTTATCAAATACATAAAGGTATTTAATTGCGGTTCGTTTTGCAGGCTAAATGTTCGAAAGATATCTATACAGGATTGATTCTTATTGCAGATCCTTTAGTTGATGGGCGGGAAGTAATTACAAGAGTTATTGTTGACAATTCGTCGAGCGGCATACTGATGTAATCTGCGTGTAGCGGAAATCCTGCCCGCAAGGTATTCAGGGAACGCTGATCAATGTTCGCACGCCAATTAATGATTTCATGCCCGGCACGACTATAGATCGCCCGAAATTCAGCCGGACGCAACCGATTGGTATAAGCAAACCTGTTGCCGGCGATGCTGGACCATTCATCTTTGGAATATTTCAGGAAATCAATATATGTCAAATTGGGATTTGTGTGGGCGAAATGATCGCTCAAATCAAATTGATGTAACGCCGCTCCTGATGGTTTCAGCAGGCGAGCGGCCTCAACAAGAATGCCATGCAATATTTCCGGTGAAACGTGCTCGAAGACATTGAACGAAATGTGCATATCGATCGAGGACGTCGAAAGTGAAGTGTCGGTTGCATCAGAAGGCGCATGGTATTTAATATTGGCCAATTTCATCAGCTCATGTGTTGAGTGCACAGCTTTTAGGGCTTGCATCCGTTTAGGATCTGCGTGATTCCCAAAGATGCTCACAACCTCCTCTTCATGGGATCTGATATAATCGAGCGACTTTTGCACGCGGGCTTGCATCAAGTTTCGATACAGATCAAATTCAAGGATTTCTCCTACACCGCATAGGTAGAGACCAATAGCCAGGTTAAAGTCCCATCCGGTACCCAACTCCATAACGCGCGCACCAGTATAGTTGACATGGGCATTCCTTAACTCTCGCAACATGCGGGCGGTACTGAGGAAATACTCTCTAGGATCATTGTTACGCAGCCCACCGCAGGTTCGTAACAATACATCGTAAAGATAGGGTCCAGCGATTGGCATTCGCGCACACGTGCGCTTGATAATCGCATTAACCCTCCAATTCACGGAACGCGTCATGCTAGATCTTCGCGATGCAATTTAGGTCTAAACAGTTCGTGCTAACCCATTCGCCAATGCGAGACGCCGCTCCCGATCCAAATCCTTCCAGACGGCTGCACATTTGAACCTCATGTTGGCCAATGTTCACCGTAGGCAAAAACCCCCAATGAACTGGTGGCGCCGATCTGCCTGCTTCTACCAGTCGTATTCTTCCACTGCGGCGAGCCATATTACCGATACAAGATTCACGCCGGGCAGTAACTTACGCACTAACGATATGAATTGCGCTGATACGCCCATAACCGAACAGAGGGGCACGGATATTTGCCGTACCCATCGATTAGGTTTTTCTTTCTCTCCGGCCATTGGCGAACGTGTCAGAGTTTTGGTGAACACTCTGACACGGCCTCGCAGCATGATCTGCATTAAGCACACAGAACCACTGATCTATAGTTTCCGTCACCTTTAGCTGACTCCTAGAATCGCTTCATTAAATGCTCGTGAGACTGCCGCATCGCTATGAACCTCCTCGATGTATTTGCGGGAGCGGTTCGAAGCGCTGACGAATACCTCTGGAGAATTTACCAAACTGCGGATATCCGACACCGCTTGTTCGATCGTTCCGGAAATAAAACCCAGGCCTTTTTCTTTTATAATCCCTCCGGGATCAATGCCCAGGCTCACGACAGGAGTCCCCGCTGACCAAGCCTCAAGAAAAGTGTTTGGAAAACCCTCAACATCAGAGGTGCACAGGAGCGCCGCTGCATCAGCCATTATTTCGAGAACTTGGTCCTGATCGACGTGTCCCAGATATTCAACATTTGGAAGGGAACGCATTTCTTCCACCATCTTTTCACTATATCCAGCTGAAGCTCGAAATCCGGTCATCGCTCCGCACACGACGAAATGCAGTTCAGGGCTTTTCCGCGCAATTTCAATCAGTAGATCCGGCCGTTTCGTCTGTCGGAGAAATGCGATCCAGGCGATATTATTCCCGCGTTCGGCCTGTGACTTTACACGTTCCGACATTGAAACCAAGCCCGGAACGACAGCAGCCTTTGGCTGAAGCCTCCGACCTAATTCCAAGAGTTGCCCACGATGCTGCAGAACGATGCGGTCAACGGCATTCAATCCCAAAGCGTATAACGGCCACCAGCGTTGTCTCCTGGTAAGAGCGCAGCGAGGTTGAACATCGGAATCCATGGCAGAGGAATAGATTCCTTGGACTCTCATAGCCTTGGCAACAAGGACCATAATTCCCCAAATAGCTTCGGGGCCTTGCCAGTACCACCAGTGCGGCCGTTCTGTTGCCAGGAATTTCGACCACGTGAGCAGAATATGGCCCGGCGGCAGCTTTACGAATCGCACGCCGTCAATCACCCGTTCCTGATTGAGATTCAGCATTTGAGTGGTTTGATTGTTGAGTTTTGCTTCCGGCTCATGCTGGCCAATTCCCACGACTACTGACCAACCCGACTGAGCCAAAGCGCGCGCCAAGAGCCACTGCCATTTACCGTTGCCGCCGGCACCCGGCTCTCCTGTGGCGTATGCGTAAACCATGCCATTGTTGTCACAGAAAGCAAGTTTCATGATATTTGGCCTTTTCTATCCCTCTCGAAACAAGCTTTCAACTTGTGCGAGCCACTTCACATCGACTCCTATTGTCCATTGTTATCGTCGATGACTCGCCCAAAAACATGCCCCGCTGATAAGGAAGCCGAACGCCGCTTCATCCACCCTTCAGGACCGATGAACTCGCGCAGACTTGGCGGAATCGTGCAGGCGCCAGGCACAAAAGGATCCAGAGCTGGCAATCCCTCCAGCGCCCGAACGAGCGCTTGCGTCTGGTATTCTGCCGAGTACTTCTTGCATTCGCCGGGGTCCGGGAGCAACGATGGCAAATTCCCTGCATCCCAGGCATCCACGAGGAGTTGAAACAGATTGACAATTTCTGAAGTCGATCCCGCATCGGCGATTGTTCGCACACCGACCGAACGAAGTATCTTCCTATTCTCATCGTCGGGAAGCACGCCGACAATGGGGCGACCCACTTTGAGATATCCGAATATCTTGCTGCCGCGAAATTCGTGACCTCGACCGGGTTTCCAACCGAGCAGTAACAACGCATGTGCTTCGCTCTGCAAGCGGTTGCTTTCTTTGAAGGAAACAACCCCCCTGGTTTCAACAATGTCGGTTATGCCGGAGATGGCAGCTGCCTTTGCAATATCCCGCGTACTTTCACCAACAAAGACAACTCGCAGCTTTTGCGCGATGTTTGGTTTGGATCTTTTCAGCGCTGCAAGCGCCTCCAGAACCGTTTCGTACCAATAGTGATGCACATAACCTGTGTAAAGGACGGTGCAGCGGTCTCCGCGAGGAACTTCAAACGCGTCAATAGAGCCATCGTACCCGTTTGGAATCAGGTGGATACGTTCGGGCATCAGCGCACCCGGATATGCACGATAGTAGGCTTCGGCTTCTGTGCTGTATCGCAATATGATAGCCCGAGCGCCACGAAACAAGCTGCCAAGCAGCCGTCGGTTTCGCGCTCTTGCCCACACCGGCTGTATAGCCTGAAAACCATCGTTCTCGAGCGTCCAGGAATCCCTGAAATCCAAAACGTAGGGCCGCCCGGTACGAAGCGAGAGGTTGCGAGCCACAACCAGCGATGACCAGGGTCCGCCTGTGGCCCAGACAACTTCGGCTCTGTTTCGATCGCAGGCCTGAACGGCTGCCTCTGTTGCCGGTCGAATCCAAAGCATATCCGGATCCGGATAATAAATAATCCCCTCTAGCTTGTGAATTGCATTTCGTAGAATCGATCTCATCAATCGCCCCTCCGCGACTTGCATTCGTTCCAGTATTTCGGTGCTTGCCGTCGACGTTTTTTCGCGTTGCCGATGTGTCCGATTCTGTTGAAAAGCCAACCACCTGTCCGGATGGCGTACACGCACAATCTCCGTCGTCGACGGCACAAGCTTAAGGAGTTCCGGATCGTACCTCTCGTAGTGGCGCGGCTTGCAGGCAATGACGGTCGGCAGCCAACCACACGTGGGAAGATGCCGGACAAATCGCAGCGGGCGATGCGTACCGGCGCTTCCTTCGGGCGGGAAGACGTAGGCAATCATAACCACAGATCTTGTCACGGACTAGTCCTTCGTTTCATGCTATTACTGTAGAAAAAGGCGATGATCAGAAACATGGCGCGATGCCTAAAAGCTCATTTACGGATCCACAACAATTTTGAAACTGCTGGTGTACCCCCTCGTTGTAGATTCGGCATGACTCCCGCCTTATGGCGAAGTCGCCAATTGGCGAGGTTGGGAATCAACTGCACCAGGCAGATACATACACTGAAGATGGACCAAGGCTGAAAAAAAGCCTCGCTGTTGAACTGGCCTTGAAAGAAGGCATACGCCCACAGCGGTAGTAAATAGGGCTGCATAGGATTTTGGGATGATGTTTTAAGAGCTCCGCGAAGCCCCATGAGCCAGTAGGCGGCAAATAGCAACAGAGGGATGACACCGGAGCTTAGAGCAACGAATAAAAAACCATTGTGTGGCCCTTCAGATTTCTTACTGAGAGGAAGCTCGATGTATGATTTTGAAACACCGATGCCGGCCATCGGCGACTCGACGAAGAGGGCGGATGCACTCGCCCAAAGAAAGGTACGGCCTGTATCTTCCATGGCTCTCTCTGAGTAGCTTCCGATGATACTATCAAATAAACCCGAGGCAAACGCACCTCCCCCCAATGCCACCAGGATGAGAATTGGAATGAAGCTACGCCGGAGTTGCCTGCGGAAAACAATGATAAGGGCTAGACAATAGGCAATTATTACGCTACGGGTAACGGTAAGGCCGAGGATGAACAGGCTGAAGATCGTGATCGCTATGTGCAACCAGCACGCCAGGCTTCGACGACTCTCCAGGCCTCGAATGGTGAAAGCAACGGCGATGAATCCAAAAAATTCAGCCAGCCCGTTGGGATTTTGCAATACTCCCACTTGCTCATCAACGGCCGCTCGCCCTCCCTTGCTAAAGTCCATAAATGGAAGAGCCATCAAGCCAATCAGGAACATAATGGCCGCAAAGCGTGGAATGAATCCGGGGCGGTTGCTTAGAGCGACGATGATGATCGCAGTCAGCATATAAATAACCATTGCACGAACGTAAGATTGCATAAACGACTCGCCGTGCACGGCGATCTGGATGAAGATGAACGAAACCGCGAACAGAATCGGGAAGCGAAGAGCCACGATCGCTTGCGCACGAAGTCTTAGAATGCAGAGTCCGCCCAGCAGGGCAATCATGCCAGCGGTCAGCATACTAATCGAGAGCCCATACGCTGTTCCCAGGTAGCCGTAAGAGACGGCTGCGTAATAAGCATACTCAAAATATTTAGAGAGCGTCGCGTGTACACTCCTCAATGATGGAGAAAGCTGAGCTCCTTCCGGCAAAGAGCCGCTAACCATCAGCCTTCCATGGCAACGGTCTTTCAGGCGGTCCAAGCCCATCTCGCGCCTTTTCGCAAAATCACCCGTATTCTCGTGAATCCCTCGCATTGCTTACCTGCAATTCCGACGATGTTGTATCTCCAATGGGCGAAACAGAACTGATAATTGTTCCGGCCTCAATACATCTGTCGTGAAATCCTTGTGGAACAATGGGACCTCAAATTCCGGTTGAGGCTTCAACAGTGCGTGCCAATCCATCTGCTAAAGTAACACGCGGCTCCCATTCCAAATCCTTCCGCGCGGCCAAGCATTTGAATCGCATATCGGCCAATGTTCGCCTGAGGCGAAAGCGGGCAGTGCCCAATTTCTTCCGGCGCAAAAGGCTGAGAAGATCGACTCCCAGCATCATCATCCACACAACCAAATAGGGCAGGAAAACGGGGCGAGTCTTGCCTTGTGTCACCTCTCTTAATGTGCGTGCTACGTCATTCTGATCCACTTCAGCTGAATCGACAATGTTGTAAATGCTGCCGGAACGAATGTCTTTCGCGGCCGCAGCCAACATGGCATCGATAAGATTATCGACATAAACCAGAGGCATCGGGACCCTGCTACTGCCGGCAATGACGGGCCGCTTGTTCGATGACGGCAACTGAAACCGTCCGACCGGCAACTTAGCTCCCGGACCATAAATTGTTCCCGCGCGAAGAACGATAACCCGCGGCTCATTATGCAAAGACACGTACTTGAGGAGAGCCTCCTCCGCTGCAAGTTTGCTCTGAGTGTAGACGCCGCGATCCGCCGCCCGCGGGTCATAACGCGCTGTTTCGTCCAGATAAGGCGTGTGTCCCTTCGGGCTGGCATAAACGGATAATGATGAGATGTAGACGAGAGTTTTGACGCCTGATTCGGCGGCGAGTTGTGCCAGGCGCACAGTGCCTTTCACGTTCGCTTCCTCGTATTCCTCCAACGATCCCGGCGGGCCCGCCAGAGCCGCACAGTGAAAGACGGTTTCGATGCCGGCCAGTGCCCGACGCAATTCTTCCTCTTTGCCCAGATCGCATTGAATCCACTCGACTGACGGCAAAGGTTGCGCCCGTAACATCAGTCGCGTAGTCGCTCGCGCTGCGATGCCATCGGACGACAGTCGCCTGACGACGTGCCCGCCCAGGAAGCCCGACGCGCCCGTGACCAGAATTCGTGGCGCCGCGGGGGAAACTGTGGTACTGGAGGAGATGATCCTCTGCTTGACAATGTTGCAGCAGGATTTCTTTATCTGATCCATCAGCCGCACATTCAGCAATCCGTGCTCTGGCAGAACCGGAGGGGCAACTCCTTCATTTAGACAATTGTAGAATTCTACAATCAGCCCTCGAACGCCCATATAGCGCTTGATTCTGCCTGTAGCCATGCCGCACACAACACTCAAGCCGGACCTGGTCAAAGTCGCAGCTATCCTGAAATTGGAAGTAAATCGGTTTACAAACGAAGGCAAACCGTTGCTACAGGATGAAACCACAGTCAGAGTGACGAAGTCGACAACGATTCTTCCGCGTGTCCCAACAATCTCAATCCGATTGACTTCTGGAGACGTACACAGTGAAAGCGAAACCTCCGCCACTGCAGACGCCGCGGGAATCAATACCCGCATCTCCTCAACCGCTGCTTCACGAACACGTCCCAGGTTGAATCCAACGACCTTGGGATTGTCGGGGTTATTCAGAAAATGACAGACCATGTATAGAGAATGGGTCATCAGGTTGTCAAAGATTCCCCAATCGTAGGTGTAGCTCCAGGGAATGGCAGCCGCCCGCGCCGCGGCTTCATAGCTAAACCCGTGCTCCGCGCGGATCGAAACGATCTCGCCGATCTCTCCCGAACGGATGCGCCGGCATGCTTGAAGAAATGTCGGGTCGAAAAGCAAACTGTGCCCGGGACAAACATGCACACCAGCTTTTTCCGCCGCTTCCACAATGCAACGCGCATCAGCCTCGCTCGATGCCAAAGGTTTCTCGATATACATGTGGGCATGATGTTTTGCGGCAATGGTAGCCAAAAAGACATGTGTCTGTGGCGGCGTCAGCAGATGAACGACATCCGGGTGAACTTCGTTCATCATTTTTTCCATATCGGTGTATACACCGGGAATATTATTGCGCGCCGCCTGCTCGCGCGCTGCCTGCTCGTTCAAATCGCATACAGCTGCAAGATCCACGCCGGGCAGCGACTTCAGCACTGCAATATGAACGGCACTGATCCGTCCACAACCGACCAGAGCCGCACGGATATTTGCCGTACTCATCGATAAAGTTCTTCTTTCTCTCAGGCCATTGGTGTACGTGTCAAAGTTTTAGCGAACACGCTGGCACGACCCAGGACGAAAAAATCCCAGATTCCTCTAAGAAATCCAAGCCCATAGGACAAATGGTAGCAGACGAAAACTGCCGGCAAGGCAGGCAGAATTCTGACTCCATGCCGGGCCCCCACGATGACAGATGCCGTTACGGTGAATAGAATGTATGTTGCCAACAAAACACCGAGACCATAAGCCGGAAGCGCCCCAAACGGCGCCGCTGCTGTGAGGAGCGCCAGCGCAATTACAAATACTCCTGGGATGAGATGCCGAATCGAGGCTGGCAGGCGATGTTTTTGAATGACGCGAACTTTCCAGTATCCATACTGGAAGTATTGTCTGAAGAGATCACGTAGCGATGCCCGCGGTCGATACCAACTTCGAATTCTCGGCGACTGCCAGATCCGTCCGCCATAGCGCGCAAGGCGGAGATTGAACTCGTCATCCTGATTCCGAATCAATTCCTCGTCGAAAAATCCGATCCGATCAAACAATTCACGCCGCCAGCAACCCAGATACACGGTATCAATTTCTCCTTCGTACTTCGGATTGTGTCCACGTGCGCCACCGACTCCTAAGGATGATTGGAATGCTGCTGCGATTGCAAGACCGATGTATCCATCCCCTCGAGCGATCCAGGGGCCCCCGACATTGTCGGCACGGGTTTCTTCAAGAACCAGGAGGCACTGCTTGATGTAGTCGGGCGCATATTGGCTATGAGCGTCCATTCGAATAATAATCTGCCCCTTGGCAGCCCTGATTGCGGCGTTGAGACCCGAAGACACTATGCGATCCGGATTATCGATTACCCTGAGGTTTTGATACTCGCCGGCAAGTCGTGCTAGGATTTGCCGGGTGCCATCATCTGACATGCCATCTGCAACAATCACTTCGAGCTGAGAAGGATCGATTTGCTGCCGAAAAATGGACCGAAGGCACTTCTCGATATAGCCAGACTCATTCCTGCAAGGAATGATTATGGATGCCTTCAGGGCATCAGATTTGTCGCACATTTTGAAATATTTCTCTAAGTACGCCGTCGGTTCGACGGCTAGGAAGTTGGAAGGATCGGATACTACTCTGCTTCAACTGAAAATGGAGCGACCCGGTAGAGGGATTAGATAGAATTTACAGCCCACGCCTGCAATCCTTGCTCAGCTTTTGTCTTTCTGTTTCAGACAACTGGCAGATCACGAACCTGAATTTGCCATTCCGTTCACGAGGTATTTCATCCAATTTTCCCAGGACCTCTTCTACATCTTCCATGATGCTTAGTCGGTAGATAAAAGTAGGCTGGTAGCAGCGCAAGAAACACTGCCTATTGGCCAGCAGAAGCACCGCTGAAAACTCCGCAGGAGAAGTACGTGTAAGCGAAATTGGCTCGTGGTTTTCCGCCACTCAAAACAATAACCTCAGTAACCCAATGTAAAATCTTTAGCAATATTTCAGGCGAGAGCAAAAGCATACCTATTGAGAACCTTTAAGCCTAAGGTTGGTGGGGGGGGAAGGTTGCTTGCTATCATCGGCAACATACCCATATGCCCCGATATCCCATGCATTCGATGACGACCGTGAGTTGGCATCTTTATCCATTCCGAAAATCGAGGACAAATTCATGCCCGTCCCGATTGCGGGTGACATGCTATTTAGATGAAAATTGTTCTTACTTTGATCCACAAACAGCGGATCTTTAGAAGTAAGGTTATTGGATTGTGTGAGTGATCCACTTATTACATTTATGCTGTTATTTGCGTTTGCCCACACAACATTGTTGCGAGCGGTCACATTTAACGATGACCCTTCAAGACCTATTGCATAGTAACCGTTTCCAACAACCGTATTATTATAAAGTCCGATAGTTCCAGTATTCCAATTACGTATTCCGTAATAATAATTTTCGTAAACAATGTTATTGTAAAGGTTTATATCGGTTCCTCCATTGGGTAATATGCCATGAGTGTTGTGATAAACCTTAACGTTCCTTATGGTTATGTGGCTATTTGGATAGGTTGTATGGTTTAAATGTATCCCGTAACGGTTGTAGTGTTCTGGCGAATAGTGATTATATACTTCACCCCCATCAATCAATGTATAATCAGATGATGCCGTGGCAGTTTTACCACTGGAAATATAGTATCCGTGACCCCTTCCGTCGGGATACGGATATTCAACTGAAAATCCGTTATCGTGAACAATCATGTTGATAAATTGATTATACTGAGCATAGGTATATATACCCACACCGGGCCAATTTTTCACTTCAATATTCTCAAACCTGTGATGATCACATCCGCCATTAACAAAGTCACCTACAGATATAGCAGAACCACTATCAGTAAAATTGTTTCTAAGATCCCCATCCAATACAAAATCTTTCCATATTGTATATTTAGTGGATGACTTGCAAATGCGGATTGCCCAGTCACTTGATGAGGGTTTCCATGTTATTGTTTCCCCAGGATAGGCCATAACTGTCATTGCATTCGACCATGACGTACCAATGGGAACATGCCCCCAATATCCCGCACCTTCATCAATGACTACATCTCCTATATAGGATCCGCTGCCGTCGCATGCTCCAGCACACATATAAATGAAATCGCCATTTGCTGCGGTTACTTGGTCAAATTCGTTGTGTAGCCCATTGGAGAGATTGCAGGGATAGGAAATGTTTTTGCAATTATTCGATACGTCAGAACCCGTTGAGGATGTATAAAAATCTGTGGCTAGCGCCGGAAAGGCAAAGGCCATAAAAATGACGATTAAAAGAACTCTCGGAATTACTTTCATAAATTTTCTCCTTCAAAGCAAGAATCCAAAGCGAAGGAATCCTGTTCTATCTTGGCAATGGGGATCCCAGTGAGCACTTATCAAAAAGCATGAAACTATATGGCTCAAATCAAAGGCCCAGATGCCCCCATTGGCTTATCGGCCGGATGTTTACGGAACTTTAAATCCTAAATGAGCAGATAGCGTCAATTGTCTGTCAGCTCGAAAGATCGAAATATTGGATGAATGGAAACAAATGAGAACGCCTCGGATTTTCGTCGGGAACCGCCGATAAACATTACATATAAATTCTATGCTGTCAATGGAGCATGCTGAAACATCGTTCGGGTATATCATTGCTTTGTTCTCTGCAGCAGTCCCAGGAAAACGCGATCCCATTCCCTCAGGATAAAGGGCCAATCGAAGTGCTCCGCAGTGGTTCGAGCGTTCATAGATAAAAGAGCGGAATAAGCAGGTTCTTTGAGGATCCGCCTAACGGCGGATGCCATGGATGCTGCGTCATTTGGATGTACCAACACAGCATTTTCGCTATGGGTTAAAAGGTAAGGCAGTCCGCCAACATCTGTGCTTACAATACATAGACCGCATGCCATAGCCTCGACAACGCTAACCGGGGTGTTATCGACATTCGTAGTGTTGATATAGATATCTCCTCGATCCAGCCAAGTTGGAACATCCGACTTGGCTATGCTACCCACAAACCTGATGTGCTCGTTAAGGGAAAGACGTTCAACCTCCCGCTGAGTTTGGGCGAGACTACCGTCACCTTTATCGGGACCAATCATCTCGAGTTGAATGTTAGGAAATTCTTCAATTAAACAGGAGATTACGCGGGGCGCCAGAATGGGATTATACATACGATGGAATGCCCGCATCCACACTAGTCTGGGAGTTGGTCGAAGGCGCGAACGGAAACGATACTTCGAGACATCTATGGCATTTGGCAGCAACAGGATATCGGTGCGGTATTGCCGCATAGCCTCCAAAAGGTATCGTGATGGAGTCGTCACAACGGCTGGACGCGACAGCAGTCTTCGTATTCGGCGTGGCCAGCGCGCAGCGAAAGTCGGAAGATTTCCCCCGTGAAGATTCATGACAAAGGGCACCCGTAGACGATCTAGCATGAGGCAGACGACCTCTGCCCACAAAAACGCGTTACCGCTAAATAGATCAATGCTCGCTGCAGCATAAGCCTTACGCTCCCGCCAGACGGTGACGACCATGTTGCTTAGTCGTGCCAAACGTGAACGCTGAGCGGAAGTTGTCAGAATAGTCCATTCTAGCAATCGGAGTCGCTCGGCGAGATCTTCACAGACATTTCGTGATCCTTGCCAGGAGGAAACAAAATTGCCTACGAATAGAATGGTCCTCTTGATGTCATGGTTGGCGAGATCGGGTTTCGATAGAGAGCTGGCACTCATTCGTGAATAACTTGTGAAAACCTACTATTAGAGCAGATGTGCATTCGGTTCATTACTAATGGAACCCTGCAATTCTTTTCCAGAACGCTCCCTAAAAAATACTCTCTTTTCAAGGGAAAAAGACCTGTAAAAATCGATGCTTCAAGAAATTAATATCGGCTCCTGGCTGAATTTGTCGCGGTTGCAGTGCGTCAAGAAATGATGAGCTACCATATGCGCGTGGATGTTAAAGAGGCTGTCGCCTGCCAACTTCGCGATTTGCTCTTCGCTCAATCCGGCATAGCACATCTGAATATTACTCTCGTCGATAAAATCCTCGATGGCGGGAAGCTGATTCTCGATCTCCAGATAAGTAGCCATGGTTTGCTCCTCCCTACAATGTGCCATGACAAGCTTCAATGGCAGAGATCTTTTCCCAGGCAGATAGGAAAATTCGCGAAGCGGTGTTTTATGATTCGAGTGCTCTGCAGGATTCGGACGAGACCCGCAGTCCGGCCCCGTTTTCAAGAAGGCGCTCGTACAGTTCCTCGTAGGCTTTGGTCATGACTCGTTCACCAAAAGATGTCAGGGCGCGCTCAGATGAGGCCCTTCCCATTTCGTTGCGCAATCCTGCATCATGCCCGACCTTCTGCATTGCCGCTGCCAGAGCGATATCATCTCCGGCTGGAACCAGTATGCCCGTTTTCCCAGGCACTACCAGCTCAGGCACACCGCCTACCGACGTTGCCACCACCGGCAGCCCGGCAGCCATGGCTTCCATAACCGATAGGGGATTTCCCTCCCAGTCAGACGAGAGAGTGAAAACGTCAGCCGCACCGAGCACATCCGGAATGTCGGTTCTTATGCCCAGGAATGATACACGGTCCCTTATGCCCAGTTTGTTCGCCATGGCCTCCAAACTGGCCCTTAGCGGCCCATCACCGACAAGTAGGAGCCGGGCATGGACATCTCGGGCAGGTCCCGCGGCAAAGGCGCTAAGGAGCAATGCGTGGTTCTTTTGAGGGTATAGCCGGGCTACGGAGACATACAGGGTGTCGTCTGGAGCGAAACCCTCTTTTTTCAGCCATGCCTCCCGCCCGGATCTGCCCCGCGCATAAATGTCGATGGGAATACCATAGGGAATGAGTGGCGGGTTTTTAATT
>Ga0208980_10001732_pt1 | contig 13279 bp, 9 predicted proteins | sample WetSurMetagenome_3_FD_187993 | JGI IMG/M metagenome (GOLD analysis project Ga0208980, IMG submission 187993) | Wetland microbial communities from Twitchell Island in the Sacramento Delta, sample from surface sediment Aug2011 Site A1 Bulk (version 2) | ecosystem: Environmental > Aquatic > Marine...
AAACGGCGAAATGCCCGGCGATATGGAGTTGATCGGAAACATGGTGAAGGACATCTGTTTCCGAAATGCGGTCCAATATTTCGGCATTGAGTCGGCGTGAATCCGAGCATTCTCACCGATGGTCCTCTGATGGAGGAGAGGACGATTGCATGCGAGAGGAATCCCAACAAGAAAGGCAACGTCGCGTCAACCAAGCACTTCGTCTACTGCCTCTTCGAAGGCGCGGAGACTCTCACGCAACGGCTCCTCTGTGATGCTTAACGGCGGCGCGATCTTTAGACACTCCCCGGCAATACCTACGGGTGCGAACATGAGAACTCCCTTGTGGAAAGCCTTCACATTGATTGCTGTGGCGGACTCCGCATCCGGTTCCTTGGTTCCGGCTTTGACGACCTGGATGCCGGCCACCAATCCTTTTCCCTGCGCGCAACCCAGCCGTACCGGATACTTGTTGCGGATACGATGAACTTCCGGTACCAGAATCTCACCCATCTTGGCCGCGTTCTGCACGAGGCCCTTCTTCTTCAGGAGTTGAAGGTTGGCCAAAGCGGCGGCCACACAAATGGGAGAAGCGGAATGCGTCGAGGTCATGGACCCCGGGGGATACAGCCCCATGATGTCCTTCCTGCCAATGACTGCCGAAAGAGGAAGGCTTGATGAAATTCCCTTTCCGCATGCGATCAGGTCCGGCTTGATGCCATAGTGTTCGAAGGTGAACATCTTTCCCGTCCGCCCGAAGCCGGCCTGCACTTCATCCACGGACAGAACAATGTCGTGCTCCCGGCAGAAGGATTCCAGTTTCTGAGCGTATTCCACAGGAAGGAAGTCCGGTCCCACTCCCTGGTACGACTCCGTCATCACTCCTGCGATGTTTTTTGGATCGATCTTCCTCTTCCTGAGCGTCTTCAGGAACAGGTCAAAGCTGACATCCTCGTTCTTGAAACCGTCCGGAAAAGGAACTTGGACGAATGAGGAATCACCCTTGCCGATCCACTTCTTCAAATGGGGATTCCCGCCCGCCAATTGCGCGCCGTAAGTTCGCCCATGAAAGGCATTCTCAAATGTCACCATATACCGTTTCTTCGGACCGTATTTTTGCAACGCATAGGTTTTCGAGAGTTTAATGCAGTTCTCGGTCGCTTCGCTCCCTGTGCTGAGAAGGAAAACATGGTAGTTGTTTGGATCCGGGGCGAGCGACTGCAGTTCGCGGGTCAGCTCGGCGCGCTGCTCGTGGACGAAGACATAGGTTGCGATCAGCCCCTGATCGACAACCTTTCGAATGGCGTCTTTGATTTCCTTAGCACCGTGACCCACATTGGTGATTAACACCCCGGAGGACCAGTCAATCCAACGGTTTCCCCACTTGTCTGAAATCGTTATGTCGTCTGCAGCGTGCCAGACGATCGGAGGTTGCCCCTGCATGGATCGAGGCTCCGATTGAGAGAGCAATTCGAAAATCGGGAGCGACTCCGGCACAGGAAGCTGGGTCTTGATGGTGCGATACCGGGTGTGAATTTTCGGGACTTCTACTGGTTGCAGACTATAGGTAGCCATGGTTGCATTCTTTCCTTTCTCAATCAGGTGATCCATGTCTACAAAGGATCGGTGAGGTGGCGTTGCCACCGGGTTGCTTTATTTCATCTCAACGTGAGGATTCTTTCCGTACAGAATCTTGACGGAATTTCCTTCGTTGAGAATCGACATGCGTGCAGCTTCTATCACCAACTCGTTGGAACTGCTGTTGGCCGGAGTTGCGATAATTCCTTTCTTGTCAACTTCGTCGAGCATCTGCCGCCTGCGCCGGAGCGATTCTTGATCGGAGAGTTGGGCGGTGTCTTCCTCGATGCGTTGCATCGTGAGAATGGATGCGGCGACAGAATCATATCCGTAGCCGATCGGCTTGTAGCCCTCGCCCTCCCATGGTACTAGGCGAAAGAAATCCGGATTCACGAACTGGAACGAAGCGCTCGTAGCGTCCGGGGCTTTCAGGTAGCAGTGTGTGACACCCCGGAATTGGTCGTCGTGTTTGATAAGGCCATTCTTACCCGAGCCTTCAAAAAACATCGAAAGGCACTGATCGTTTGAGCCCGCCCCGTCGTCCGGATATCCCAAACCATTGATCACGCTGAGAAGCGCGCTATTTTCATAAATCACGCGGCCGTGGGCCCAGAGGTAACCTATATTGCCGTTGGGGAACTCGCCCTTGATCCCAGCTACGGACACCTCGATGGGTTTGAGCCCGGTTATGAACTGGACGAGATCCACATAATGGCAGCCGATGTAGACAAAGGGATCGGTGCGGTCCCAAGTGAACCAATTCTGAAAATTGGAGGAGCGATAAGAATAGGGCTCGATCAATTTCGCTTCGCCCATGACGAACTGACCCACGTTGCCCAATTCGTATTCCCGCTTGGCGATTAGCGAGCGACGGTCGAACCGCTTGTGGTACTCGACACCTACGAACAGGCCGTTCTCGTGGGCCAGTTTTTCGACTTCGGTCGCCTGCTTGTATTCCAGCACAAAAGGTTTCACGCACAGCACGTGTTGATTGGCGCGGAGCGCTTCCATCACTACAGCGTAGTGGAACTGATCCGGCACGGCGACAACTACACCCTGCCGGGGTGGTTTATTGACGAGGACCTGTTTGTAGAGTTCAGGGAAAGCCTTATCGGTTGGCTCTGATAACACGGGGTGGGGAAAGAAATCTTGTCCGGGAAAGGCCTTGTGCAAAACCGTGTGTTCCTTAAGGGCTTTCAACGGAGGGGTGTCGAGAGCGCAGATGTCGATCCTGCCCACAACGCCGGTTCGCTGCAGATGGTAGATCGAGGGAAGTAACAAATCATTGGTGATCATGCCTCCGCCAATGATGGTTACATCGATTTTGATGGACATGCAAATGAACTCCTTTGTATCCCGTTTGATCCTTCAGGCCCAAACGCATCCACTTCTTTGCCGGTTGGACGTTAGTTCTCCATATGCAGATACCCGGGGCCCCGCACGGGCCCCCTGCTATGTTTGGGGCTGCATATTGGGATATAGTGTCTCTAATGTCAACCGCTTTTCGTGGAGCGAGAAGATGGATGGAGGGATAGATCAAAAGAGTTGTGCTTCATGCTTTCTAAGGTTTTGGAGAAACAACATGAAAAAACTTGACATTGGTAAAGAAGGCGGCTAAAAAGGAAAACGTTTTCCGGAAAACGTTTTCTTTGTTGAAGTTTGCTTTGAATTCTGAGTCCTTCAGAAGCACATTTCGAAACCTCGCAGTGCCGATGAGTAGCTTATTTGCCCTTACCATATATCGATGAAGCTTCGATTTCACGCGGGCGGCCTTGCCCTACGGCATAAAGCCCGCTTTCGCTGAGGACTCCAATTGTTCACGCTCCTGCTTCGACGTTTTGAGTTCACTCCTAGGGGGCCTTTTCGCGTAACCTTATCCGCGCAAATTGTTCAATATGGGCAGTTGCCGGACGCTTCATGCTTGCAACCAATGACATTGATTTGTGGGCCAAAGCACTGGGAAAGGAGGTGAAAGAAGATTAGGCAATTCGCGCCAAGATCTGTGTCCAGCTTGGGAAATGATAATCACTAGTATTATTTCTGTTGATCACCGAAAGGAGGTAATGAAATGAGTGAAAAGAAAAAGAGGCAAGACACTGAGCAAAAGGAAATGGTGCAAGACCGTGGCATTTCACGGAGGCGGTTTCTGAAGACTTCCGGTTTGCTGGTTGGGGCAACCGCAGTTCCATCAATCCTTACATCGTACAGGCGAGAGGCCCAGGCAGCGGAGAATAGCATTCGGCTTGGTATGATGACTACCCTTTCGGGGTTTGGCAGCATTCATGCGCCACCGACAATTAACGCCGCTCACCTCGCCGTTGATGAGATCAATGCAGCCGGTGGCGTGCTCGGTAAGCAAATCGACCTCCTGATTGAAGACAACCATACGGACGTGAACATAGCCGTACAGAAGGGCCTCAAACTGGTCCAGGACAAGAAGGTTGCGGCTTTCATCGACTTCGGATTCTCAAACAGTCGATTTGCCGTGGCTGACAAGGTGGCTCGGGCACACAAAACAATCATGCTGTCGCCGATATTCTATGAAGGCGGTATATGTAACCGCTACTTCTTTAACATCTGCGCGTTGCCCAACCAGGGCATTGACCCGTTCGTGCCCTGGCTGATGAAGGAGAAAGCGGCGAATTCCTTTTATGGAATCGGTTCAGCGTACGCATGGGGCATTGGCTCAATTGATGCCGTCAAGAAAGCAGCTGAAACAAACGGGGCAAAATTCTTGGGACGTGAGGAGGCTCCACTCGGCACCACCGACTGGAGTGCTATCATCGGTAGGTTGAAATCCGCGTCACCGAGTGTATGCTTTGTATTCGTTGCCGGTAATGATCTCGTGACCTTCCTCAAACAGTTCTTCGACTTCGGCTTAAATGAAAAGATTCAGCTGGCATTCACTTATTTCCAGGAAGAAGTCACGCCGACCATTGCAGAGAAATACCGCGCCGGCCACCTTTCAGCTAATACGTGGTTCTTGTCTTATGATTCACCCGAAACCAAGAAATTTTTGCAGGGTTATTACCGAATCGCAGGTGAAGGAACGCTAGTGACCAATTTTGGCGAGGGCACTTATGATGCCATTCACATGTGGGCCAAAGCCTGCCAGAAAGCCAAAACGACAAAAACCGAGGCGGTGGTCGACGCCCTTGAGGGTCTCAGCTTCAAGGCACCCCAGGGAGAGATAACAATTGAACCCAAATCCCATCACGCCGCTGTACGATGCCTGATCGCCGCATCTACAACGGAGCCGAATAACTTCAAAATCTTGGCAGACAAAGGCATCATCCCGCCGATCCCGCCGGTTGCTTGTGATGCCAATAAGTTCCGCTGATGCAAAGACAAGGAATTTAAGCGCAAATTGGATAGGCCCTTTTCGGGCCTATCCAAAAATTCTTGAGTATGGAGTTTGTAATTACAACAATATTCAACGGTGCAAGCCTTGCAGCGGTCCTTATTTTGATTTCGCTGGGCTTGGCGATCATCTTTGGCCTGCGGGGCGTGATCAACTTGGCTCATGGCGAGTTCTTTATGCTCGGGGCGTATACCGTATGGTGGACAGAGAGCTTGGGACTGCCGGCCTTCTGGACAGGATTCGTATTGGCTCCCATCGTCGTCGCGTGCATAGGATGGCTGATTGAGCGCAGTTTTATTCGTTTCCTTTATGATCGCCCGCTTGAGACCCTGCTAGGCACCTGGGGGGTCAGCATTGTTCTGCGCGAACTGATCAGAATCTTAATCGGACCAGAGCACCGTTATGCAACCCAACCGATTACAGGGCAATTGGCGATGTTTGGCTTTGAGTACCCTCTTTATCGGTTGGCCATAATTGCTTTTACAGCAGTGGTCGTTACGCTGGTTATCTTACTGTTCACGCGCACAGACTTCGGGCTGCGCGTGCAGGCTACCATCCGCGACAGGGGTATGGCGGAGGCGATTGGAATCAACACCTCCCGAATAGATCAGTCCGTTTTTGTTCTCGGCGCGGGATTGGCCGGCCTGGCCGGGGCAGTCATGGGGCCGGTGATCGCCATTAACCCCAATATGGGACTTGATTATTTTGCGCGGACTTTTCTGGTGGTTATTATCGGGGGAATTGGAAAAATATTGGGCGTGGTGGGCGGAGGTTCGCTCATTGGAATGTCGGAGGCCGGTTTTTCGGCATTTCTGAAACCCGTCGTCGCTCAGGTGATCGTTCTGGCCATGGCCATTTTAGTCATCCGTCTTCGCCCGCAGGGGCTTTTCGGTAAAACAAGCGGGAGCGCAGCAAAAGAAGTTGTGTCAGGAACAGCGATAACCCAAAGCAAAGGATCGTCGGCACGCTTCCCGTCGTTGTTTTTTAAGAATGAGAAATATGATCTTGGAGCGAAGTACGTTTTTTTCCTCGTATTGCTGGCGATCTTTCCGGGATTGATCTCATCTTATCAACTCGACCTGCTGTCTAAGTTCCTCACCTTCAGCATGCTGGCACTCAGTCTTGACCTGATCTGGGGCTATGCCGGCATTTTGAGCTTTGCCCATTCGGTTTTTTTCGGTTTAGGTAGTTATGGACTAGCGCTAACTCTTAAATACTGGGGGCATATTCCCGGGGCCACATACATCGGTCTTGCACTAGCAGTTGGATTGCCGTCGTTCTTGGCATTAATTATCGGATATGCGATGTTCTTCCGACGGGTCGGAGGTGTTTACTTTGCAATTGTGACGTTCGCGTTGGGTGGAATTCTGCACTCCGTCACCATCGTATGGATCCGGTTCACCGGAGGCCTGAACGGCCTGTACGGCTTTCCCAATCCTCGTTTGGGCATCCCGGGCCTCTGGGAGGTTGAGATCAGCACCGGTATGGTGAGTACCTATTATCTAATCGCAGCCGTCTTGGTGTTGATCTATATTTTAACCCACCGTTTGATGAGATCACCCTTTGGCCAGATATTGCGTGCCATCAACGATAATGAGGAACGCATGGAATCCTTCGGCTATAATGTCCCTGCTGTCAAATTGGTGATCTTTGTGATTTCATGTGCAATTGCAGGGATCAGTGGGGCATTGTATGTTCCCGTAGGGTTCGTCTCGGCGGATATTATGGGCATTCTTTTCTCCACCTCCGCCATCGTATGGGTTGCCGTAGGTGGACGCGGAACGCTTTTTGGTGCGGTTCTGGGAGCTTTGGTAGTCAACTACCTGCAGGTCTATATGAGCGATGTGTTGGTATTCTATTGGTACCTGATTATCGGACTGTTTTTTGTCTTCGTGGTTTTGGTTTGGCCTGACGGCATTATTGGGATATTCAATCGCCTAGCTCAACGCTTAAACAACAGACTGAAAGTTCGGTATGAATTGTCTTGAAGTAAATAATGTGACCAAACGTTTTGGGGGTTTGATTGCCATCCAAGACTTGAATCTCCAGATTGAAGAGAAGGAGCTGCGTTGTATTATTGGGCCCAACGGAGCGGGGAAAACCACCTTGTTCAATCTCATTTGCGGCAATCTGGAGCCCGATGAGGGCCAAATTCTTTTCAAAGGCGAGTCTCTGCGCGGCAGGTCGGTTGCCGAGAGGAGTTGCTTAGGCATCGGAAGAAAATTCCAGTCACCCGGTATTTTCGGTTCACTAAGTGTGCGAGAAAATTTAGAAGTGGCTGCACTCGGTAAAGCATCGATTAGGAAAATCACCTCCCCTCGAGATGAGAAACTCAAAAACCGGGTTGAAGATGTACTTGCGAAAATTGAACTTATGGATAAGCGTGATATCGTCGCCCAAGAGCTTTCGCACGGAGAAAAGCAATGGCTGGAAATTGGCATGGTACTGACCAGCAATCCGTCGTTATTGCTGCTGGACGAACCAACGGCAGGTATGACGTCGGCGGAAACCCACAGAACCTCTGAAATGATTCAGCGCATTTGTGAAGAAATCCCTGCGATAGTTATTGAACACGACCTAAAATTTGTACGAGAAATCGGCCGCAATATCACGGTGTTGCAACGTGGCAGCGTATTGGCCGAAGGACCGATCGATGAAATCGCGAAAGACGAAACCGTGCGCCAGGCGTACCTCGGAAGGGCAGTTCTTTGATGCTGTGTCTGAAGAATACAAGTTTCGGGTATGGTTCCATCACCATTTGCCACAATATAAATCTCGAAATCAAATCGGGTGAGATTGTTTGCCTTCTGGGGCGGAACGGCATGGGTAAAACTACGACTTTGGAAGGCATCATGGGGCTCAATCATCAGCATGCGGGAAGCGTGTTTCTCAAAGATGAGGACATTTCTCAAAAACCAACTCATAAACGTGCACGTCTGGGCATTGGACTTGTGCCCCAAGGTCGCAGGATCTTTGCCGACATTTCCATTCGTGACAATTTGCGCTTGGGAACGCTGGCCGGAAATGACAAATGCCAGCCGATCCCTGAAATGATCATCGAATTCTTCCCCATCCTAAGCGAGAGGCTTGGTCAAAGAGCCAATACTTTGAGCGGCGGGGAGCAGCAAATGTTGGCGATCGGGCGTGCATTGGCTGGCGAGCCTCAACTAGTCTTGCTGGACGAGCCCTCCGAAGGTCTTGCGCCGCTGGTAGTGGACGCGATTGGCAAACTCCTTACCCATCTCAGAAGTCGCGGAATCACGATATTCATCGCCGAGCAAAATCTTTCTTTTGCGCTCACGGTATCGGACAGGGGATATGTGCTGGAGAAGGGGCGAATCGTCCTGGAGGGAAAGACGGATTTGCTGCAAAGCGACAAAACGGTCCGTGAGTATCTGGTCGTTTAAGTCTCAACGGGTGGTCTGAGTTTTCATGAAGATTTTGTTTCACGGCGAGTGCCAAAACCATCTTAGTGTGTGACCCCTGCCATGGCGACGATTGTTGAAGTTGCGAAACTTGCAGGCGTATCGGTGAGCACCGTATCACGGGTTTTAAATAACACTGAACATCCCGTGAATGCTCTGACCAAGAGCAAAGTGTTAGAGGCGTCTAGCGCTCTGAACTATTTGCCTAGCGCATTGGCGCAAGCCCTTATCACGAAAAAGACGGGCGTCTTAGGTCTGATCGCGAGAGACGTACTTGATCCTTATTTCGGTGCGATTGTGAGAGGCGCGGAGGATGCAGCGAGGTCACGCGGATTTTTGTTAATTGTGTGTAATTCAGACCGCGATCCATTGAAAGAGATTCAATATGCATCCACGCTTATGCAGCACCATGTGGATGGCCTAATCTTCGCCGGTGGAGGGCTGACGGAGCCCTCTTATGTGAGAGAAATGAATTCTCTTATTAAGGTCTTGAGAGAACAGGGGTGCGCCATTGTTTCCACGGGTCTGCAGCGATTCCCTTCTTTGCGCGTTTGTAATAATGAAGCGGAAGCGCTGAAGGCGGCTACCCGCTACTTGATTTCGGTAGGACATAGACGAATTTGTTATGTTTCCGGTCCCTCCATCACGGCAACCAGTGGACTCCGGTTTCAGGGTTACAAGCAAGCCTTAAGAGAGAGTGGGCTTGCGTTTCGGGGTGAACTTGCCTTGAAAGGTGATTTTTCAACCCAGTCGGGGTTAGAAGCGGCAAATCGGATCACAGAGATTCGACCTCTCCCCACGGCAGTGCTCGCATCAAATGACCAAATGGCAGTGGGATGTATGATTGGGCTGAAAAGAAGGGGATTCCGCATTCCAGAAGAGATTAGCATTATGGGGATAGATGATATTACCGCTTGTGAATGGGTCGAGCCGGCCCTCACAACGGTATCCTTACACATGCACGAACTCGGTTTTCAGGCCGTGGAATATGCAATAAAATTGCGCAATAGAGAAATTAACGATGATTATTCGTGCACGGTGCCTCATGAGTTGATCATCCGAAATTCCGTGTCATCCATCAAAGGTCGAAAACGGCGTCCCGTGGTGGCAGGTGGGGGCATGAATCCCACGCTCAACAAAAGGAAGCAAGCGAAATGATTAATGACAAATTTCGCAGCGGGAAGATTTAGTCTTTTGGGTGTTACCAGAATGAGCAATAGATAAACATTCTTGGAGGAGGGCAGGAAATGATTTATGGGTATATGGACAAGATGTTGTTTGTTGATTTGTCAAATCGGCGTTTAAGCATCGAAAGACCCACTCAAGAGCTTTTTAGAAAGTTTATCGGAGGATATGGCGTGGGTGCGCGGATTCTGTTCGATCGAATGAGAGCGGGGGTAGATCCGTTAGGAACAGATAATCTACTTGGGTTTGTCTGTGGGCCGCTGACGGGCACCGAGGCTCAAATAGGGTCGAGATACACTGTGGTTGCCAAATCCCCTCTCACGAACACATGGGGAGATGCAAACAGCGGGGGGTGGTTTGGTCCAAAGCTTAAGCAATCGGGTTTCGATGCAATCTTCTTCAATGGGATAGCACCAAGTCCTGTTTATTTGTTGGTGAAAGAGGGAGAAGCTGAGATTAAGGACGCAAGCCATCTTTGGGGGCTCGATACCTTCGAGACAGAAGACAGTCTCAGAAAGACGCATGGCAAGGATGCTCAAATTGCATGCATTGGGCCTGCAGGTGAAAGGATGTCTCTCATCTCCGGGATCGTGTGCAACAAAGGGCGCATGGCCGGCAGGTCAGGGTTGGGCGCCGTAATGGGGTCTAAGAAAGTCAAAGCAATCGTGGCAGTTGGGGGTTTGGAAGTGCCGGTTGCAGATCCAGAGGGTGTGCGGGCTCTGACTAAGGAATACATCAAATCCCACAGCGTCTTCGCTGGTTTGTATAAAACTACCGGCACGCCAGGCCTTGTGGAAGGGTCTGCGCTGGGCGGTGATCTGCCCACCAAGAACTGGCATAGCGCTGTCCCAGCGGAGAAACTTGATCTGAAGAAATTCAGTGGTGAGGCTGTGATAGGCAGGCAGGCTCAAAAGTGGGGCTGTTACAAGTGTTCACTGGCCTGCGGTGGCCTTATGCAAAGCATCTACGGGGATAATAAGGAACTCCGCAGCCATAAGCCCGAGTACGAAACGATTGCATCGCTCGGCCCTCTTTGCAACAACGATGATCTCGATTCGATCATCAGAGGAGCGGACCTCTGCAATCAATACGGTCTTGACACGATATCCGCTGGTGCAGCGATCGCCTTCGCGATGGATTTGTTTGACCGAGGGATTATCACAAAGGAACAGAGCGGTGTCGACCTAACGTGGGGCAACGCTGAGGGGATTTTGCAGATGCTCGAATTGATGGCTAAGCGTGAAGATTTCGGCGATGTATTGGCGGATGGGGTCAAGGTTGCTGCTGAAAGGATTGGGAAGAACGCGCATCAGTTTGCTTATCACGTCCAAGGCCAGGAATTACCCATGCATGATCCAAAGTGTTTTCCTGGTTTCGCGATTGGCTATCACCTTGATGATGCACCTGGCCGGCACATGCATAATAACGCATGGGCCGTAATTTGTCCTCCTGAATGGTTGAGGGGGATTGGGGTCGAAAAGGCCGATGCCAAAGCCTACAAAGGCCAAGGTCGGAACTACATGGTTCTTTCGGCGATGAGTCACTTCGTAAACGCAACGGGCTCGTGTCAGTTCGGTTGGTGGTCCAATGATCCCTCTTACCTATACCGCTTTATGACGACAGTGACCGGTTGGAAATTTGATAAAGAGGAAGCAAGAATTGCTGGGGAACGCATTGCGAATATGCGTCATGCTTTTAACCTCCGCGAGGGGCATAATCCAAGGAAATGGGAGTACCCCGGAATCATGATCGGGAATCCCCCGCTGGGCGTAGGGCCACTTGCAAAGGTAACCGTCGACATTGAGACGTTGGAAAGTGAGTGGCTTGAGGCCTATCACTGGGACAAGCAAACAACAAAGCCAGATCCCAACCATTTGAAGGAGTTGGGTATTGGAGAGTTGGCCAAAGAGTTGGGTTTGATCTAATAACCATTGGACCTAAGGGTCTTGATTGATTTTGCCGACTTTGGCGCAGGAACGAGAAATTGTCTCTGGCTCCTTGCGTACAAAAGGTCCAACCAATCAAAAGGTTGTGGGTGCGGGAGCGAACCCTGATATGAATTGAAGAAGATGCTCACGGGGAGCATCTGGTAAATAGGTAGCTTTGTGTTACTTGACCAATTGCTGAATGTATTTAGGAGGCGAAGAATATGCCTGATAAAGTTTATGACTTCTGTATTGTCGGTGTAGGGGCATGTGGCGGTTTGCTGGCAAAAGAACTTTCAGAAAAGGGATTTTCGGTAATCGGACTCGATGCTGGACCGCGTTACAATCTTAAGACCGATATCGTCAATGATGAAGCAGAAATGCTTAAGCTCTTTTGGAATGAGCCACGCACGTATGCAGGCAAAGACCCAATTCACGTCATGTCCGGTTTTGGTGTCGGTGGTGGTACCTTGGTGTGGTGCGGGGTTGCTCCGCGTTTCCACGATTCTGACTTCCGCACTCGCACTCTCGATGGCGTGGGTGTGGATTGGCCGATAACGTACAAAGATTTAGCGCCATACTATGACAGAGTAGAGCGGGATTTCGGCGTCTCAGGAAATCATCTAGAGAATCCATGGGAGATTCCGCGAGGGCCCTATCCCATGCCAGCAATCAAATGGAGTTGGGCTAGCCAGGTGTTGGCCAAGGGTGTTGAAAAGATAGGTGGAAAACCCCTGCACGGACCTTTAGCCATCACCTCGCAGCCATACCGGGGACGGGAAGAATGCGTGAAATGTGGCTTTTGTATTTCGGGTTGTCCGAGTACAGCCAAGAGTTGCACACTTACCGGATTCGTCCCTCAAGCTGAAGCCAACGGTGCGGAAATTCGTCCCCAATCGTTCGTTTTTAATATTGTTTATGACGGGCCTAGAAATCGTGTGACAGGCGTTGAGTATTACGATGAGGAACAAAAGGGACACCATGTTAGTGCAAAGGCCGTAATTGTGACCGCACACCCGATGGAAACGGCAAGGCTCCTGTTGCTTTCTGCCAACAACACCTTTCCTAATGGCTTGGCAAACTCATCGGGTTTGGTAGGAAAGAACTTCATGGCCCACTGGGATGCTTCTGTCTACGGGATTTTTGAACGAAAGCTCAATGCCTTCAAGGGCCCGATCATGGGTAACCTGATCGTTCAAGATTGGTATGAAACTGACCCTAAGCGCGGTTTTGCGCGGGGCTACACGTTGGAGGAATTCTTGCCACACCCCTTCTATTATGCAATCGCAGGGCCTGCCTTCTGGGGTCAGGAACTGAAGGAAATGATCAAGTCCTATGCGCACGCAACGGGTTGGTGGCTTTGCGGAGAGGGCCTAGCGAATGACAACAACACCATCACATTAGATCCGGAGGTAAAGGATCACCGCGGGTTGCCTGTAGCGCGATGCACTCATGAATGGACAGAAAATGACAAGAAAGCAAGGGAACACGCTGTGCGGATGGCTGTAGCTACTCTTGAAGCAGCCGGCGCGAAAAAGACATATCGTGGAACAGATATGGCGGCGCATCCTATGGGAACCGCTCGCATGGGAAATGAGCCCGGGAAATCTGTCGTGAATGCTTTCTGCCAATCGCACGATATTCCCAATTTGTTCATTTGCGATCCAAGCGTGCTTCCGACTGGCGGGGGCACAAATCATACGCTGACGACAATGGCAATTGCCAGCCGAAGCGGAGATTACATGACTGAGCTCGCTGTACGTGGTGATCTATGAAATACGAAGAATCCAGGAGCTAAGGAATCCGAAATGTTGACGATGAGAAAT
>Ga0208980_10001733_pt1 | contig 13278 bp, 16 predicted proteins | sample WetSurMetagenome_3_FD_187993 | JGI IMG/M metagenome (GOLD analysis project Ga0208980, IMG submission 187993) | Wetland microbial communities from Twitchell Island in the Sacramento Delta, sample from surface sediment Aug2011 Site A1 Bulk (version 2) | ecosystem: Environmental > Aquatic > Marine...
TAAGCTCGAAAGCTCTGATGGCATACTGGTCAAATGCCGTGGTAAAGATCACCTCGGGCTTTTCGTCTAGCACTTCCAGCAGCTCAAAGCCTGTAAGTTTGGGCATCTGTATATCGAGAAAGATAAGATCGGGGTGTTTCTCCTTGATCTCCCTGGCACCGCAGAAGCCATCGGCACATTCCCCGGCGACTTCTATGTCAGGGTGATCTCTCAGCATGTATTTTATGAGCTCCCGGGCAGGAGCTTCATCTTCAATGATCAGAACCCTAATCTTTTTCATGCAGTTTCTATTGATTTGTTTTTTCCTCGAACGGAATTTTTATCATCACATTAAAGCTGTCCTCTTTGCGGTTAATGGCAAGGTCAGCCTTCTCTCCGTAGAACAGTTCGAGCCTCGACCGCACATTTTTCAATCCTATACCAGCCCCTTTTCTTGTTACAACAGATTCGGGGTCAATGGTATTTGTAACAGATATGACAACATTCTCATCTTCTTTATTGGCTGTGGTCCTGATGACTACCCTGTCGGTCGATTCATACACCCCGTGCTTCACTGCATTTTCATAGAGTGGCTGCAGGAGCATGCCGGGCAACAAAGCCGGAAGGCACTCAGGCTGAATCTCTTCTTCAATAACCAGGCGATCCCCGAACCTTACTTTCTCGATCTCGAGATAGAGCCTGAGGCTCTCCATTTCATTCTGCAATGTCACCGGTTGTTCATTGCGTGAAGACAGGGAATAACGCATAAAATCTGAAAGCTTCAGGATCATCTCGCGTGCTTTCATCGGGTCAGTAAGTGTAAGCGAGCTCATCGAATTGAGGCTGTTGAACAGAAAGTGCGGATTTATCTGAGCGCGAAGCATTTTCAGCTCACCCTCACGCACCTGTGCCTCGAGCTGAGCCTGGCGTGAGGCTTTCTCTGCCATTTCAGTAGCACTCAGGAAGAGATAATATAAAAGGATGATCACGAAGAAAATCAGTACTCCAGCAGCTATCCGGAAAAAAACAACTGTATGCCAGAAAAGATCATAATCCTCCTTTTCCCGAACAACGGCCCTTACAAGGAACCTTGTAGCAAAGAGCCACAGCACGATCGCCAGGGACCCGGTCAGGACAATATTCGTGACTTTTGAGAAGATCTGGCCGTTACTGCTGAGGATATACCGGACCGGAAACCATGCGGCAAGCCCCAGTATGCCGTACAGGAGCATGGTAATGATGCCGTCGGCGACTGCCATATCGGTATTGCTTCCGTATACGAAATGAATAATCAATGCCTGGCCTGTGGCTAAAACCACCCAAGCCAGGCACCATATCAGTAACCTTGACCGGCTCTCCAGTACGGGATGCTTCATGTATTACTTATGACACTTGATCTCACCACCTCCGAAAATAACCGTTCCTCTTACTGTCAGTGATCTTGTCGTGTCTTTAATGACATCACTTCCTATCCTCCTGCTGTCAGTAAACCCTCCGAGTATGGGAGTGATATTGAGGATCACATTCCAGTTTTCGGGAACGATAATCGTTGTACCTCCAAATATACATGTAATTTCAATCACATTATCACCGGGTGCCAGTGATGATCTTGTCAGGTCTACCTCTCCGCCGCCAAATATTGAAGTGATCCTTCCCCCCTGGAAATTGTCAGTGATAAGCTGCCGTTCGGCGCCGCTGAAAATATTTACGTAATCGATCATATCCGCTTTGCTTCCGCTGGTATAGTTAAGGGTTTTTCCAATGCGTTTTGAATTAAGCAGCAATACAATGCCGATGACAATAAATAATGTCGGCCAGAAAAAGTTAAATGACCTGAAGAAATCGGTGAAAAGCTGGGGGATCATGAAAAATCCGCCTACGCATATCAGAACAATACCTGGAGTTTTATTATCAGAACCTGCAAGAGTGATTACCCCTATCACTATCAGCAGCATCTGCCAGCTGAAGACGATGTTATCGATAAAATGATCGAGAGGCTCGGGAAGTACCGTAGACTTTCTGAGGATCAGAATAAATCCTGCAATAATCAACAAAACTCCTATAATGAACCTGTTGGACTTATCTGCAGGATTTTTTGCCGGTTTGTTTCTTTCGTTTTCCATTTCAGTAATTGTTAGATTGTGAATTATTTGAGTTTTTTCTTAAATGGCCTTATCATAAATGCTATGCCGGCCAGAACCATGATCGCCGGCCAGTATATCTCTTTATATACCGGAGAAAGCTGGACACTCATTTCGGGCATAAGGAACCAAAAACCCCCGGCAAACAGAAGCAGGCTGGCTACCAGATCAAGATTCAGCAGATTGAAAATGCCGAAAAAGATCAGGAGCATCTCCCAGGTAAAGTAGTCGGAAATTGTTCCGAGCTTTAGCAGGTCAAGTTTTGCCACGATCATTACCAGTCCTAGGGAAATGAGCAGTTTGGCTATTGCGCTGAAAGGATTACTGTTTTCTTTCATGACGTTTCAGATGTTTTTACGTTTCAAAATTATTTATGCGTATAAGTCCCTGCCACACATTTCCGGCAGAGAGCGGATTTAGTCCGGCAAATGGCGAAGTGAACCGGGAATGTTACTTTTTTGTTGATAATTTTTTTTATTGGAAGAGGATTTATAATTTTGCAGACCGAAAAAAAGGAGATGCCCGGTTTGTATTCAATACCACTTGCCGGTCTTAAGGAAGGCAGATACACCTACAATTTTGAAATAGGCGACGACTTTTTTGAGGCTTTTGAAGGATCTGAAATAAAGAAGGGAAAGCTTGTGGCAGAGGTGATGCTGGAGAGGCGTTCGACGCACATTCAGCTTGACATTGTAATAAAGGGCAAAGCCGAAGTTGTGTGTGACAGGTGCCTGGAAAAGTTTTACATGCCTCTCTCATGTGCCAACAGACTGTTTGTGAAACAGGGGAAACAGTGGGAGGAAGCTGATCCGGACATGATTACGATACCGCTTGATGAACATGAAATAGATTTGAGTCAGTTTTTCTATGAATACATCCATCTGGCGTTACCAATAAAGCGAATTCATCCTGAGGACAAAAACGGGCGCTCGTCATGTGATCCGGAAATGATCAGGAGACTTGAACATCATCTCGTTGCAGGAGAGCATATATCAGACCCGCGATGGGATGAGCTTAAAAAACTGACAGGAAATAACTAAACACAATACATTACTGCTATGCCAAATCCTAAACACAGACACTCAAGTACAAGAAGAGATAAGCGGAGAACACATGACAAGGCTGTTGCTCCGACTGTAGCTGCATGCCCAAATTGCGGAGCGGCTCATCTGTATCACAGGGTTTGCCCTGAGTGCGGATACTACCGAGGCAAGCTTGCCATAGAGAAAAAGGCGACAGCCTGACCGGTTCACAAAGCCTAATAACCAAGGCAATGAAGATAGGTGTTGATGTCATGGGGGGCGACTATGCCCCCGATGCTGTCGTGGAAGGTGCAGTTGATGCCCTCGGCAGACTTCCTTCCGGCGACAGACTGGTGCTTATTGGTGATAATCGCCTGATAAGAGAGAAGCTCGCTTCCATGGAGGTTGAACCTTCCCTCTTCGACATAGTTCCCACCACACAGATTATCGAGATGTCTGATCACCCGGCAAAAGCCTTCTCACAAAAAAAAGACTCGTCCATAGCCATGGGATTCGGCATGCTTAAAAGCGGACTGATTGATGGCTTTGCCAGCGCCGGAAATACCGGTGCAATGATGGTAGGTGCAAGCTATACGGTGAACGTTATTCCCGGAGTCCTGAGACCTGCTCTGACAGCACTCATCCCGGATGTCGACGGGAGATCATCGGTTATACTTGACGTGGGTATTAATCCCGACTCAAAACCTGATGTGCTATTGCAATATGGAATTCTGGGCAGCATATATGCAAAATACGTTCTGGGAACGGAAAACCCGACTGTCGGTCTGCTCAACATAGGAAAAGAAGATTCAAAAGGCTCTGCAACGGTCAAGGCGGCCTTTGAGCTTCTGAGAGACAGTACTGAAGTGAACTTCAAGGGAAATATAGAAGGTCATGACCTCTTTACCGGCGAGATGACTGATGTGGTCGTCTGTGATGGCTTCGTGGGAAATGTAATACTCAAAATGGCAGAGAAGCTTTATCTTATTACAAAAGCAAAAGGCATCAGGGATGATTTTTTTGACAGATTGAACTTTGAGGTAGTCGGGGGGACACCTGTTGTAGGCATCAATGCGAACGTCGTTGTGGGTCATGGTATTTCAAACAGGAGGGCGATCACAAGCATGGTGCTTCAGACCAGGGATGTGGTTCATGCTGACCTTGCCGGAAAGATCAAAGAAGCTATCGGAGCATGATAAAAACCAGGGCTGTCATAACCGGTATTAACGCATGGGTTCCTGAATACCGTCTTACAAACAACGAGCTTTCCACGATGGTTGAGACCACCGATGAGTGGATAATGCAGCGCGTTGGAATAAAGGAAAGAAGGATTTTAAAGGGGGAGGGCAAAGCAACCTCCGATCTGGGCGAACAGGCGGTGAGAGGATTACTTGAAAAGACAAAAACTTCTGCTGACGAAATCGATCTTCTTATCTGCGCCACCGTCACTCCAGACATGCTTTTTCCTGCAACGGCAAATATTATATCAGACAAGGTTGGCATTAAAAACGCGTTCAGTTTTGATCTGAACGCTGCCTGTTCAGGCTTCCTTTACGCCCTGCAGACAGGCGCTACCTACGTGGAGTCGGGCAGGTACAAAAAGGTGATTGTTGTCGGCGCCGACAAGATGTCGGCAATCACTGACTATACCGACAGGACCACCTGCACACTGTTCGGCGATGCCGGAGGCGCTGTTCTGCTGGAGCCGACAGAAGAAGAGTACGGCATAATGGATCATATCTTCAGGGTTGACGGTTCAGGAAGAAAATACCTGCATATGAAAGCAGGCGGCTCATTAAGGCCCGCATCACATGAGACAGTTGATGCCCGCGAGCACTTCATCTATCAGGAGGGACAGTCAGTATTCAAGTTTGCCGTCTCAAACATGGCCGATGTGGCAGCTGAGATCATGGAAAAGAACAACCTCAGGTCAGAAGATATCGCATGGCTTGTGCCTCATCAGGCAAACCTGAGAATCATCGATGCCACTGGCCGCAGGATGGGCCTGCCACCCGAGAAGGTCATGATCAATATTCAAAACTACGGGAATACCACAGCAGCAACTATACCCCTCTGCATTTGGGAGTTTGAAAACAGGCTGAAAAAAGGGGATAATCTCATCCTGGCTGCTTTCGGCGGCGGATTCACATGGGGAAGCATGTGGGTCAAATGGTCGTATGACCCGGTATCAGGGAAAGAATAAGAAACTTCTTTTTGATCATCGAGCACAATACTTTCTATATTTGTGGGTTAATCGTATTAGGGGCGACGCATACTTCGCCCCTGCAATAGGGGAATAAACATTTATCATTATGGCAAAAATGAATGAAACAGACAACACTGCAGCAATTAACCTTTTAAGCCAGGGTACCGAAATCACAGGTGACATAAAATCGTCAGGTGACATTCGTATCGACGGAACCCTCAATGGTAACCTTGTCACCAAAGGCAAGGTAGTCATAGGCTCCACGGGCCGCGTGAAAGGTGAGGTCGAATGTAAAAATTCAGAAGTGTCAGGCGTTATCGATGGCAAAATAAGCGTCACTCAGCTTCTGAACCTGAAGGCTTCTTCAAAAATTAATGGCACTATCGTCACCGGTAAGCTTTCTATTGAACCGGGGGCCATGTTTACCGGAAACTGTTCAATGAAGGATGGTGACAATGGAGGACCGGCAGCCAAATCCAAAGAAGGAGAAAAATAGCCCCGAGGGAGGTCTGGCGGCTTATTCCAGGTACACTACCATCGCAGTGCAGATGGTGGTAATAATCGTTGCAGCATCACTCGGTGGAATTAAACTGGATAAGCTAGCAGACACAAAGCCGGTTTTCACAATCATTCTTTCTTTACTGGGCGTGGCAGCTGCCATGTGGCTCATAATCAAAGAAGCCATCAGGAATAAATAGGATGGTTACCCCTAAAGCATTAAAACATTATCTCTTCCTGCTCCTTTTTGCGCTGCTTATACAATTGCTTCTTTCGGGGGTAAGCAGGTTCTTCCCTGGTTTTTTCCCTTCAGGAAATATCCCTGCACTCACAGGCGGGTTCGCCCTCATATCTCTTACAGCACTGATTGTTTTCTTCTCCGGATATGGTAAAAATGCCGAAAAGAGCGTCTTTGCCACCTTTATTGCAATTGGAGTGAAAATGATCCTGTCGTTTGTCTTTGCACTGGTGTTTCTGGTGATTTTTAAAAATCGGGAAACGGGTTCAGTAGTATTGTTTTTTGTAATATATTTGGTCTTTGCTATTTTTACTTTTAGTACTTTTTTCAGTATCCTGAAGAATAAGTCAATGTAAAGAGAATAAACTTGAAAAACAGGTATTCGTATATTCTTTTCCTGCTGCTCGGATTACTTTCCGGGTCATTTTGTGCAATGGGTGCAGGTGTTGTTGCAGAGGAAGAAAAGAGCCAGGGAAGTGAGGGGAAATTTGATGCCAGTTCGTATATCCTCGATCACGTGGCGGACTCCCACGAATGGCATATTCTCACTAAAAAGGACGGTTCTGCGGTAGCGGTCTATCTGCCGGTCATAATTTACGACAGGGCTTCAGGGCTTCATGTCTTTTCATCACGGAAAATTGCAGAAGGTCGCATTTACGAGGGCTTTACCATAGCTCATGAAGGAGATTATGCAGGGAAGATAGTACATGTGGATACAGAAGGTCATCCCGACGAGGCAAAACCTCCGCTTGATTTTTCAATCACCAAAGCAATTTTCGGGATGATCATTGCATCGATAGTTCTGCTATGGCTGATGCTTTCACTTGCCAGGTCGTACAAGAAAACCGGCATCTCTGCCCCAAGGGGAATACAGGGCATCCTTGAACCCGTCATACTTTTTGTCAGGGATGATATTGCCCTGCCCAACATAGGCGAGAAAAAGTATGCACGATATATGCCATACCTGCTGACAGTCTTCTTTTTCATCCTTATCAATAACCTTTTGGGGCTTATCCCCATCTTCCCGTTCGGCGCAAATGTGACAGGAAACGTAAACGTGACCTTTGTCTTGGCACTGTGCACGTTCCTGATAACACAGTTAACCGCCAACAAATCGCACTGGAAGCATGTATTTGCAGCCCCGGGTGTGCCTATATGGCTGCTGCCGATCATGATACCCGTCGAAATAATCGGGCTTTTTTCAAAACCCTTTGCCCTGATGATCCGTCTTTTTGCGAACATCTCTGCCGGTCATATCATAGTCCTCAGCCTCGTGTCACTGATCTTCATTTTCAAAACGATACTGGTCGCTCCGGTTTCTGTGTTTTTCGTATTATTCATGGATTGTATAGAATTACTGGTAGCGTTTCTTCAGGCGTACGTTTTCACACTCCTGAGCTCGCTGTTCATCGGAATGGCGACGGCAGAAGAAGAACACCATTAACATCAATTATATTTTTAATCAGTTAAATTAAAGTAACATGACAGGTACATTAGCAGCAGTAGGAGCAGGGCTCGCGGTGATAGGCGCCGGACTTGGCATCGGCCGTATTGGCGGCTCGGCCATGGACGCCATCGCACGTCAGCCTGAGGCCTACTCGAAGATTCAGCTTGCCATGATCATCTCGGCAGCACTGATAGAGGGAGCAGCTCTCTTTGCAATTGTTGTTGCAATGATCGGTTAAGCAGTAAAACGAAGCCTGCAACGGTTGGTTGCAGGCTTTCTTCAGAAACTTAAAAAGAGAATTAATATATGTTACTAGCAAGCAGTCTCGCATCGCCCGCCATAGGGACGGTATTCTGGACTACCCTGATCTTCTTCATACTGTTTTTCTTACTGTGGAAGTTTGCATGGGGACCTATCATGAAGGCCGTTAAATCACGCGAAGAAATGATCCGCAATTCACTTGAATCTGCGGAAAAAGCACGCGAAGAAATGAAAGTGCTGCAGGCTGACAATGAAACCGTTCTCAGGAAAGCCCGCGAGGAGAGAGATAAAATTATCCGCGATGCCCGCCTGTCGACTGAAAGGATGCTGTCAGAAGCCAAGGAAAAGAGCCAGTCGGAGGCGGATGCAATGGTCAAACGCGCCAAGGAGCTTATTGAACGTGAAAAAAATAACGCGATAACGGAAGTAAAACGCGAAATCGCCGGATTGGCCATTGAAGTAGCCTCAAAGGTGGTCAGCGAAACCCTTAAGAGCGACGCTGAACAACAGAAACTGATCGAAAGATATCTTAAGGAGATCCAAACAACGAGTAACTGATCCTTATGAACTACAGCAGGATAGCAGTAAGATATGCGAAGGCACTCTTTGACTTTGCTGAGGAGCATAATGAAATTGATGCTGTTTATGAGGATATGAAGGTTATTGAACGGTTGTGTTCGATGACAGAGGTGAAAGAGGTAATAACCAATCCCGTTCTTTCTCAGAAAAAAAGGAAGGAGGTCATTGTTGCTCTTACCGGCAATGACATAAACAAGCTGTCCCTGAATTTTATTGAGCTTGTTTTCAGTAATGGCCGCGGTGATCACCTTGCAGCAGCGGCAAGAGATTACCTGGACCTCACCCGCAGGCACAGGGGAATACGTCAGATCACCATCACCACCGCCGTTCCGTTAAATGAAAAACTAAAAGCAGATATGGCAGAAATCGTTGCCGGGAAAAGCACCGGTAAGATCGAATACATTGAACGGATTGACAAATCAATTATCGGCGGATTCGTACTCAGGGTTGACGATACTTATATTGACGCAAGCATAAAAGACAGGCTTAACAGGTTCAGAAGGGAATTTTCGTTGACGTTAAATGACTAAACGGTAGAAAATAAGATTTAATGATATGACTAATATTAAACCTTCAGAGGTATCAAAAATTTTAAAGCAGCAGCTTGAGGGTGTCAGGACGGCTGTCGATATCGAGGAAGTAGGAACGGTACTGCAGGTTGGAGATGGTATTGCACGCGTCTACGGACTTATGAATGTCGGATCGAACGAATTGGTTGAGTTTGTAGAATCAGGCATTAAGGGCATTGTCCTCAACCTTGAGGAAGACAACGTGGGCGTTGTCTTGCTGGAATCATCAGACAAGATAGGGGAAGGCGACATTGTACGCAGAACCGGAATGATTTCTTCGATAATGGTTGGCGAAGGCCTTCTCGGCAGGGTGATAACCACTACTGGCAAGCCCATTGATGGCAAGGGACCTGTTACTGGCGATCTCTTTGAAATGCCTTTTGAGAGAAAGGCTCCCGGCGTTATCTTCAGGCAGCCTGTGAAACAGCCGGTGCAGACAGGTCTGAAGGCCATCGATGCAATGATTCCCATCGGCAGGGGCCAGCGCGAGCTGATCATCGGCGACCGTCAGACAGGGAAGACAGCTATCGCCATAGACACGATAATAAACCAGAAAAGCGAATACGATAAAGGTAAGCCGTTGTACTGCATCTATGTGGCTATAGGACAAAAAGGATCAACGGTGGCGAGTATAGCCGCCACTCTTGAGAGCTACGGGGCTATGGACTACACGGTAATTGTATGTGCTACGGCAGCCGATTCTGCTGCAGCGCAATTTTATGCCCCGTTTGCCGGTGCTGCTATCGGAGAATTCTTCCGTGACACCGGCCGCGATGCTCTGATAATTTATGACGACCTGTCAAAACAGGCTGTTTCATACCGCGAAGTATCACTCCTGCTCCGCAGGCCACCCGGACGGGAAGCTTACCCGGGTGACGTTTTCTACCTGCACTCGCGCCTTCTTGAGAGGGCAGCGAAAATTATTGAGTCAGATGCCGTGGCAAAAAACATGAACGACCTTCCGGAGTCCATCCGACACATGGTCAAAGGCGGGGGATCACTGACAGCCCTGCCCATCATAGAGACACAGGCAGGAGACGTGGCTGCATATATACCCACTAACGTGATCTCGATTACAGACGGACAGATCTTCCTTGAGTCAAGCCTCTTTAATGCAGGCATAAGACCTGCTATCAACGTCGGTATTTCGGTGTCAAGGGTGGGAGGTAATGCCCAGATCAAGTCAATGAAGAAGATCGCCGGCACACTGAAGGTTGACCAGGCCCAGTACCGTGAACTGGAGGCCTTCTCGAAATTTGGATCGGACCTTGACGCTGCGACACTTGCAGTGCTCGACAAGGGTGCAAAGAATGTGGAAATACTTAAGCAGGAACAGTTCTCGCCAATGAAAGTTGAAGAACAGGTAGCAATTCTGTACTGCGGTACCAAGGGCCTTCTGAAAGATGTCCCCGTTCTTAAGGTCAGAGATTTTGAAAAGGACTATCTCGGGTTCCTGCGGGATAATCACAGCGAGACTCTTGAAACAATCAAAAAAGGGGTTATCGATAACGATGTTATAAGTGTACTTGAAAGCGCCGCATCAGAGTTAACTATTCGTTATAAATCGCAATAGCCTGAAAATCTGCTATAAAAAATGGCTAACCTCAAGGTAATAAGGATCAGACTCAGTTCGGTGAAATCTACTCGCCAGATCACTTCGGCGATGAAGATGGTGGCGGCAGCCAAGCTGCGTAAGGCACAGGACAGGATAGTACACCTCAGGCCTTATGCGGATAAACTAAACGAGATATTGTCAGGGCTGAATGAGGCGCTGAGAGATACTGAAATTGAAAACTTATTTGCCGAAAGAAAATCCGGCCGCAGACGTACACTGCTGATAGTGGTTACCTCCAACAAAGGCCTATGCGGTTCGTTCAACGCCAATGTTATACGGGAAGCAAGGCGCCTGATGACGGAAAAGTATAACGAACAGATGCGCAGGGGAGACCTGTGGTTCATGCCGGTAGGGAAGAAGGGAGCGGATGTTCTTAAAAGGATGAAATGCAATATACTTGAAGACCACAGTGATCTCTATAACAGACTGACATTTGACCGCGCTGCAGAGGTTGCAGAAAGGCTGATGAGCCTTTACCTGAATAAAGAGTTTGACACGATAGAGATAATATACAATCAGTTCAAGAATGCAGCTGTTCAGAAGCTTACCCAGGAACTCTTTCTGCCCGTTTCTGCCACTGCTGTGGTGGTAAAAGGAAAAGAGATTGTAACTGATTATATCTACGAACCAGACCAGATAAATATTGTTGAAAACCTTGTACCAAAGGCACTGCGCATTCAGTTCTACAAGGCATTGCTTGATTCCGTGGCAGCCGAGCATGGTGCACGCATGACGGCCATGCATCAGGCTACTGACAATGCTACAGATCTTATCAGGGATCTCACAATGCAATATAATAAGGCACGGCAGGCTTCAATCACTAACCAGCTGCTTGAAGTGGTCAGCGGTGCGGAAGCGCTGAAAGGGTAACAGATTAAGAAGAGATGTTCAATAGCGATTACCTTAGAGAGCTGTCAGACAAAGTTATAACCAACCTTGTTGTTCCGACTGAAGCCGGGAAGCTTTTCGAGCCCGTTAGATATATCCTGTCGCTCGGGGGAAAAAGGCTGAGGCCGGTGATGTGTCTCATGGCCTGTAATCTTTTCAATGATAAGATTGACGATGCCGTGATGCCTGCAGTGGGTGTTGAGGTCTTTCACAATTTTACCCTTGTCCATGACGATATTATTGATAAAGCTGACCTGAGGAGAGGTTCGCCCACTGTACATTCGAAGTGGGGATCTGACCAGGCTGTACTTTCGGGCGATGTTATGGCATTTGTGGCAACTGAATGTATCGGACAGGCGCCGGAGAGAGTGCTCGCCAGGTCACTGAGGCTGTTTAATAAAACAGCTATTGAAGTTTGCACAGGCCAGCAGCTGGATATCGATTATGAGAAAAAAGGACTGGTAACTGAAGCTGAATATATTCGGATGATTGAGTTGAAGACCGCTGTTTTGATTGCAGCATCACTCAAAATCGGTGCAATAATCGGTGATGCATCCGAAAAAGATCAGGATCTTTTGTATGAATTCGGACGAAGCCTTGGACTGGCCTTTCAGATACAGGACGACGTCCTTGACACATATGGTGATACAAGGATGTTCGGGAAAAAAACAGGCAGTGACATTGTGGCTAACAAGAAGACGTATCTCCTTGTTAAAGCTCTTGAGATGGCCGGAGGAGAAAAGCTGCGCCAGTTGAGAAAACTGCTGGAAGCCAGGAACCAAAATCCTGAAGAGAAAATACAGGAAATGAAAGCTGTTTTTGATCAGCTCGAGATACGCCTCCAGGCAGAGAACCTGGCATATGATTATTTTAATAAAGCCTTCGAATCTCTCGATCAGGTGACAGTTAAAACTGAACGGAAGAATGAGATGAAACAGCTGGCAGTGAACCTTATAGGGAGAGCAAGATGAGCAGCTTCACGGAAAGAGCAAGACATTAAGAGAACATTGAAATATATTTAAGTCAGAGAAATGGCAAAAAAAAAGGGAGTGATCAGTCAGGTAATCGGACCTGTGGTTGACGTGACATTTGAAATGGCAGGTGAAGAAATGCCCAACATTTATGACGCGCTTGAGATCACACGTCAGGATGGTAGTGTTCTTGTTGTTGAGTGTCAGCAGGATATCGGAGAAAAAACTGTCAGGACAATAGCCATGGATTCAACTGACGGCCTTCAGCGAGGGATGGAAGTGGTGGCGACAGGCCTGCCGATCATCATGCCTGTCGGAGAACAGATAAGAGGCCGCCTGATGAATGTGACCGGCTTGCCCATTGACGGGCTCGGAGCCCTTGACAAGAAAGGCGGTTATCCCATACACCGAAAACCTCCAAAATATGAGGATCTCTCAACCGAGAAAGAGGTGCTTTATACCGGAATCAAGGTCATCGACCTGATTGAACCCTATTCCAAGGGTGGAAAGATCGGTCTCTTCGGCGGAGCAGGAGTGGGTAAGACAGTGGTCATCCTTGAACTTATAAATAACATTGCAAAAGTCTATTCCGGACTCTCTGTTTTTGCCGGTGTGGGTGAAAGGACAAGAGAGGGTAACGATCTCCTGCGCGATATGCTTGAAGCAAATGTAATTACTTACGGAAAGCCGTTCATGGAGGACATGGAGAAGGGAGGATGGGATCTTTCGCTGGTTGACCATGAGGTACTTAAGGAATCAAAGCTTGCTCTTGTATTCGGCCAGATGAATGAACCTCCCGGAGCACGTGCCCGCGTTGCACTGTCAGGCCTTTCCGTAGCAGAATACTTCCGTGACGGCGAGGGT
>Ga0208980_10001734_pt1 | contig 13271 bp, 7 predicted proteins | sample WetSurMetagenome_3_FD_187993 | JGI IMG/M metagenome (GOLD analysis project Ga0208980, IMG submission 187993) | Wetland microbial communities from Twitchell Island in the Sacramento Delta, sample from surface sediment Aug2011 Site A1 Bulk (version 2) | ecosystem: Environmental > Aquatic > Marine...
GTAACAACGGATGATATGGAAATGAAAAACAAAGTTATCGGAATCTCTATCAGTTCTTTGTTTGCAGCTAAATAACAGCAATCTTATAAGACTTACAATGGATCACAGAATCCATGCCATTAAAATCAATTATACTGAATTTAAGGCCAAGATGCTGGAAATAAGACTGATCCACCTATTATATTCGAATTAATCTGGTTTGGAATGATGGAAGAAAAACAGCTTTATAAAATCTATATCAGCGGACAGGTCCAGGGAGTAGGGTTCAGGTGGAGTGCTGCCACTGAGGCAAGGAATCTGGGTATCAAAGGTTTTGTAAAGAATTTATCCGATGGAAGCGTTTATATTGAAGCTGAAGGTTCCATAAAAAAGCTGGACACTTTTGTTGAATGGTGTAAAAAGGGTCCCCGGTTTAGTATCGTTGAATCTGTAAACAAAGAGACTTTTCCCCCGGTTAATTATACAGATTTCCGTATCGAACACTAATGTTTTATTGCGTTACCGCCTGTCTGGTGACGGGTGGCTCTTTACCTGAATGTACATCTGGAAGCCTCTTAAATATTTCTTTTGCAGCATTAACTAACTCATTATAAGGCCGGTCAGTGACGTCTACGAAACCAATATTATAATTCTCTCCGTCATTACGTCCGGTAGCCGGCTGGTCAACCCATTGAAACCAATGAGTCCCGATAATGGCAGGATTAGCTGCAGCATTTTCAACATAATAACGATAGGCAACTCCACGCTCTTCCTGATTCACGGTTTGTGCCAATCCAGGAGCAAGTCCGCGACCTGGTACACCGAAATGGAATTCCCCGATTATCATTGGCAACCCTGTGAGATCATAGATTCTTTTTATATTGTTTTGATTAACAGCATATCCGTAATTATTAAAGCTGAACACATCAAATCCTTTTGATGCATTAATAATTTCATCGGCAGCTGATCCCCCAAAACGCAATCCAAGGTTCATGTGATTCGGATCATATTTTTTGACAGCAGCGTTAACTGTGCTAATGAATTTAGCATAGGTTTCATAAACAAATGTTTTGCGTATTTCCGGAGTATCTCCCTTTTCCAGATATTTCTTCAGTTCAGCCTGCATTGGAGTTGGGCCGCCGGTGAGGATTTCATTGACAAGTTCCAGTTCCCTGTTAGGCCAGGGTGGTTCATTCCCTATAAAATACCCAAGCAGAAAAGGATCATCTTTCCTGGGAGCACATTGCTGGGAAGCGGCTTTATCAACTTTCCCCGCATATTCAGGATCGTATACATCAGGCATTCCCATCAGCCCTGTTTCAATCCCCCATCCGCGAAGTGTTGCTACATAAGCTTTCCTACGACTGCCACCAAGGGTTGCATCCGACCAGTTTGCAATTGTGTTCAGACCCCAGTTATCCATACGTCGTACTGTAAAATCCATCCACTTTTGATACCAGTCTGAACCAAACCGGCGATACAGGTTCCATGTAAAAAAAGAGTAGCTCTGACCTGTTCTGGCTGATGCCACCGGAGTAACAGGCTGGGATGCAGTCTGAGCCGGGGTTGGTCCTGGGATGGTAAGTTCAGCTGAAGGAGGCAGAGATTTAAAAATATATTCTCTCCCTTTAACGCGTGAGAATTCTGAGCGGGGTCCAATCCCGGTAGATCCGGTAGAGAAGAAAAGGTAACCTTCAGGATCAACAAACCACCATATGCCATTAATTTTTTCTACACGAAAAAATCCGGTTGCTTTTGCTCTCAACGCCAGAAAACCGCCGTATTTGGAAACATTGAAATTCCCCTTCTGCAATGTGTTATCTTCTTCACTCCATGCTGCTTTTAGCTCATCAAGTGATTTTGCTTTTCCGGGCCAGTCAGCAGGTATCCATTGACCAAACTCGTCAACCAGAGGTACAGGGCCAAAAATTGTATCCTGGGCATTCATTGTCAGTTTAATATTACGGATCTCGAGTGTGGGAGATCCAATCGGGAGCCGCATTGATACCCCCAGAGAATCAATACAGCTGATTGATCCTACAGCGTTTGAGAAGCCAATCCAGTAACCAGGACGAGCTGTTTTACCTATTGCAGCCATATCCATGCCTTTTGTGTTCCTCTTCTGAAAATGGATCAGCGGAATTGAAGCACGGATCCAGGCACCCTGAAAAGGTTGTAAAGTCAGTCTGCGTACTCCGGATGTATCATAAAGTTTCAGATCAAAACGCTGTGTAGTGGATGATTTTAGCTCGAAAGTCAAAAACCCGAATGATGACCAGTCGGAAGGTAACTCGGGATTCAGCTCCTTAATTGCCCACTTTTTCTCTGATATTTTACCTTCAAAACTTACTTTAACAGGCTCTGTCTTTGCTGTACAGCCTGCTAAAAGAAAAAGGAAAAGAAACATCGAACCAAATGAGATATTTTTCATGATTCAGTTTTTATTTTTCATTAACGACTTCTCTTGATCCTGAAATTATATTGTCCGTTGCAGTAACTTTTGAAGATTTCCTGCCTATAAAAATTGCAGTTGCCTGATTCCCTTTACCCGTTGACCGGATTGTATTATTTTTAATTGTAATATCATGTGTTTCGCCACCGATATAGAATCCGCTGGACTCCTTCTTTATGCCGTTGTTTTCAATAATATTATTCGTAAAAGTATTCCGGTGACCGCTGTTCTGTTCATTTTCATTACGGAATAATACACCATGATTACTATTTTCAAAGACATGATTATTTTCAAAAATATTGTCAGTATCCTTATGACCGATTGAAATCCCGTTATCCCCATTTGCATAAACTGTGTTGTTTCTGAAAATCCCGTTCTGCACCCGCCAGCATAAAAAGATTCCATCCCCCTTATTGTTGTGACTTATACAGTTCTCAACGATTGAATGGTCGGAGCCTGTACCTGGATGAAAACCAAGCCCGTTCCCGTTTGCTGCCTCACACCCACTTACAGTAATATTTTCTGTTATCTGCCAGCTGAAGGTATCTCCGTTGAACTCATTTATCATAACATTCTCCACGGTACAATTCTTAGATTTGTGTATATAAATTCCTCCTCCGCGGCAGCCGTTGATATAGTCATTTGTATTTTTGTTACCCTCAATAACAAGTTCTGCAATTCTTGCATTTTCAACCCCGACTGCTTCAATAACCGAACAACTGTTCGAAACTGTGCCATTCAATGACGAGATGTAATCATTGACTGTCCTGTTATCAAAGTAGATAACATCGCCCTGTATATCAGTAATTACAGCCGTTGTGACATCCCAGCCCTGGTTATGTTCGTCATCATATAACTGGATCCCCATTCCTATCTTAAATCCGCTTGCATCTTTGACGACAGCTTTTAACATCCCCCAGTCGGCATCGACTGTAAAACTGGTTTTGAAACCATCACACTTCTGAAGAATGGTTGTTTTCCCCGAACCTACCAATGATGTATTTCCTGACAGACGGACCGGACCTGTTATCTTGTAAACACCTGGATTAAGCCTTACTATCCCACCCCCTCTTTTATTTATAGCGTCAAGGGCAATCTGTATCGATGCCGATGTAAATCCGGCAATATCCGCATCGGGACCACCGACCGTTATAACCTGTTCTGCATGTTTCACATCAACCAACCCAATTGACTGGCTGTAGATAGCCTGATTTACAGCTAAGCAGATAAAGATCAGACTTAGTGCACTTATTAATCTGTTGTTCGTCATATTTAATTTTTTTTTTCAAAGATATTATGCTTTTAAGTCATGAAATTCTTAACAATAAAAGTAATATTTCTTAAGATGATTTTCCTAGCTTGTCTTAAGTTTAAATCCCCTTCCTGTTTTATGTTGAAAAAGTACTTTGTGTGCCTTTGTGCAAACCTTAGCGCACCTTTGTGGTTAAAGTTAATTCATTGAACCACAAAGGATCACAAAGTATGACACTAAGTATCACGAAGGAGAAAAACCAAATAAATCTACTTTTTTAATACCGGCAGCAGAATATTACTCGGGTTTTTTTCATCATGATAAATATTTATCGTCGCTTTTTGAAAATCTGTCTCCGCTGCTTCATAAATATTTACAAACTTTTGAGGATTACGGTCTACCAGGGGAAACCAGCTGCTCTGGATCTGTAACATTATCCGGTGGCCTTTTTTAAAAGTATGTGCGACATCCCCCACATTGAATTTTACCTCTTCAATTTTGCCAGGTATGAAAGGTTCAGGATTTTCAAAACTTTTCCTGAATCGGCCCCTGAAGACTTCGCCATGTACCAGCATTTCATAACCACCCATTGGATAAATGGCCACAGGATCTTTGTCTGAATAAATATCTACCTGGTTATACGGCAGGCCATCAGGAAAGACATCTATCAGCTTTACTACAAAATCAGCGTCTGTCGACGAAATGGATGTAAACAGATCGGCAGTTACTACTCCGGTCACAGTAACATCTTCTGTTAATACTGATGTTTTAAATGAAAGTACATCGGGTCTTCGTTCAGCAAAACGCTGATCATCGGTCATATATTCGCGGGTTCTTGTAAAATGGACATCTTCAGTATATGGAACCGGTTTTGCCGGGTCACTTATATAATCACTGAAACTTGTCACAGATTCTGGTTTACTCCATTGCAGATTACCACCATCCCGTAAATAGAGAAACTTATCTTCTTTCCCTGCAGGGGGCCACCGGTTAAACTGCCTCCACTCATTATCTCCTGTTATAAAAATATTTGCCTCAGCAATTTTCGACACATTACCCATTCCCTTTAGAAAGTAGTTGAAAAAAGGTATTTCCATGTTTTGCTGGTACCAGGTGGATGTGTTGCTTCCAAATTCTATGTGGCCCAGATGTGTTCCGTCATTATTTGCCCACTGAACGTGATACCAGGGGCCCATAACCAGCTTGTTGAATTCTTTGCCCGGATTTTTTATCTCGGCAGCTTTATATGAGTTCCAGGCACCCCAGTTGTCTTCAGCATCGAATAAACCACCAACCCATAACATGGCAGGTTTGATGCTATTTGTGGCATTTCGGGCATCTCGGGCTTTCCACCATGCATCATAATTTGGATGTGAATAAAGATCCTTCCAGAATTTAATGCTGTCACCAGCTAATTTTGAGAATGCAGGCAAAGTCCCTGTTTCCAGAAAGAATTTGTAGTTGTCGTGAACAGGAACATCGACAGTATTTGGAGCTACTGCAACAGGATGCGGATGTGGCAATCCAAAACCTGAACCCATTGCCGGGTAGAAACTAAAAGCATCCAGAAGGAAAAACGCACCATTATGGTGAAAGTCATCGCCAATAAACCAGTTGGTTACAGGTGCCTGAGGACTAACTGCAACTAAAGCCGGGTGATTGCTGGCGGCAGCCATTGTTGAAAAAAATCCCGGATAAGAAATCCCGAATACCCCAACTTTGCCGTTATTGTGCGGAATATTTTTTACCAGCCAGTCAATGGCATCATAGGCATCACTTGCCTCATCAATGTCTTTGTTTGATTTCTTCTCCGGATTAAACGGTCTTACGTCAACAAAATCACCTTCGCTCATCCACCTGCCACGAACATCCTGTATTACCATTATATAACCTTCTCTCAGGTATGCTTTTAAATAGGAGTTCCAGTAATCTTTCCACTTATCTTCACCGTAGGGAGCACAGGAGTAGGGAGTACGTTCCATCAATATGGGATGATTTTCTGAATTATCTTTTGGAATATAGATCGATGTAAATAATTTTATCCCGTCTCTCATGGAAATCTGACGTTCAATTTTTGTGTAATTATTTACTATCCAGATGCTGTCAGTATTCTGGGCAATCAGAAATATAGACAAAAAATTAAAGTATATGAAAAAGCATAATTTTTTCATAACACAGATTATTGAATTTTTATCAATAGACTTAACTCTGATAAAGTTAAAAAAATTTATTTGATCAGATACACCATCAGTACATCACCATGTCTGATGTACAATTTCCCTTTACTGATTACAGGGTGAGCCCAGAATGGTCCTTCCCCCTTTGTTATCTGAAATTCGCTGACAATATCAAGTTTCGAAGGATCGGGTTTTACGAGGGCTACATGTCCTGACTTTTCCTCACAGATATAAAGCATCCCATCTGCAGAAATAATTGATCCTCTTACGTACCACTTCGATGTCCATAATGTTTTGCCAGTATTCCAGTCAACACAAATCCAGTTATCAACCGGTTTAGACTGATGTGTTGAGCCGAATATATAATTACCGAGAAGCACTACTCCTCCATGCTGAGGGTCAAAACTCCTGTTTTCCCATACAGTCTCGACTGAATTCCCATCGGCAGAGAGCTTAAGCTTAAGAGCCACCCAGTTGTAGCCATTTGCTATAAGGATACATCCATCTTTAAATATTGGAGTTATTGCATGATTTTTCATTACCCTCCCAGTAGCTGCATTGACTGCAGCATAATCTACTTTCCAGATGATTTTCCCATCTTTTGCATTAACCGAGAATATATCTTTTCCCATTACTGTTACAATCATTTTTTTCCCGGCATACTCGATAAGTTTGGGATTGATATACTGTGGCTCTTCATCAAGCGGTTCTGTTTCCCATACAACCCTGCCATCATTAATATTGAAGGCTGCCAGAGATGCCTTTTTCCCGCCGGGAGATGCAATAACCATATTATCGACGATAAGAGGTGATTCCGATATTCCGAACATTATGGGTTTTGCGTCATATAGTTTATAATGGTTTTTCGACCATTTTAATTTTCCGTCTGACCCAATGCAGACAATATCCCCGCTTCCGCTTATCAAGAAAAGGTTCCCGTTATAGTATGTCGGGGTACATCTTGATCCGGTATGGTTTGTCATCCAGGCTTTACCATAGGCTGTTTCCCATTTAATTTTCCCGTCCAGAGTAAGTGCTGTAAGAACATCTGAACTGTCCTTTCTTCCTGTTACATAAACAGCATCATCAGTGACAGTTGCCGAAGAATAACCATCTCCCATTTTTGCAGCTTCCCATAAAAGTTTTGGTCCTCCGTCAGGCCACTTTTTAAGCAACCCTGTTTCATTATAAATACCAGTCCGATCCGGACCACGCCATTCGTATAACTGGCTGTAAATAATTGAATATGAACCTGTAAAAAGACTAAATGCAAGAATGATTTTAAGTAATTGAGATTTCATAAGGTTGTGCAGGATTGATTAGTATTTATTTTTTTACAATATAATCAAATAAACAAAGTACAAATCAATACCTGTTAATTACGTGGATAGAACTTAACGGCAAAGAGCATTTCACATCTATAAAATTTATCTACATTTGATAATACCAATAATTCATTAATTGAAAATCAACAATAAGAAACTTAAGAAAATGAAACGCTTGAAAATCAATAATTACTTTATCATTTTTATTGATGCCTTTACCAGATAAAAATTAGTGAACTGGAATAACCATTAAATTAAGAACCCAGTAGACCAAATAAATGGCACATCATATTAGTATTAAGCAGAACAGCTATTTTAAACTTACTGAACGCATCAACAGGCATCCTCAGGGAGCACCTTCATCTGATCTGCTTTTTGAGATTCTTAAAATACTTTTTTCTGAAAAAGAGGCTGGTCTTGTTTCCTTGTTGCCAATCAAGCCCTTCAGTGCAGCAAAAGCTGCGAAAATCTGGAAGGTGAAAGAGACTGAAGCAAAAAATATTCTGAATGATCTCGCTGACCGGGGACTGCTGGTAGATGCCGAGTATAAGAATGATATTGTTTATTCGATGCCTCCGCCAATGGCAGGATTTTTTGAATTCTCGCTGATGAGATACAGGAATGATATAGACCAGAAGACTCTCTCAGAACTTTTTTACCAGTACCTGAATGTTGAGGATGATTTCATTAAAAACCTTTTTACCAGGGGTGAAACTCAATTAGGAAGGGTTTTTGTTAATGAAACAGTTATATCGGCTGAAAATTCACTTCATGTCCTCGATTATGAGAGAGCTTCAGAAGTTATCAGGAGTGCCTCACATATTGGAATCGGGATCTGTTACTGCCGGCATAAAATGCAGCATCTTGGTAAGAATTGTGATGCTGAACTGGATATATGTATGACATTTAATGAGAGTGCAGGTTCTCTGATACGCCATGGCATAGCAAGAAAAGTTGATGCGCCGGAAGGGCTGGATCTTTTACAAAAAGCCAGGGAGTTGAACCTGGTTCAGTTTGGAGAAAATGTAAGGGAACAGGTAAATTTCATTTGCAATTGCTGCGGCTGTTGCTGTGAAGCGTTGATAGCATCAAGACGATTCGGTTTTATGCACCCTGTCCATACAACAAATTTTATCCCTTCTGTTCAAGAAGAAAATTGTAACGGTTGTGGCAAATGTGTCTCTCTATGCCCTGTTGAAGCCATGACGATTGTCTCCAGTAATGACCCCATTAAGCCATTGGGCAAGAAAGCAAAACTGGAGAAGGATATCTGCCTGGGCTGCGGAGTGTGCCTGAGGGGTTGTAATAAAAACGCCCTTGAGCTAAAATCGAGAGATAAGCGGGTTGTCACACCAGTGAATTCAGTACACAGGGTTGTATCAATGGCAATTGAAAGAGGTAAACTTCACAATCTTATTTTTGATAACCGGGTTATGTTCAGTCACAGGGCTCTTGCAGCTGTTCTTGGTGCTATTCTGAAGATGCCTCCTGTCAAACAGGTTTTTGCCAGTCAGCAGTTCAAATCAAGATATCTTGAAGGTTTGATAAGCAGACAACAGAAATAGAACAACTGTTTCAAATGCGGATTGACAACCTCATTCTTTTATCATTTTAAGTGATTTCCGGAATTCGCCGTTAAATACAGTGACAATATAAGTCCCTCGTGGTGAATTGCTTACATTTAAAGTCATCTGATAACGGCAATTTGTATGTTTCATGATCAGCTGACCCGCTGTATTATAAATGTAGATGTTATAATATGAATCATTGCTCAGGGCCACATTGAATTCATCCCTGGTGACTGAGGGCCATAGAAAGACATCAGGTTCGCCTGAATAGTTTTGCCGCCTGACATATACATAGATTGAATTGCTGATCTCTGTTCCGCATGTACCTATGACAGTAGTCCGATAGAGACCTGTATTTGAAGCATTCAGATCATACAAATATAAACTGGGAAAATCACTGTTTTCAATCAATGAATCATCCTTTTGCCATTGATATACTAAATTATGCCCATCCGCATTGACTTCAAGAGTTAAATCCTCACCAAACGGCACCTCTGTATCCGGTGTTATATTCAATATTTTTGTGAGTGGAAGCACTGTCAGATTTATAAGTCTGGAAGAAAGTGTGTTGCAGAATCCCGATATTTCACAAACATAACCTCCCGAATTCTGTGTAGTTGCAGACTGAATTTTCAACAGTGATGAAGTTCCTGACTGAACAACAATCCCGTTTTTAAACCATTTATAATTAAGTTTATACCCTTCAGCCACAACTTTAAGGGTGATTGGCTGGTCGGCACATATAGTGGTATCTCCCGACTGACTGATCAACCTGGTATTAAGTACAACGTTAATATTCAGTCTTGACCATTCTGAAACTACATTATCAATTGTAACTCTGAAGTAAAGAGTCACCTTACCTGTAAAATCTTTATTCCACAGAACAGTTGTATTCCAGGAATTCCCTGATATAACACCGGCATCAGCAGATGAAAGCATCCATTCATAAGCAGTAGCTCCCGTCTGGACAGGCACTGAATACTGACCCGATACAGTACCCTGGCAAACAACGGTATCTCCAACAGGATCAGGCGGTCTGTACTCCTTTGCAAGGCCTGTTTTCGTTCTTATCCAGTCTTCAAAAAGTGATACCCTGGTATAACCTCCATAGGTGTTGCAGTTTGAACTACCCCAGCTGACAATCCCTGCCAGCTTATACTCATCAACTGCCGGGACAACCAATGGCCCTCCGCTATCACCAAAACATGCATCTTTATTTCCATTTTTATAGCCTGCCATCATACTTGTTGAAGGAATTGAACGCCAGACCGTTGAGGCCTGTGCATTTGTAACAATCGGCAACTGTACTTTTAACAGATTAGGCGGGAAAGCATTCGGGTTGACACGGTATGCACCCCAGCCAGTAACCCATGACATCACTCCGGGATCGGTATCACCATAGGCGACATCTTCTGATGTTACCAGCTTAATAGGGACAGCATTCGGGTAATTAATAGCCTGCTGAAGTTTTAACAATGCAATATCATTCTCTTCAGTCTGGGAGTCAAAACCTTCATGGACAATTACTTCACTTACATTATAAGTCTTGCCTTCAAAAGCATTTTTAGGATCATCAGCACCAACCTTAACTGACATACTGGCTGCCGGTATAGGATTATCAAAACTGTCTTTAGTACAATGGGCTGCTGTGAGTATCCAGTTATCAGCTATTATGGATCCGCCGCACCGATAATCCCCTGAAATGAAATATACCTGCCATGGGAAATCAGAAATCGAGGCATTTGTCCCACCCATTATTTTGGTCTCACTTTCCCTGATACCGGTAAAGAAAGGGAATAAATGATCTCCGGGTTCTATTTCTGATTTAACCAGAATAACAGGTTCTCCATTAATAATAAGAGTATAAAGATTAGCATTCCGATCATAAATATCTGTAACTGAAATCCTCAGAAAATAACGCCGATTTGCATCCAGAGAAAAAGTTACAGAATCGTTGCGGAAATATTCATATCCTGAAAAGACAATTTCATTTTTTTCATCTATTATCTGCCAATCAGATACAGCAACATTCTTCCCTTTAATCAACTGAATAGTAACCTTCTGAGATAACAGTGAAAAAGAGCTGAGATGCAGAATGAGAATAAATATGAAATTTTTCATGTACAAATATAATCCAATGCTTGAGAATTATTTTAATCCATTTTAAACTGTTCATTCCAAATTGATTTTTTATATTGTGAACTGTTTCAGTTTTTACAATTTCATCATTCTCAATAAATCATCTATATATTATGCCACGTCGTGAGGATATTAAAAAAGTATTGATTATCGGCTCCGGACCGATCATCATCGGACAAGCATGCGAATTCGATTATTCAGGTACACAGGCCTGCAAGGCATTGCGTTCATTGGGTTATAAGATTGTACTTGTCAATTCAAACCCTGCCACAATAATGACCGATCCCGGAATTGCCGATGCAACCTACATTGAACCGCTGAATGAATATGCCCTGACCGAAATAATTAAAAAAGAGCGTCCTGATGCTCTCCTACCGAACCTTGGGGGTCAGACCGGATTAAATCTTTCATCCCTTCTTGCCAAAAAAGGCATACTTGCCAAATATAATGTTGAAGTAATAGGGGTTAATATAGATGCTATTGAAAGAGGCGAAGACAGAATAGCTTTCAAGGAGACCATGAACCGTCTTGGTATCGAAATGCCTAAGAGTATTGCAGTACATTCAGTTGAAGATGCCGAAAAAGCAGCTGCTGACCTGGGTTACCCGGTTGTTATCCGGCCGGCATATACGATGGGTGGCACAGGTGGAGGAATAGTATATAATGTCGAAGAATTGAAGATTATTGCCAGCAGGGGATTATCGGCAAGTATTGTAAATCAGGTTCTTATCGAGGAATCGGTGCTTGGATGGGAGGAACTTGAACTGGAGGTTGTCAGGGATTCCAAAAACCAGATGATCACTGTTTGTTTCATTGAGAATGTCGATGCTATGGGAGTTCATACAGGCGATTCATACTGCACCGCTCCTATGCTCACGATCAGCCCCGAACTGCAGAAACGCCTCCAGAAATATTCATATGATATAGTACAGGCTATAGAGGTGATTGGTGGAACGAATGTCCAGTTTGCTCACGATCCTGTAACCGACAGGGTAGTTGTGATTGAAATAAACCCCCGCACATCGCGATCATCTGCCCTGGCCTCAAAGGCAACAGGATTTCCTATTGCACTGGTCTCTTCTTTGCTTGCAGGGGGTCTGACGCTCGATGAAATACCCTACTGGCGCAGCGGTACACTCGATAAATATACTCCTTCAGGTGACTATGTTGTTGTGAAGTTTGCCAGGTGGGCTTTTGAAAAATTTGAGGGTCTCGAAGACAAGCTCGGTACTCAAATGCTTGCTGTAGGTGAAGTGATGAGTATTGGGAAAAATTACAAGGAGGCTTTTCAGAAGGCTATCCGCTCCTTGGAAATAGGACGATATGGCCTTGGATTTGCAAAGGATTTTAATAAAAAACCTCTCGACGAACTGATGACTATGCTCACACATCCTTCGAGCGAACGTCAGTTCATAATGTACGAAGCACTGCGTAAAGGAGCTGATATAGAAGAGCTTTACAGGAAAACCTATATTAAATCATGGTTTATTTCGCAGATGAAAGAACTTGTAGATGAAGAAGAAAAAATTCTTGCCTACAAGGGGCAAATGCTCCCCGACGAATTACTTTCCATGGCAAAGAAGGATGGATTTGCTGACAGATATCTCTCAAAGTTATTAGAGATCCCTGAAAAGGAGATAAGAGCTAAACGTATTTCCCTTGGGATAAGAGAAGCATGGGAACCGGTACCGGTCAGCGGGGTTGAAAACGCTGCTTACTACTTTTCGACTTATAATGCCCCGGATAAGGTTGCGGTAAGTAACAGGAAAAAGATTATGGTACTTGGTGGCGGGCCGAACAGAATCGGACAGGGCATTGAATTTGACTATTGCTGCGTACATGCTGCTTTTGCAATACGAAATGCAGGTTACGAATCAATAATGGTTAACTGTAATCCTGAAACGGTATCAACAGACTATGATACTTCTGACAAACTGTACTTTGAGCCACTTACTGCTGAAGATGTTTTGAGCATCTACGACAAAGAAAAACCGGAAGGAGTCATTGTCCAGTTCGGAGGGCAGACACCTCTTAATCTTGCAAAAGAACTTGCTGAAGCAGGAGTAAAGATACTTGGTACCACACCGGAAACTATAGATCTTGCAGAAGACCGTGATCGATTCAGGCATGTCATAACCAGGCTTGGAATACCCCAGCCGGAATCAGGCATGGCCAGTAATATGGAACAGGCTCTGGCTGTTGCTGAAAGGATCGGTTATCCCCTGATGATAAGACCTTCATATGTACTTGGTGGCAGGGCTATGAAAATTATTCTCGACGAGGAGATGCTTGAAGAATATGTTGCCAAAGCAGTTGGGGTATCCCCCGACAGGCCACTTCTTCTCGACAAGTTCCTTGAGGACGCTATTGAAGCTGAAG
>Ga0208980_10001735_pt1 | contig 13266 bp, 9 predicted proteins | sample WetSurMetagenome_3_FD_187993 | JGI IMG/M metagenome (GOLD analysis project Ga0208980, IMG submission 187993) | Wetland microbial communities from Twitchell Island in the Sacramento Delta, sample from surface sediment Aug2011 Site A1 Bulk (version 2) | ecosystem: Environmental > Aquatic > Marine...
TCCCGGAAATATTAAAAATAAAGGAGTATGGAAAAAAATCATCATGTGAAAATACCAAGGTACCTTGTCAATCATTTATATACTGCCGATCCCGCTGTACACATATTTAATGGCAAGCTTTACATTTATCCTTCCCACGACATTGAGTCGGGGATACCCGAAAATGATAACGGTGATCATTTTGATATGAGAGATTATCATGTCTTTTCAATGGAATCGATTGAAGGTGATGTCACCGATCACGGAGTGGCGCTTGATATAAAGGATATTCCCTGGGCAGGTCGCCAGCTATGGGATTGTGATGTAGCCTTTAAAAACAATAAGTATTATCTGTACTTTCCCTTGAAAGATAAAACTGACATCTTCAGGATAGGTGTGGCTATAGCAGATAAACCGGAGGGTCCGTTTATTCCACAGGATGCTCCTGTTAAAGGAAGTTATTCGATCGATCCCTGTGTATTTTGCGATACCGACGGGACGCATTACATGTATTTCGGAGGTTTATGGGGTGGTCAGCTCCAGCGCTACAGGAATAATAAAGCCATTGAATGCGGTCACGAACCGGGCGACGATGAACAGGCATTACCCTCCAGAGTTGTTAAACTCAGTGATGACATGCTGGAATTTGCTGAAAATCCACGCGATGTAATCGTACTCGATGAAAATGGGGTAGTTCTGAAAGCAGGAGACCATGAACGTCGCTTTTTTGAAGCCTCATGGATGCACCTGTACCAGGGTAAATTCTATTTTTCATATTCCACCGGGAACACACATAAGCTCTGTTATGCGGTCGGCGATAATCCTTATGGACCATTTACCTACAAAGGAGTCATTCTTACCCCGGTGGTTGGCTGGACAACGCATCATTCAATAGTTGAGTTCAGGGGAAAATGGTACCTGTTTCACCACGATAGTGTACCTTCGGGTGGTAAAACCTGGTTGCGCAGCCTGAAAGTGGTGGAATTGGAATACAGCGATGACGGTACGATAAAAACGATTGATGGAGGAGGAGAATGATCTCTTGCAATAAACTCTTTCTGAATTGAACCATCGGTGATTTTTATAAATCAACCGGTCTTGATTGACTAACCTAAATATTTTGCATGATGAGAAAAATCAGAATTGGCATAATAGCTTGTCTGCCATTACTTTTTCTCGGGTTTTCTGTTAAAAATCCAGTCATCAAAATCGAGGGTGGACGGATTCAGGGGGTCGAAACAGGGAAACAAGGAATCATTCTTTACAAAGGAATTCCTTACGCAGCACCTCCTGTTGGTGACCTTCGCTGGAAACCACCTCAGGATGTAATCCCCTGGAACGGTATAAGGATCTGTGATACCTTTGGCGCGGCAGCACCTCAAAAACTGACTGATCCGGGGTCTTTTTACGATAAGGAATTTTATGCGCAAAGTCCGCATGTAAAGAATGAAGATTGCCTCTATCTTAATGTCTGGACCCCGGCAGCTGGTAAAAAGAATGCAAAATTACCTGTTGCGATGTGGATTCACGGGGGCGCCTACAGGAACGGTTTTGGTCACGAGAATGAATTCGACGGCATTGCCTGGGCAGAAAAAGGAGTAATCCTTGTAACCATTAACTATCGCCTGGGAATACTGGGTTTCCTTGCCCATCCTGAACTAACGGCTGAAAATCCCGATAAATCCTCCGGCAACTATGGTATTCTTGACCAGATCGCCGCACTCAAATGGATCAGGGCAAATATAACCGGGTTTGGAGGTGATCCGGATAAAATAATGATTTTTGGACAGAGTGCGGGCGCCGGAAGTGTTCAGACACTTGTAGCATCACCATTGACCAATGGGTTAATCAACTCTGCAATTATTCAAAGCGGCGGTGGTATAGGCAGCCGTGGATCATATAAACTTTCTGATGCGGAACAGGTAGGCATAAGTATTACAAAATTCTATGGTTGCCGTTCAATTAAAGAGATGCGGAACGTACCAGCCGATAGCCTTGGAGATTTTGAAAACAGGAGCGGTGCATTTATGAAGGCCGGGAATAAAATAGCCAATCTGGCACCTAATGTCGATGGTTATCTCTTAAAAGAGAGCTTCAGTGAATCGGCTGTTAATGGCAACCTTGCCGATATACCATATATAATTGGCGGTACGGTAGTGGATATGAGGGGAAACAGCAAACCTATAGCCGATTTCTGCCTTACACGCGAAAACAGGAAAGGCAAAGCTTTTGCTTATCAATTTGCACGACCGTTGCCCGGAGACGATGCCGGTGCATTTCACTCCTCGGAGTTGTGGTTTATATTTCACACTCTAGACAGGTGCTGGCGACCATTTACTGAGGGTGACGAAGCATTGAGCCAGTATATGGTCGGTTGCTGGACCAATTTTGCCAGGTATGGCGATCCGAACGGGAAAGGAGATGAAATCTGGAGACCTTTTACAAAGGGAAATGAACACTTTATGTTGTTTAAAAATGATGACAAGATAAATACATCCGGGATGGGAGAACCATTAAAACCATAAGTCATCAAGGTAATATTCTGTATTAAACAGGTGACAACAGTTCAGAAAAGAATTAATACTTAAAAGACTTCAGTCAATAATAAATTAATGATATCAGACGTTATGTGAATTATGTAACTTATATAAATAATTTTGTAACGCTGTAACTATTTTCAGGTTGTATCTTTAAGTTTATTTTGTTAAGGGCAAACCGGGGCCCTGGTATATTAAAAGAATTGCAAGTTTTTGTAACAGCGAATCAGATAAGATGCATCCAGTCGTGATAATGAAATTAAAAATTATAATTAAAATATGGAGGAATTGACATGATTACTGATCAGAACGGGAAAACCAATCCGGGTAATGAAAATGCCGGTGCGTTTAAAAACATGAAAGTAAAGAACGATCTTGAAAAAAGAATCAGGACCGAAGGATTAAAAAAAGGTATTATTATAACCTCAATAATCAGTTTTCTGATTCTGCTGGTTGCTGGGGTAATTGTATATTCCAAGTATAACCGCGATCAGAATAATCTTATGCTGCAGATGGACTCCCAGAAGGTCGCTCTTACAGAAAAAATCACTTCACGTGATTCTGTTATCACTGAATGGTTAACGACTTTTGACGAAATAGAAAAGAATATCGCACTGATAAAGGAAAAGGAAAAAATAATCACCGATAATTCTATTAAGTCAGAGATTTCGAAAGACAAGCGTAAGCAGGTTCTGGAAGATATCAAATATATAAATACACTTCTCGAACAGAATAAAAAGAAAATTGCTTCCCTGAATGCCCAGTTAGCAAAATCAGGCGGTACAATTAAAATACTCGAGACTAAAATTTCTGAACTGGAAGCTTCGATGAAACAGAATGAAACTGAAATTGCGGAATTGAAAACCTCGCTTGTTAATAAGAATTTTGAGGTAGAACAGCTTAATGTACAGATGGTGGTTTTAAATGATACAATTGCAAAAAAGGAACAGAAGATAAATAATCAGACCTATGAAATGACCAAGGCATTTTATTCTGTTGGAACGTATAAAGAATTGAAAGCAAAAGGTGTATTAACTAAAGAAGGTGGATTTATCGGCCTTGGTAAAACAGAAGCTTTAACCGGATCATTTCCCGACAGTGCCTTTGTACAGATCGACATCACTCTGACCAGTTCGATTCCGGTAAATTCAAAGAGTGCAAAACTTATCTCAGAACACCCAGCTGGTTCGTATGAGATTGTTCGTGATAATGAAAAAATAGTTAAATCTATCGAGATAAAAGATCCCGTTCTTTTCTGGAAGGCATCAAAATATGCAGTTGTGGAGACAACCAGATAAAACAATGATTTGTACGGGGAACTGCTAATCACGGATTTTAGTCATAAAGAGGGTGCGCTTAATTGCCACCCTCTTTTTTACAGGCTGTCCCTGCTGTCGTTATCCCGGGTGAGACATTTGTTCCAATTTCAGCGGATGAAGATACCTTATGGAATATATCTTAATTAATTTCAGTTTCCAAGCCACTTAATTAGGTTATCAATGAATGGCTGAGGCATTACCTGCAGCCCATTCATGTCGCCGATAAAGAATATATTGCTCCCTGGATAATGCAGTATTCCCATCACCGGCAGACCTGCAGGTTCGTTAATATCTCTGATTTGGTTGAAATTCAGATCGACATAATCTTCCTCACCCAGAGCTCCCAGAACCTCTATGTCAGGATTAATATCAACATTTATCAGGGCAGAACCTGCAATATAATCGATGGATAAAATATTTTCAGTTATCATGTGCGGTATCAGCCTGGATATTTTCCCGGTTGCTGAGCCAACAAATTTTAATCCAAGCTGATCTCCCAGTTCATCAACGGGGTCGTATTTTTTGTGGTCAGTGAAAAAGACCATGTTCGTTCCCCTCTTAATAAGGTTAGAGTAAACCTGAAGTTCCTGTTTGGTATATGCCTGAAAACCGTTAGCCCTGATGATAATGTAGTAACCAAAAAACATTTTCTCAGTCAGTTCGGGGCCCCGTCCCAGTTCATCCACATGGAATCCCTTCTCTCGAAGAAGATCAGCAAAAGCTTTACCCTGGTGCCATTGGTCCTTGTCGAATCCGGTGGCTTCCGACTGAGGAAACCACCATACGCCACCGTCGTGCGAGGCATCGATTAGTATTTTTCGACTTAGCTTGATTGCTTCTGCCTCCCATGTTGCTAATTGATTTTTACTGTCCTTTAATTCGTAAGTGACCGGTATTGTAAAATCAACCACTGAATTCCCTGATATCTGGGGAGTGCCGCCGATCAGAACCGTATAACCCTGCGGTACATCAAAAACAGGTACCAGACGGGTAATATCCACATCGGTTCCGACCTCAAATCTGACCTGCTGCCTGTCAGCGTCAATCGCGGTTGCCAGCGTCTGCCCTTTAGTATTAAAGGAAGTAAAGCCTTCTATGGCAACCTGTTCCGGCTCCTTTTTCTCGCACGACAACAATAAGAACATAATGGTAAGAGAAAGGAGTATAAAAACAACTCTTGCTTTCATGATTTCCGTATTTATAACTGACTTATGGTGTTTAAATTATTAAATACCAAAGTTATACCATAAAAAAGTTAAAGTCAATTTTATTTCAATACCTCCTGCATGGATTGCAGGAGAGGTTCATCTGATAATATTAAGGACGTATTCAAGTGCATCTTCCTCGTGGAGGATAATATCGGGCTGGAGATCGGTTGTTGTAAGATATCTGTTTTCAGCAGTTGTGAATTCAGATATTATCATTGTCAGGCTATAATCGCTGTTTAATGGGATCCTCTCACCAATACCGGATGAAACCGATGCATGTTGTCCGGCAATAGTTGCGAGCTTATGCTTTTTCGCAAGATAGATGAAGGAGGATGAAACTCCAGAGGTTTTTGAGTCTGACAGTAAATACACTTTCCCTTTGAAGGTTTTTGAATAAGGAGTGATTTTAAAATAGCGACCGGTTTCATTTCGGAACTCTCCCGTTTTATATGGTACCTCGGTAAAACTCCTGAAATACTTCTGATATTCATTTGATTTGGGAAGTGTTTTGTAATGATCGGTAAATTTCCTTGTAGGATAGATACCGCCGGTAAATGGCACCTGCGACAGGTAGGAAAGCAGGTATTCTACAGATTCTGGCTGAATACCTGATTTACCGCGAAGGTCAATTATCAGGTTCGTATAGCCCCTTTTTGCGATCAGTAAGGAAAGCGTATCCATCTCCCTGGCAGTCACTGGTAGCATGCCTGCTTCCAGAAGAGCTGTCCTGGTCCGCGGTTCCCTGATAGTAATTTTTCTCACTGCCGCCACCGGTTTTTTGTATGGATTCTCTCTGTTCAGTTCATATGGGGAAAAAGGCAGGCTCCTGCTAAGCCAGAACCAGGCAGCACCTATCTCATAATCGTCAGAAATCAACGATTTTAATTCATTTAAACGGCTGCGGAAATCGAGCAATTCTTCTGATTTCAGCCATCGGGGGTTTGCGAGGTAACGCTCTGTGACCGAAATTCCGGAATTAAAAACAGCAGGGTAATCATTCAGGGGTTTACTTGTAGGAACCCTTATCCCGTCCATTCTGTTAAATTTGTTTTTATAATCAATGAACCTTCCAGAGATATGGTTACCATAGATTGCAGCCCTGAACGGAAATCGCTTCTCGATGTAGTAGAAAGTACCTGTCAGTACCAGAGAGTCGGCTTCTCTTGACGTTTTCCCCTCAATGAAAATCACTTCAGGATATTGTATTTTACCGGCAGTCAATGCCAAAAAATAATTGAATGTTCCGGCTATATCCTTCAGGGCATTCCTGCGGGTGAAGGCTTCAAACTCATTCTTCTTTTCATTGATAACGATTGTAAGCAGAAGCTGCTCTCCGCGTTCACTTGTAATTTTCCAGTAGGTCTGGGAAAATAAGAGAGCCGGCAGAAAGAGTGTAAAAGTCAGAAAAAGTAGTCTGATCATGTACAGTTAAACAATTCTATCGAGGTTGATTTAATGTTATTCAAAGTTACTTATAAATAGTAACAAATATATTTATCAAATGTTGTTCCTGATTCAGTTAACTTTAGGCGTCTGCTAATTTACCGGGAGGAAAATTATTATTTGTGGAGAAAATTAATCATGGTGAGGTATAAATTTAAATATGGTTTAATAACACCTCTTTTTCATCTTCAAACCAGAGGAATTTAGTTAATTTTCGGAATAAAACCAGTGAAGTGAAAAACAGCATACTTTCAATTATAATGTTTCTGCTGGCATTAAATCTTTTTTCGCAGCAGCGCGATCTGACCTACTTCCTCGAACAGGCAAAGACAAATAGTCCACTCATAAACAAAACGCGAAACGATAATAAACTCGTTTCTCTCGATCTGAAGCAGATGAACAGTGTTCTGATGAAACCCGAGATCAACGTTTTATCGGGAGTGACATTCGCCCCTATAATTTCACACGATAATAATGTAAATAAGTTTGAGCTTGTCTCAGCAGGTGCAACCAGTTACAATGGTTTCGATCTTGCCCTTACCGACGGCGGTCAATACCAGGCTGTTGTATCGTTAAGGCAACCCCTTCTGGCAGGTTCAAAATACAGAACATATGAAGGAAAAGCAGGCATAAGCAGCCAGATCAATGAGAATAATATTGCGCTGACGTTCCACGAGCTTGAACAGGTTGTAGGATACCAGTATATTCTTTGCCTCAAATCGCTTAAACAGGCGGAGATCAGCCTTTCGCTCCTCAATGCCCTTGAAGCCCAGCTTAAGATTCTGCAGACGCTTGTTGAGAATGCCGTTTATAAACAGAGCGACCTCATACTGTTGCAGATAGAGGTCCAGGACCTCAATTCAGAATACAAATCATTCAATTCAGAGTATATTACCAATCTGTATGACCTAAATATTATCTGTGGAATACGCGATACTGCCAGGGTAGAACTTCATGATTTGGAGGTGACACTAAAACCTGAGAATGCAGGGAGATCGAATTTCCTGACAGCATACAAACTCGACAGTCTGAATATTCTTGCAGATCAGGCTTTATTTGATCTGAAGTACAAACCTCAGCTTGATCTTTTTGCCGACGCAGGGTTATTTGCTGCCTACATTCCTTACCTGACAAGGTTTGGTTTCAGCACCGGCCTTACATTCAGCTGGAACATATTTGACGGTCGCCAGAGAAATATTCAAAGGGAAAGATCGGAGATTAACATTCAGAATCTTGAGTTCGAAAAGCAAAATCTAATGACTCAGAATTATGTCAGCAGGAACAAGATCGTAAACCAGATCAGGGATGTTGATAATAAGATACTCCTCAGGGAAAATCAGACAAGCCAGTACAGGAAGCTGTATGATACTTTTACCAGGGAACTGGCGATTGGCGAAATATCGGTGATGGATTTTAAAAATCTCCTCAAGGATATAACTGCAAAAAAGCAGGAGATACTGATACTTAAAATGGAACGTCAGTTACTAGTAAATTCTTATAATTACCTGAATTATTAAATGATACATAATGAAAAGATTCCTTATCCTGATTTTTATCACCTGTATTCTGCAGGTACTCTTCTCGTGCAACAATACTCCTCCCTCTGAGGAAGAAAAGGCACCGGTCGTTTCTGTAAGATCAACACCGGTAATAAAAGGGGACATTGAAGATGAGATCAGATTCAATGGCAGTACCGTTTACCTTAAAAAGAATATGGTAACATCGCCTATTGCCGGTTATGTCGTTAAAGTAAATGTGAAGTTCGGTCAGGAGGTGCAGGCAGGGGAGATACTGTTCGAGATACAGACAAGGGAGAATCTTGCTCTGGCCTCCGATAAAACTACTGAAGTTGCTGCAATTACGGTAAAAGCAAAAGCGACCTCCGGAGGTTTTATCAATGAGCTTCCCGTAAATGAACCGGGGGTATTCATTGCTGAAGGGGGAACGCTCTGCAATATAGTTGACAATAAAGATCTGGTTGTAAAGGTAAATGTGCCGTTCGAGTATAATTCATTATTGAACAGGGAGAAGAGATGCAGGATCGGACTTGCAGATAAAACAACCGTGGCTGGTACAGTTATCCGGATCCTTCCGGTTGTGGATGAGGTGAATCAGACCCAGACAGTTTTCATAAAGCCTGAAACCAAAAGGCAATTGCCTGAAAACCTGAATCTTTCAATAATATTTTCAAATGAAAGACACCATCAGTCCTTGCTGGTAGTCAGACCGGCATTAATGTCGAACGAAACACAGGATGAATTCTGGGTAATGAAAATATTAGCCGACACCATGGCGGTGAAAGTACCTGTTGGCAAGGGTATAATAAATGATACCATTGCCGAGATAATTTCATCAACTCTGAAGGAGAACGATCTGATAATCAGCGAAGGGGCATACGGTTTACCCGACAGCTCCACGATAAGAATTGTAAAGTAACATGGAAAATATATTTGCCAGGTTTAAGACCCCTGTAGCCGTCGTTCTGCTGCTTATTCTTATAGGCGGGGGATTCTCCTATAAAAGCATGAAGACCTCTCTCTTTCCGAATGTTACCTTTCCAAAGATCAAGATCATTGCCGATAACGGCGAACAACCTGTCGACAAGATGATGGTTGAGGTGACCAAGCCTCTCGAGGATGCAATAAAAAGAGTCGAACGGTTAAGCTATATCCGTAGTGCCACTTCAATGGGCAGTTGCGAGATATCTGCATATATGGAGTGGGGTTCAGATATCGATCTAGACAAGCAGCAGGTGGAATCTCAGATAGCCCGTATAAAAAGCACCCTGCCAGCAGATATAGGCATCACTGTAGAGAAGATGAATCCCTCTATTTTGCCGGTGATGGGATACTCTATCCATTCAGATTCAAAAAACCAGGTAGAACTGAAGCTTATTGCAGAATATATTATAAAGCCCTACCTGTCGCGGATAACAGGTGTTGCATCCGTTGAGGTGATCGGAGGTAAGACGAAGGAGTACAGGATCATTCCTGATATCGAAAAATTAACTTTCCTCAGGATCACTCCTCAGCAGATACTCGATGTGATCGGTCAGACAGATTTTATCAGATCGAATGGATATACTGTCGATTATAACAGGTTATATCTTACCGTAACAGATGCAACTCTGAAGAATAAACAGGATCTTAAAGATCTTGTTCTGTTTAATAACGGGGTTCGCAGCATAAAGGTTTCGGATGTTGCAAAAGTTGAGATCTCCGAGCGAAATGAATATGTAAGGATAAAAGCTGACGGTAGGGATGTACCCCTTGTTGCTGTTCTGAAGCAACCCGAAAGCAACCTTATTGATGTTGCTGCAGAGGTTGCTGCAAAGGTAAAGGAGCTTGAAAAGGTACTTCCTGCGGGAGTAACGATGAAACCATATTATAACCAGGCAGAATTTGTAAATGGGAGTATACGGAGCATAATAGACGTTCTGTGGATAGGACTCTCACTTGCCATTGTGGTTGTTGTGATCTTTCTCCGTTCGATAAAGGCAAGTGCTGTTATTTTAATAACAGTGCCGCTTACCCTGGCGCTGACATTCAGTTCATTGAAATTTCTTGGCTACGATTTCAATATTATGACCATTGGTGCAATTGCAGCAGCAATCGGTCTCATAATTGATGATGCCATCATTGTGGTGGAACAGATACACAGGACGCATGAGGAGTTTCCCGACAGGAAGCCTAAGGAACTTGTCGGTAAAGCCATTAGCTTTCTTTTCCCTTCGATGGTCAGCTCCTCGCTTGCCACAATTGTCATTCTTATACCCTTCGAACTTATGACAGGTATTGCCGGAGCATATTTCAAGATACTGACAATGACCATGATCATTACGCTGGTATGCTCTTTTTTTATAACATGGATCGGCTTGCCTGTAGTATACCTTCTTCTCTCTTCCGACAGATCAACAGTAAAGAATATTGAAATTCATAAAGTCAAAACCCACAAGTGGATCCAGTTTTTTATCGTGAGGCCTTATATAAGCTGGGTACTCGGTCTGGTCTTTATAGCCGGAATCATTTACATGATGCCAAAGCTTCCTACAGGGTTTCTTCCGGAAATGGACGAAGGGTCGATTGTGCTCGATTATACTTCGCCTCCGGGGACGTCGCTCGAGGAGACAAACAGAATACTTAATGAGGTGGATAAGATCGTCGAAAGTATTCCAGAGGTAAAAACATACTCGCGCCGCACCGGAACGGAGATGGGATTTTTCATTACCGAGCCTTACAGCGGTGATTACCTGATAGAGCTTTTTCCCGACAGGGAGAAAACTACTGACGAAGTGTCTGATGAAATACGAAAGCAGGTTGAAAGTGCCCTTCCGGCGCTACAGGTCGATTTCGGCCAGGTTATTACCGATATGCTCGGCGACCTGATGAGCAGTGTTCAACCAATAGAGATAAAGATATTCGGCGATGACCACGACAAGCTTGAGGAGCTGTCAGGGCAGGTGGCAGACAGCCTTGAGACTGTTGAAGGGACCGCCGATGTTTTCGACGGTATTGTGGTTTCTGGTCCGGTTGTAAATATTATGCCAAGAGAAGGCACTCTGAAGCAATTCGCACTCACATCGACTGATCTGCAGCTGCAGACAGAAGCGTGGCTGGGTGGTATAGTGGCAGGTTCGATACCTGAGAAGGAGCAGTTTACAGACATAAGGCTTATATATCCTTTGAATAACAGGACCCCTGTGGAGAAGATAAGCCAGATTAGGATTTGCACACCGTCGGGTGAATACTTCCCCCTTGAAAAATTTGCCGGGCTATCGATAAAGAGTGGAGTTTCAGAGATACAGAGGGAAAACCTCCAGACAATGGGTGTTGTAACAGCCAGGCTTGAAGGAAGGGACCTCGGTGGAGTGATGAAGGATATCAGGCAAAAACTTGATGGAATAAATCTCCCCTCAACTTATCAGATAGTTTATGGAGGTTCTTATGCAGAACAGCAGAAGTCCTTTTCCGATCTTTTGAAAATACTTATAATTAGCGGTTTACTGGTCTTTATTATTGTGCTGTTCATGTTCAAAAGCCTCAGGATATCAGCAATTGTGATATTCATAAGCTCACTAGGTATCGCTGGTGGCATTGCAGCACTATTCATTACCGGAACACCATTGAACGTTGGAAGTTATACCGGTCTGATAATGATAGTTGGTATAATCGGAGAAAACTCCATTTTCACAATACAACAATTCCTGACTGAGCTAAAGAATTCGGATGTAAAGGGTGCCCTTAGTTATGCAATATCGGCAAGGTTACGACCAAAATTAATGACGGCAGCGGGAGCTATTGTTGCTCTTTCGCCTCTGGCACTTGGTATAGGAACTGGCGCCCAGATGCATCAGCCACTTGCTATTGCTGTTATCGGCGGACTTGTTATGGCATTACCGCTTCTGCTTATCATTTTACCGGGACTGCTGATTGTAGCGATAAGAAAGTAGGATAGTCATTCGGTGGTAACTAAGATACCCCCGGCCATATATGGCCTGCCCCCCAAGGGGGGCCTGATAATATGTTCATCCGATGGTCATCCGATGGTCATTCGGTGTTCATTCAATGGTCATTGAATGACAGCGAAGCGAATGACTATTTAGGTTTTATCGCCTCCATTTCGTAGGCAATATTTGTTATCCTGAAGTTTTTGTCGGTTTTAATTACATACCCGCTTTTGGAGTCCATAAATGTGCCTCTTATAAAATACCAGGTGTTGCCGTTCCTTGAACGGAATATATCCTTCGGCTCTGTAAATTCGCTGATTGGGAAAAGCTTTTTAAGACAGGTTTCAACCACCTTCCCGTCAGCATCACTCCTTAAGAGAAAATCCTTCCTCACAACTTCAAGAAGGGGCTTCATGCTGTCGAGACGATTATCAAGTTCAATCAGTTTCCCCTCCTTAATTACTATTATGCTCTGGGAGCAGGTTGATTCTCCTTCTCCTCCGTTGAAACCGATGCTGATCCTGTAAAATGTACCTGAAAATACTTTCGCCAGTGTATCTGAGACTATTTTATCCTTTTTTACTATCAGCCTCGACTTGACATAGTTGTCTACAATTGCACTCTCGTTACCGGTTGCCTGTCCCGATAAATTAGCTGACAGGAGTATCAGTACTAAACTATAAAACAGCAGCTTTTTCATATTCATTAAGGTTTTACGGGTAAATATCTTATAAATTTAGTCAATTCCCGTATTATTCCAATGTCACTCTGAACTTCTGTTTCTCCTCCCTGCATATGTATTGAATTGCCCATTTTCCTGATTGGCCGGCAGGAGGGAGGCCGCCACCCGGGAAGAGCCATTGTCCTGACATATAGAACTTTTTAAGTCCCGGGATCACAGGACTAATGTTATCCATCAGGTTTTTACTCGATGGCAGGAAGCCCTCGTAGGAACCTTTCCATACACCTGTATAACTGACATCGGTTACCGGGGTTGCGACATCAACAATTTCTATGTTCTTATCTATTCCCGGATATCGTTTTTCAAGCAGAAGCCGGGCATCGTGTTCGATCTTCTGCTTCTCATTTTCATAATCTGCTTTCCCCATATTCACCCATATCTCCCATGGTGATTCAAACCTCATTATAATTACAGACTTGCCTTCAGGGGCCATTGTAGGGTCAAAGCAGTAGTTCATTATTGAATATCCATTCCTGGTCTTTGTACTGCCGATCAACTGATCTTTTCCCATCCAGGTCTCCACCGGTACATCAGAAACTAACCTGTCGTTTATACCGAACGAAACCTGTACGATCGGAGTAAAGAGTTCCCA